>Ga0206971_10329_pt1 | contig 13563 bp, 10 predicted proteins | sample Alteio_BWOrgHeat_85_FD_152917 | JGI IMG/M metagenome (GOLD analysis project Ga0206971, IMG submission 152917) | Enriched cells from forest soil in Barre Woods Harvard Forest LTER site, Petersham, Massachusetts, United States -... | ecosystem: Environmental > Terrestrial > Soil > Temperate forest >...
AGCCAGTTTTGCAAGATTGGTTTCGATGGCAAGCATTTAACCGTGCTTACACCCGAAAGCGGCAACCATGAAATTACGCTGTCACCATCGAAAAAATATTTTATCGATACTTATTCAAAACCGGACGTTCCACCCGTTACGGTTTACCGGGATATGAACGGAAAGCTGATCGCCGAAGTTGAAAAAGCAGATATTTCAAGGCTGCAGGCAGCCGGATGGAAAGCAGCAATGCCTTTTACCGTGAAAGCGCATGATGGCAAAACCGATATTTACGGCCTGATGTACACCCCAACGAACCTCGATCCAAATAAAAAATATCCCGTAGTAAATTACATTTACCCCGGCCCGCAGGGCGGCAGTATCGGCAGCTGGTCGTTCGCGGCATCAAGGGGCGATAACCAGGCATTGGCCGAACTGGGTTTCGTGATTATTGAAATTGAAGGTACCAGCAACCCCTGGCGGTCGAAAAGTTTTCATGACATGAACTATGGCAACATGGCCGAAAACACGCTGCCCGACCAAATCACTGGCATAAAGCAATTAGCCGACAAGTACAGCTATATCGACACCACGCGGGTGGGTGTCTGGGGTCACTCGGGCGGCGGTTTTGCTACAGCTTCGGCCATGTTTAAATTTCCCGATTTTTATAAAGTGGGTATAGCGGAATCGGGTAACCACGATAACCGCAACTATGAGGACGACTGGGGCGAACGTTACGACGGTTTAGCCGCCAACGCCAACTACGAAGCGCAAGCCAATGAAACTTACGCCAAAAACTTAAAAGGAAAATTATTGCTGGCGCATGGACTGATGGACAACAACGTTCCGCCCGAAAATACGCTGCTGGTAGTGGACGCGCTTGAAAAAGCCAATAAAGATTACGACCTGATCGTTTTCCCGAACAGTCAGCATGGGTACGGACAGTTTAGTTATTATATGATGCGCCGTCGCTGGGATTATTTTGTAAAAAACCTGCTTGGTGGAACGCCGCCAAAGGAGTATGAATTAAAGAGTAAACCCGACCCGAGAAATCCGGCAAGATAACGGAAAAAGATGAACAACGGGGTGCAAAGCAGCAGCTTTCATCCCGGCCTTTTTTATCAATTCAATTGAAGGCCGGGCCGGCTTTTTTAAACAATTCGGCCTTTTCGATGATCATAGTATTGGTGATCCAGCCCAATACTGCTTCATTTTTATCGCCCGTTTGCGTAATAAAAACATCCTGGCAAATGGTATTATCCAGCATGGCCTGCTGCACTTTATCAAGCGTGGCAGTAACCGGTAAAAAACATTTGTCGATGCCCAGGATTGCTTTGAACAGCGGGAAGTTGCTGTTGAACATATCCGCCATTTTCAGTTCTTTAATTGCTTCCAGCTTTACCGGCTTATCCGAAATCCTTAAACTGCTATCATTGGCTGCGGCTACAATAAATCGGTCTATCGTGGTGCGATAAATTAGGAAGATATATTTTAGCGTACCTTTTTCCAGCACCGGCAGTCGGTCCGAATGCGATTCTTCCATCTTTTGAATCAGATCAGTAAGGTGCTGATCTTTAAATTTATCAAGGTTATCGACCATTAATAAACTCGAATCATTTGGCTTTATCATCACATCGCCAACTTTAAGATCCTGTAATTTAGCAATACCGCTGTTGATAAGCGCCATTGCCTGGGCCTGTTTACTTGCGGCCTCATAATTCTCTTTCGAAAAGTAATAAGCCAGCAACGTGCCCATCCAGGTACCAATAAGTGGGAGCAGCACGTTAAATAATCCCTTAATGTTGTCGGATGCGGGTGTGGCCTTACCGATGTTTAGCCACGCCATCAACACCAATATAATCAGTATAGCGGCAGACAATAGGGTAATGATAAGTGCAAAGGTGTTTACAAAGGGCCATGGCTCCTTGTGTGAAACAGATTTTACGGAAGTGTGATCGGGTTTAGTTTGTTTGGCCATTTTCTTATTTTTAACAAAATAAAATTAAAGCTAAAATCGGAAATATAACACCGTATTTTTACGGGATTTATTGCGTTAAAAACCTGTTGATGAGCACTTACTATAAACACAGCGCTTATTTCCACGATGAAACGTATTGGAGTTGCCTTATTTCTTAAGCCGGTAACCCAAAACCAAATCGAACAAACCGGTTGCAATTAAAGCCACTGCGGTTAGCATGTCGATGGTTACCGCGCCGAATAACGGTTTAAATATAATTGCTAAAGCCAGTAGCACCACAATTACGCCGGCAGCCGTTAAAACCCAATCGCTGCCGCTTAACCTGGAAAAGCTCATCAGCGATATGCCCCTGAAAAGAAACCATAAGCCTACTATAATGCGCAAAATGGTTTCGCTGGCAGTAATGTTTCCCACCAGTATGATCCCAAGTATAATATCGATCACGCCTATAAACAAATGCCAGGCACGGCTGCCCTGATCGCGCTCGCGAATTACGCGCAGTAGCTCAAAAACACCGGTTAACAAAATTGCCAGTCCGAACAAAAAGCCTAATGCTGCAAAACCGCTGATTGGTGCAAAAAGCATGTAAATTCCCATACCCAGTAAGATGACGCCCTGCAGCATAAACACCCACCAATAGCGGGGACGGCGCGATACGATCGATTCCATAAAAAATGTTTTGTTAGTGGAACCTGCTTTATGTCCAAAAGGTTTCGCCAAAGCTAAAATTTAAAGGTTTTGCACTGCATAGTTGTTAAAGTCTTTTCCCTCCACCCTATTCATAGTTAAAAAATGTTTTCGTTTAGCGCTATTTTAGGCCGATAATTTTCCTGTTATTTAACTTTGTAATTATTTGGAAATATTACAAAGGCAACTTACATTTACAGCAATAAACTTTCATTCACAAAAGGCGTTTACCGAAAAGCCTGAACAGAGTAGGTATCAATTTTTCTAAACCTCAAATTATGGCAAGCCCAGTTAGTTATGTTAAAGCTGCAGACCAGCAGCACATGCTCTTTTTATTTTTCCCGCTAAAAAAGTCAGCCCAGAGCGAAGCTGTTGAAAAAGTAAACCATCTTCATCACCTTATTATGGCGAATGGCGATGGCGAACCGGGAGATCTGCGCGCAGCCACCGGCGTTCATTTTTTCCTGTTTTACCACTTGAGCGACGGGCAGAACCCGGGCCTGCCGGTTCCGAGTTTTCAAACATTTCCCGGGAAGGACTTACTCGTAGTTCAATCTATTTATGATGCCGATTTTGCGCCTTACATCAGCTCATTTGTAAATGTTCCGGCTATTGCAAAGGGCCTTAATGGCATCCTGTTCCTGATGGACGAAAGCGGCATACCCGGCGTTGATCCCAACGGCCCCACTTCGGCGAATTTTATCCTGGCCAACGGTGGTGTCGAAAAAAACCCCGCGGCATTTTTCTGCTTGCTGATGCGATACAATTTTGCCGACCCAACCATACCGGCCGCAACAAAATCCTCCGGAAAAGATAAATATATTTTGGGCGGGACGTTCCCCGGCCTGACGATCGGAAAGATTTTGCAAAATTATCCTGACGCCGATACGATATGGCCCTTTCCGCCGGTAGATATCGAGTTTGCCAAATCCGTTAAGCCAACTTGCTAATACAGGCGGGTGATATGCAAAAGGCCGGGCTGTTTTAACCACCAGGCAGCCCGGCCTTTTGCCTGCATGTTTTTATTTTTCACATTTATCTTATAACAGACGTTATGAATAACGATCAAATTGCCGACATGGAGGACATTCAGGGCCTGATATTGCGCGGATATAATTTCAGGTACATCAGGTATATTATTTTCAGTATTGCCGACGCACAAGGAGCCCGGGATTTTTGTGCCGCCCTTTTGCCCGGCGGCGGAAAACCCATGTGCATTACCAATGCCGAGCCTTGGCCCGGTGGTATTAAGCCAGGCTATTGCCTTAACGCAGGCTTTACTTACCAGGGTATGTTGCAGCTAATCGGCCTGCCAAATTGCAATACAGTCGCTAAGGCCAGTTTTGAACTCTTTACCATTTTCCAGGCGGGCGCGGCTGATCCGAACAACACGCAGCAAATTGGCGATACTGACGACAGTGCCCCGGAGCACTGGTGGAACAGGTCGGGCGGATGGTTATTAAACCAACCGCCTTCGCCGGATGGCAAGGAACTGCATATACAGCTCACCTTGTTTACCCACAACCCCGAATCGCGCGAAGCGTATTATAACACGTTGTTGAGTATGATTCCGCAGGTGGCCGGCAATCCAGCCGTTATACCGGCGTTTTACAAAGATTCGGACCCGATAGCCGTGGGCGAAGACCTGGATTACATCCACTTTGGCTATAAGGATAGCTTATCGCAACCCCGCATCAGCAATACGCTTTGGAATCAAAAAGAAGTGAGGCTGTTAACAGGTGTGAGCACAATTGACGACAGGCCGATCGTTCCGCTTTACCGGTTTGCCATTGCAACAAACTCGCCCGCATATAATGCGCATAAACTTTTGGAAAATGGCACTTTTGCCGCCTTCCGGCTGCTTTACCAGGATGTGGCCGCATTTTACGGTTTTATTGCATCAGATAAAAACGCATCGCCCGAGCTGGTAGCCGCTAAAATGTGCGGGCGTTGGTTTGACGGCACCCCGCTGGTGGTTTCGCCCGATGGTGAAGACAAAAGGCTGAAGGACTTTGACTACACCAATTTTAACTATGAAATGCCGACGCCAAACCAACAGGGTCCGCGGCTTAGCGACGACCTTGGCGCCATGTGCCCTTATGCGGCACACATACGCCGGGCCAACCCGCGCGACGATGGAAAGGTAAAAGGTAACGAACCCATCAATGGCAAGCCGCAATACGCCGGGATACACCGCGTACTGCGCCGTGCGAGTCCTTATGGGCCACCATACAAGCAGGACGAGCCTGCCGAAGTGCAACGCGGGTTAGTAGGTTTGTTTATGGGGGCCAGCCTTGCGGATCAATTTCAATTTGTCATGAGCCAATGGATAAGCCAGGGCAGTTTTCGCTTCCCGGACAAATCGCCCAACCTTAGCGGTATCGACCCGCTTTTCGGCCCGCAGCCGAGCGATGGCGACCCGGATGATAAAAGCTTTGATTACAACACCGGCAACGGCAAATACAAAGTAATACCAGGCCTGGAGCGCTTTATACGCACCGATGGAAGTTTGTACCTGTTTTTACCGGGAATAGCCGGGCTAAAATCCCTGTCGGAAGGAACGATACCGGGATAATGCTTAGGGCCTGGGTCGAAAGTCTTACGTCAGGAAAGCGAAAATTACCTTAGCACTTCGTTACCTTCAACTTCGGACTTTCGCCCCAACACCGACTCCTTATTTCCAAAACCAGGGCAATTGCTTGCTGCCGCGCAATGTGCAGTCCGTGCAAACTATGCTGCTGTAGGTATAGCCCACCACTGCCGGCCCCTTGGTCAGCTGATCAATCGCATTGTCGGTATACGGGGGATTAAGCAGCACATTTTGCACCTGATTATAACCATTCCTATCCAAAAACAGGGCGGTATCAACTTCACATTTGTCCGGATAATTAACAATGGTACCAACCGGCACTACCGGGCCGCCGGCCAGCATCATGGTTTTTACCTGCACATTGGTCACGCTTATCCAACCGACAACAGGCTCAGCAGCATTGCTCAAACTATGAATATTGCCGGGGACTTCGCTGGGCTCTGCGTCAAAAATACTCCCCAATTGCTCGGTGTTTTTCTGCATGTTCAGGTAAAAATTATAAGCATCAGGCGTAATGGCGTATTGTTTAAGGTATATAAGATAAGTTACTTCCAGTTTTTCCGAATTGAACGGGATGCTGGTAAGCGGGCTCCGATAAACTATATCCCTGCTCAGTTTAGCAGTTGAAGCCAGTAAAATATGGGAGGACGCATCAGATGCGTAGCAAAAGTAAACCTGTTGGCTCGGTGTCCTTGGGACAAGAGCGTTTCCATTGCTCACAAAGGCCGATTGATATTGGGCATGAAATATCCAGCCTTCCATATACTCCCAGCGGTAATAATGGGTATTGTTGGCCGGGTCGTGCGAATTAACATAAAGGTTTACACCATTGCCGTCTACAGTATATCCTATGCTATCAATAGGCGGTGTTGGTTTTATGGGCTGATAATCAGAAACATATTGACTCCCGCCGGGTGTGGTGATATGTATCCGGTAATTGGCTCCGGCCGGAAGGTTTAATCCTGGCGAAGTATAGTTGCCCCTGTTATCACCCGCCAATGGCCAGGCGCCGTTTTGGTCGCTTTCAACAACCACCGTGGCGCCGGGCAACGGATTTACGGTAGTTTGCGCATTTAAATTAACGGTTTTGCTTAGTTTGATCGTCGTCGAATCGCTGCCCGAGTTGATCGCGCCCTCCACGACAAGATAGCTGCTTGCCGATGCAATAACCGGCGGATTGTAAGGCTTCCGGCAGCTGGCAAACGCCAGTATCAGTACAAAATAAAACAACCTTTGATTTGGCATATTTAAAAGGAGTTAAGCTGCTTAATGATTGTACGCTAAGAAAGGCATTTAGCTTGTTATAATCAAATTAATATATACCACCTGGAGGATTGACGAATTAAAATTATTTTGAATAAAATTAGCTGCCCTAGCCGCTCAACCAATGTGCTTTAATTTATAATCAATAATTTTTACCACAAAGACGCTAAAAGAAGCTAAAGATTTCACAAGGCAGTCGATGTTTATCCTGTCCTTCACGCCTCCGTAAAAAACAAACATATAAGATCATAAAGCGAAAACGACAAAGTTGCAAAACGCTTTTCGTAAGTTTGCGTAATCGCAACCCTACATGCCGTTTTTATCCTATTTATCGCTCCCGTCCCTGCACGATGGCTACCTAAAGCATATCCCCAGCCTTAATAGGGGGTTAAGGCTGCAGCTCAAAAATAACGTAACTTTTTTTGTGGGCGAGAACGGTTCGGGCAAGTCCACCTTGCTGGAAGCTATTGCCGAGCAATGCGGCTTTAGCCTGCGGGGCGGCAACCGCAACCATAACTTAAATACCGGCTGGCGCTTTGAAGGGTACGAATCGGCGCTGGCGAGGGAATTGCAGCTTGGCTGGACCCCGAAGCGGATTACCGATGGCTTTTTTATGCGGGCCGAAAGCTTTTTCAATTTCGCCTCCTATATTGATGAACTGGCTGAAGACGATAACCGAATTTTAAGGGCCTATGGCGGTCGGTCATTGCACCAGCAATCGCACGGCGAATCGTTCCTGTCGCTGTTCAATAATCAGTTCGAAAACGGCGTTTACATCCTCGACGAGCCTGAAGCCGCGCTGTCTCCTGCCAGGATACTGGCCTTTATGACCGTCATCAACCAGCTCGAACATGGCGGCCGCGCACAATTTATAATTGCTACCCACTCCCCCATCCTGATCTGCTATCCCGGCGCTACCATTTACCAGTTTGACGAAAGCGGCGTACGCGAAACCACATACCAGGAAACCGAGCATTTTACGCTCACCAGGTCGTTTTTAAATAACCCGGAATTATTCATTCGCCATTTGATGGAGGAGTGAATTTTTAAAATAATGCCGACCCGGCACCTCAAAATCAAATCAGCTGATGATACGCCAACCGATACTCAACCTGTTAGCCAATTATACCAGTACGGACGAAGCCGAGTCGGCTATGATAAGCCGCACCGTGCAATTTATCCAATCGCACCCTGACTGCTTCGAACGCGGCTTACTTACCGGCCATGTAACCGGTTCGGCCTGGGTAATTAATGGTGCTTTTACGCATGTGTTGCTCATACACCATTTTAAACTTAACCGGTGGCTGCAGCCGGGCGGCCATTGTGATGGCGACGGGGATGTTTTGAATGTGGCCCTAAAAGAAGCCGGGGAAGAAACCGGTTTGATGGTAAAACCCAAAAGCGACCGCATTTTTGATGTGGATATCCACCAGATTCCCCAACGCAAGGATGTGCCCGCCCACCTGCATTACGACATTCGCTTTTTATTTACTGCGGATATGGGGCAGCCTCTTATTATGAATCAACAGGAAACCAGGGATATTAAATGGGTGCCTATCGGCGAGGTTGAGCTGCTGAATAATGAGGAAGGGGTGATGCGGATGGTGAGGAAGACGTTAGAAATGCCCACAAGCTAAATGACTAATTGTGCAAGGCGTTTTATAATCCATCCCAGCTTTTTCCTTACTTTTAACCGCTCACACAACAATATTCTAATTGCAAAACATGAAGCTGTTATCCCGTCTCCTACTTGTTCCGATTTTTATCACAGCAACCATTTTCACCGCCTCCGCCCAACACAAAAAGGATTACACCCAACTCGTCAACCCCTTTATCGGCACAGGTGGCCATGGTCACACTTACCCCGGTGCGGTGATGCCTTTTGGCATGGTACAGTTAAGCCCCGATACCCGCTTAACCGGGTGGGATGGCTGCTCGGGTTATTATTATACTGACACCACGGTTTATGGTTTTTCGCACACGCATTTGAACGGAACGGGGATAGCCGACTATTGCGATGTATTATTTATGCCGACCACCGGCGAGCCTCAATTTAAAAACACGGATTACAGCTCAGGCTTTAAAAAGAAAAACGAACAGGCCTCGCCCGGCTATTACAAAACGCACCTGGACAAATATGATATCGACGTTGAGCTTACGGCCACAACGCGTGCCGGCGTGCATCGCTATACTTTCCCTAAAACAGATGAAGCCAATATTATTATCGACCTGCTGCACCGCGACCAGGTGCTGGATTCGTGGATAGAGGTGGTGAATGATCACGAGATCAGGGGCTTTCGAAGATCGAAGTCATGGGCGTCAGACCAGTCGGTTTACTTTTATGCGAAATTCTCCAGGCCATTTAAAACCTATGGAATCGCCCTGAACGATACACTGCAGCCGGGAAAAAGCAAGCTACAGGGAAAAAATATAAAAATGTACATCCGTTTTAACAACCCAAGAGAAGTGGTGGCTAAAGTGGGGATTTCATCCGTCAGTACAGATGGCGCCCTAAAAAACCTGGATGCCGAGGTGCCTGATTTTGATTTTAAACGGGTGATGAAAGAGGCAAAACAGGCCTGGAATAATGAATTGTCGAAGATTGAAGTGGAAGGCGGCGGCCAGGATGTTTCAGCGCAGCAAAAAGAGTATCAGCAAACCATGCTCGCAAGCGGCACGCAAGCCGGGTATAACCAGCGCGGCGCGACAAAAAAACAGCTGACCGACTACGCCAAACAAAGGCAAACCATTTTTTACACGGCGCTCTATCACGCCATGCTGGCGCCAAACGTTTACAGCGACGTCGACGGGCAATACCGCGGGATGGATCAAAAGGTGCATACGGCGGATGGTTTTACCTATTATACTGTATTTTCTCTTTGGGATACTTACCGGGCAGAAGACCCGCTGATGAACCTTATTGATCGCAAACGAACCCTTGATTTTGTGAAATCATTCCTGGCGATGTACGAGCAGGGCGGCATATTACCGATATGGCCGCTGGCCTCCAACGAAACCTATTGCATGGTTGGCAATCATTCCATACCGGTCATCGTTGACGCTTACGCCAAAGGCATTCGCGATTTTAATGCCGACGAAGCTTTAACGGCGATGAAAGCTGCCGTAAACCGCGACCAGTTCGGGCTGGATTCCTACCGGAAAAACGGCGTGGTTTTGGCCGATGATGAGCCGGAGTCGGTATCCAAAACGCTGGAATATGCCATTGACGACTGGTGCATTGCACAGATGGCAAGGATGATGAATAAACCGGATGACTATAAGGAATTTATAAAACGCGCCCAGTACTGGAAAAACAATTTTAATACTGAAAACGGTTTTATGCAGGCCCGTGCCGATGGCGGCTGGTACATGCCATTCGACCCGCGCGAGATTAATAACAACTATACCGAGGGTAATGCCTGGCAATACTCGTTTTTAGCCCCGCAGGATGTAGAATCCCTTTCGGATGCGATGGGCGGAAGGGCTGCGTTTACCGCTAAACTGGATGAATTGTTTACTATGGATTCCAAACTCACCGGCCGCCAGCAGGATGATGTAAGCGGACTGATCGGCCAATATGCACATGGTAATGAGCCGAGCCACCACATGGCCTACCTTTTTAATTTCACCAACTCGCCCGACAAAACGCAATACTATGTTAACAAGATACTGAACGAGCAGTACAGCGATCAGCCGGATGGCTTGTCGGGAAACGAGGATTGCGGGCAGATGTCGGCCTGGTATGTCATCAGCTCCCTGGGCATTTATAATATTATGCCGGGGCAAAATCAATTCCAGCTGGGGATACCGGAGTTTGATAAAGCGGTGATCCACCTGGAGAATGGGAAAAAGTTCACTGTTCTTAATGCCGGCGCCAGCATCGGCAAAGGCAATTTTTATATCCAGGGCATGAACCTGGATAGTAAGCCCTATAATAAGCTCTACCTGGATTATGCCGATATAGAAAAAGGCGGAGAGTTTGAAGTACTGACCGGAAAATTGCCCAACCGCCTGATTATGCAGGACCTGGAAAGGCCTACCTCGAGGATAACTGATGAACTGATCATACCCGATCCGTATATTGTCTCGCCGGGCAAAACCTTTAAACAATCCATCAGCGTCGAAATAAAATGCGCGGATGCAAAAGCGAAGATTTATTACACGGTTGATGGCAGCAACCCATCGGTGAATTCAATTGTATATTCCGCTCCCATCAATATCAGAAGCAATACGACAGTAAAAGCTGTCGCTATTGATAATGGTAAAAGCAGCTTTATTGACGAAGGCACGTTTACCAAAGTAAGGGACGACCTGAAACTGACGCTGCTTAACAAATACCTGCCCAACTATGCCGATGAGGGTGATAATGCCTTAATAAACGGCATACGGGGTAAGGCAAACTGGCGGCTGGGCAACTGGCAGGGCTACCAGGGCGTCGACCTGGTTGCAATTATAGATATGGGTCAGGTTAAGCCAGTTAAACAGGTGAGTTTAGGCACGCTGCAGGATACAGGATCGTGGATCGTTTTTCCAAGGTATGTGCAGTTTTTTGGTATCGGATGATGGGATAAACTACAAACTGGCTACAACTGTGGACACAAAGGTAGATGTCAAAGATTTAAAGGTGCAAACGCAGGATTTTACAGCGGGTTTAAACACTAATACCCGGTATATTAAATTAATTGCAAAGCAATATGGCCCGCTGCCTGAATGGCACGAAAGCAAAGGCGCGCCATCGTACATTTTTGCAGATGAGATTGTGGTGGAATAACGAGCCGATAATAATTTCCACAGCTAAAGTCCGGTTTTAAAAAGCTGATTGAAAAGGGCTTTTATCGACGCAAGCCTATGAATTATTACGAGGCTAACTTAAAGAAGTATTGTCATTTTACCGATAGATTTTTGGCAATTAAATCCAAAACTAAAATTTCTCCTCAATCCCTAAAGCAAACAAAGCAAAATCATATTTCACAGGATCAACCGGGTCAAATTCTCTAAGTCGATCAGTTAGTTCAACAGCCGTTTGCCAATCGGTTTGTTTTCGGGTGATTAGGTTGAGTTTACGGGCTACCCTATCTACGTGCAGATCGCATGGTATAATAAGATCTGACGGTTTTATTTTATTCCAGATACCAAAATCCACGCCGCAATCGTCCTTGCGCACCATCCAGCGCAGAAACATGTTCAGCCGTTTACAGGTTGACTTTTGGGCGGGCGATGATATGTGTTTTTTTGTACGTGGTGGGTAATCGGGCAAGGAAAAGAAATAGTTCCTGAAGTAATTCAGTGCATTTTCAACGGGCTCAGCAACAGCATCGGCGGTTATATCGCTTCGCGAAGATCCTTCGCTGGCGCTCAGGATGACAAACGTGTCCGGAGTGAACGCCACTTCAAGTGAATCATATTTGCTGTAATGATGCCTGAAAAACGAAATGAAATACAGGGTATCTATATCGTTAAACGTGCGGTGCTTAAAGTTAAGCAACTTTTTAAGGTCGGTTTCCTCATGGTTTATGATAAAATCATAAGGGGCGCCGTCCATCAGTTTAATTAATTCATGGCATTTATTGATGATGGTGACGCGCTGCCCCCAGGCCAGTACGGCGGCCCACAGGCCCATGATCTCGATGTCCTGTTTGTTGATGAAAAGATGTGGAATTGAAACGGGATCGTTTGGGATGAATTCGGGGCGGTTGTATTGATCCACCTTTGCGTCAAGAAAGGCTTTTAACCCCCCAACGCCATGAAGGGGGAGTTGCTGGTTGCTTGCCCGGAGATCCTTCATATCCGCTATAGTTCCCACTTTAGGGGATTAGGGGCTCGAGTGCCTGTTTCAAGTCCTCCAGCAAATCATCAACATCCTCCACTCCAACGCTCAGTCGCAATAAATTATCGACCACCCCGGCAGCTTCGCGGCTTTCCTTTGGAATTGAAGCATGCGTCATAGTAACCGGATGATTTATAAGAGACTCCACCCCTCCCAATGATTCCGCAAGCGTGAAAACTTTAAAGGAAGAAGCTATTTTAAAAGTTTCCGCAAGGTCAGCGTCTTTCAGAGTGATAGAGATCATCCCGCCAAAATCGCGCATTTGTTTTTCGGCGATTGCATGATTGGGATGATCTGAAAAACCCGGCCAATATATTTTATCAACTTTGGGGTGCGTTTTAAGGTACTGTGCTATTATGCGGCCATTTTCACAATGGGCCTTCATTCGCAGATGCAGGGTTTTTATACCCCGCAACACTAAAAAGCTATCCATCGGCCCTGGCGTAGCACCGCAGGCATTATAGACGAACCAAAGCCTTTTATACAAATCCTCATCATTCAGCATTAAAGCGCCCATCACCACATCGCTATGGCCCCCGATGTATTTGGTTACAGAGTGCATTACGATATCAGCACCCAAATCAATCGGGTTTTGAAGGTATGGTGACGCGAATGTGTTATCTACAACCAGCAGCAGGTTCTTTTCTTTTGTGATTTTAGCAATCGCTTCGATATCCACGATCTGCATCGTTGGATTGGTAGGCGTTTCTATCCAAACCAGTTTGGTGTTTTCATTGGCATATTCCGCAACAATTTGTGGATCGGACAGATCGAGAAAATGAAATTTGATACCGTATCCCGCAAATATCTTTGTAAAAATACGGTATGAGCCGCCGTACAGGTCGTTGCCTGTAATTACTTCATCGCCGGGCTGAAGCAGTTTCATCACCGCATCGGTAGCGCCCATGCCGCTGGAGAAAGCCAAGCCAAACTGCGCATTTTCCAATGCCGCAAGGCAAGCCTCAAGGGCTTTTCTGGTTGGATTTGTACCGCGCGAATATTCATAGCCCTGGTTATCCCCTGGCGCTTTCTGCCAGTAAGTGGAAGTTTGATAGATGGGTGTCATCACCGCCCCGGTTGATGGATCGGGCTCCTGCCCTGCGTGTATAGCTTTGGTTGCGAATTTCATTGAATTGGTTGATTGTTCATAGTTCATGGTCGAAGACAGGATGCCCAAAACGTTGATCTTCCCTCTTTCCCGCTTGCGGGAGAGAGGGATGTCGAGCACAGCGATGACAG
>Ga0206971_10331_pt1 | contig 13403 bp, 15 predicted proteins | sample Alteio_BWOrgHeat_85_FD_152917 | JGI IMG/M metagenome (GOLD analysis project Ga0206971, IMG submission 152917) | Enriched cells from forest soil in Barre Woods Harvard Forest LTER site, Petersham, Massachusetts, United States -... | ecosystem: Environmental > Terrestrial > Soil > Temperate forest >...
CTAGAGTTCATCTCGCACTTTTTGTGCATCGGGTTGTCGATCTTGAGCAGGGACTTTATTTCTGGCTGCGCAACCCAAACCATTTGACGGATTTAAAGCGCAGTCTGCATCGACAATTCTTATGGGAGGCCATGCCAGGCACGCCATTCCTCTATCGATTGCGAAGCGGCGATTTTCGCGCGCAGGCCGCTTCGGTCAGCTGCGGCCAGGCGATCGCCGGCGACAGCGCTTTCTCTCTCGGAATGTTGGCCAACTTTCGTCCGGTCATCGAGCGCGATCCTTGGCGATATCCACATCTCTTTTGGGAAACCGGCATGATCGGACAGGTGCTCTATCTCGAAGCGGAGGCGCAGGGATTACGTGCCACCGGAATCGGCTGTTTTTTGGATGATGCGGTTCACGAAATTCTGGGATTACAAACCAACAGTTATCAGAGTCTGTATCACTTCACAGTCGGAGGACCCGTCGAAGACCGCCGCCTTGAGACGCATCCCCCCTACGAGCATTTACCCGCCGACCGGCGTTAAGTGACGTTAGCCTTCTGATGCTTGTGAACTCCAGTATTTCCCTGTCGGAAATTGTAATTGGAAGGTCTCGCCAACGGAGTTCGCATGAGCTGGCAATGGGGCATAGAGCAGCGTTATCGGAATTTGGGCGTGGGCGTCTATGTGGATCGACTGGTCAGATTGGGATTTTCCAGAAAGAATATAGCCGGAATACGTGAGTGTTGTTCCCACCGCTGATCGGGCTTGGATTAGAGTTGCCATTAGTAGGTCAAGCGTTTGTCCGCGAGTCTCTTGTAGCGCAATATTGACTTGAATAGCATTCTCCGAAAATTCGACCGAATTGACGCGAATCTCAACGCCATGCCGCATAAACGTGTATGGCAGTGTCACGCGACTCACCACAGGGGCGTCAGGGCTGGCCATTAAGGAGTTGTCCACTCCAAGTCCCGGTTTGGCCGAAACCTTGGAAGGCACCGGTTGAGTAGCGCAACCGGTGACTCCCATGACGACCAGCAGGGCGATGGATTGGGCCTTCATGAATTCATTGTAGAGCAGCATGGCTGCGCAGGGCAATGAGGAATATTGTGGCCATCGGCTTGCAAAGCGTCGGGTGGTAGTTTAGACTGGCCTCATGACACCGTCGCCCCATGCATCGCTTGAAGACCTCGGATGGAAAGACCCATTTAAATCTGATTTTGAAGCCCGAGGGATCAAGGGTGAAGCGCCGGCACGTGTGGTGGAAGAACAGCGCGGATCGTACATTGTGCTGGGGGAAGCCGGTGAGCTCCTGGCGAACATCTCGGGAAAATTGAGGCATCACGCGCGTCGCCGCGAGGATTTCCCCACCGTCGGCGATTGGGCGGCGATCACCGCACGTCCGCTCGAAGGAACCGCCACGCTGGAAGCGATCCTCCCGCGTACAAGCAAACTCTCACGCAAAACATCCGGTCAACAATCCGACGAGCAACTCATTGCCGCCAATTTGGATACCGTTTTTATCGTTACCTCGTTAAACAAGGAATTCAGTGCGCGCCGCGTGGAGCGCTATCTCGCTCTCATCGCCGATAGCCAGGCGCGTCCGGTGATTCTCCTGAACAAATCAGATCTGGGAGGTGACCCAGCGGTGGCATTGAAGGAATTAGAATCGGCGGCCCCCAGTGTTCCTGTTCGAGCTCTGAGCGCCTTGACCGGAAAAGGAATAGAGGACATACGAGATTTCCTGAGGAAAGGGGAAACAGTAGCGCTTATTGGTTCTTCTGGCGTCGGAAAATCAACGCTCATTAATCGGCTCATCGGGTCTGATCGGCAGGCTGTCCGGAAAATTCGTTCGGCGGATGATCGAGGACGCCATACGACTACTTTTAGACGATTGATTCCCCTGCCTCAGGGCGGACTCCTCATTGATACGCCGGGCATGCGCGAACTGCAGCTTTGGGAAGCTCAGGGAGTCGAGGAAACCTTTAGCGACATTACCGTCCTCATTGATGCCTGCCGGTTTACGACCTGCAAACATGGCACGGATGCCGGCTGCGCGGTCCAGGCCGCCATCCAAGAGGGTCGACTCCCACTGGTGAGATTCCAGCATTATCAGAGACTTCTCCGGGAGTCAGAGGCCCTGGCACAAAAACGCGCCACAGAAGACCTCTTTAAAGCTAATCAAAAAATGAAGCGAGCCCGCGCCGCTTACCGCCGCGAACAAAAATAGTGCCTGGCACTATTTTTGGTTAGTGGACAGAAATCGGTCCTTTTTTGGCTGTGTTGGTTTTTAATAGGAAAACGAGCGGCAACGTCAGAATGCAGGCTCCGGCCATGAAGCGAAAGACGGAAAGATAAGCGAGCATCGAGGATTGTTTTAGCAGCTCCCCATAAAGAATGCCTAAAGCCGCTGGCGCGGCACTCACCGTCCCTATCCCACGCGTGACCAAGTTGTGCGCCGATTCACGCAAGGCCAGCTGAAAAGCAGGCGACGTCGCCGTCATATGCGCGGACAGCATGCTCTGGTTGATTTGGGCATAGCGGGACAAAAGCGTCGTTGAAATCGCGATTCCGACCGAGCCACCCAGATTTCGAGAAAGATTAATCAATGCCGAAGCTTGATTGTTCTTATCGAGTGGGACAAAGGCGTAGGCAGCCGTATTAATTGGAATAAAGAGAAACGCGAGGCCGCCAGCCTGAATAATTCTGGCCAAGGCGGCCGTCCAATAATCGATATACAGATTAAAATGGGCCATATAAACCAGCGACGTGAACACGACCCCCAGCCCCCACACAATCAGCCAACGTGCCTGCACTTTGCCCAGCAGGTATCCCACAATCGGCATACACATCATGGTCACTAAACCGCCTGGTGATATGGCGAGTCCAGCCGTGGTCGCGGAATAGCCCATAAGTGTCTGCAGGAATAGCGGCAAGAGCACGGTACTCCCAAACAAGATGAAACCCAACATGAACATGAGAAAGCTGGCAATGGCGAAATTCCGTTCCCCCCAAAGCCGGATTTCGATGATGGGATCTTTGTGATTCCACTCCCAGAAAACGCCAACCACAAGACATACCGCGGCCACCGCCGCGACCGTCACAATCAGATGCGAGGAGAACCAATCCAGCCTTTCCCCTTTATCCAACATGAACTGCAGGGAAGCGATGCCGAGTGTGATGAGCCCAAGACCAATGTAGTCGATGCGCAGGTCCTTGAGCGCCCGTCGATGTGCGTTCGGAGGGTCTTCGACAAATCGGGAGGTCAGATACAAAGAGAGAAGACCCACAGGGACGTTGATGAAAAAGATCCAGCGCCAGCTGAAATTATCGGTAATCCATCCGCCCAAGGTGGGACCCAGGACAGGAGCTGTGACAACAGCAAATCCGTAGAGCGCCATGGCCATGCCGAATTTCTCGCGTGGGAAAGTATCGGCCAGAATGGCTTGCTCGCTCGGCTGAAGGCCTCCGCCGCCCAGCCCCTGCATGATCCGGAAGACGACTAGCCATCCTAAGGATGGAGCCAGTCCGCTTAAGATCGAGCTGACTGTGAAGAGCGCGACCGACATCATGTAGTAATTTTTGCGACCGATCAACGACGAAAACCAGGCGCTCAGTGGAAGAATGATCGCGTTGGCGACCAGATAGGACGTCAGAATCCATGTGGCCTCATCCACTCCTGCGGAGAGATTGCCCGCAATGTGAGGCAAGGACACGTTGGCGATCGAGGTATCCAGGACCTCCATGAACGTGGCCAGAGTCACCGTGAGCGCGATCAGCCACGGATTATGTTTAGGACGCCAAGCGTCAGTCATTTTACGCGAACAGAAGGGACGACTGACATTCCAGGAGCCAGCAGAAAGGCCGGATCAGGCGGGGTATCAATCAAGATTTTCACGGGAATTCGCTGAACGACTTTCACATAGTTGCCCGTCGCATTCTCTGGTGGAAGCACGCTGAAACGTTCTCCGGTCCCGGACTGAATGCTGTCGACGTGTCCCTCGAATTTATGACCTGGGTAAGCATCCACTTCGATCGCGACTTTCTGGCCCGGCTGCATATGCGTGAGTTGGGTTTCCTTAAAATTCGCTGTCACCCACACATTGGACGGGACGATGGACAGTAGCGTTTGCCCCACCTGAACATAGGCTCCCGGTTCGACCGATTTCTTTGTGACGCGGCCGTCTTCCGGCGCCGCCATTTTGGTGTAGGAGAGATTCAACTCATCTTGCTGAAGGGCGCCGCGTTCTTTGGCGAGATTTGCTTGAGCGGAAGCGGCGGAGGCTTGCGCCTGGTCAAGCTGCTGCTGCGAAATCTCGTCTTGCTTAAAGATCTTCTCGTAACGCTTGGCGTCCGCGCCGGCGCGGCGGGCTTCGGCCTCCGCAGCATCCAATTTTCCGCGCTCTTCGGCGACCTTGGCTTCATAATCCCGCTGATCGATTTCCAAAAGCGGTTCTCCGGCTTTCACCGGTTGGTTGTCATTGACATGAACAGCTACCACCTGGCCGGCCACTTTGGGACTGATTGGAATAATGTGCGCGTCGACAAAGGCGTCATCGGTCGATTCAAAGTGCGACGCGTGGATATAGAAAGCGATGCCCACGATCACGACGATGATCAAGGCGACGATTCCAAAGCGTTGCAGCAGGCGTTTCTTGTCGTCAGGCATTAATGAATTCCTTTCCGCCACTACGTCTTAGGCGGACCCGCCAGCGTTGTCGTGGCGGGCTATTTAAATTGCTGCATACGGCCTAGAGCCGAAGCCAGATTGACTCTCGCTGTGTCATAACGCGCCAGGGTGTCGACTTGATCATCCAGCGCACGAGCGAGCGCGGTTTGAGCGTTTAAAACTTGAATGTTGTCTCCCGCGCCGGCGGCAAAACGGTCTTGAGCCATTTTAAGCTCTTTGCGCGAAAGATCCACGGCCAGATCAGCCGTGCGAGTTTCTTCCACTTCCGCGGTGAGCGTTTGAAGCGAAAGCCGGACATCCTCTTCCACCTGCGCAATCGTATCCTGATAACGGTCGTGCGCTTGCTGCTGAAGCGCTGTTTCTTCAATGATATGCCCATGCGTTTGCCCACCAGCGAGAATGGGAAGGGTCAAGCGCCCCCCCGATTGAACCGGTGCGGGCTGTGCTGTCCGGTGTTGTTCCGCTGTGACCATAATCCGCCAAGGCTTGTAAGGTAGGAAGGTTTTCAGCCTTCGCCGCCCGAACAAGGTCATCGGCGGCTAAAGACGATTCCTTGGCGATCTGCATTTCGTAACGGTCATGGTTTGCGATGCCTAGGGCCTTATCAACAAGAGGGATTTCCGGCTGGACATCGCGCGGAATGTCTGGGAGGACCAGAGGCTGATCCATAGGAAGGCCGGTAACGCGTTTTAGCCGTAAATCCGCCTGATCGACGGTGACTTGCGCGCGAATGAGCCGTAAATGTTCTTGAGCCCTTTCGGTTTCGGCCCGGGCGACATCGATTCCGGTTGATACTCCTGCATCATGTTGATCACGGGCCAGCTTGAGGAGGCTGTCAGCCAGAGTAAGATCCGCTTGCGCCGCGGCGACGGCCCGCTGGGCGCGCTGCGCTTCCAGATAGGCGAGCGCCGCCGCCGTCGCGACCTGTTCTCGCGCGAGAGATTCCTGAAGTTTGGCGATTTGTTGCCCTTTGCGGCCGGCCCGCATTCCCCAGAAAACATTCGCATCAAACAGGCTCTGCACCAACGAAAGTCTCGCATCAAAGGTGTTGTAGGGGCCGATGACAGGATCAAAGCCAGGCAGCGGGAACGAGGCGAAACCTTCCGCCGCCAGGTTGGTTTTAAAGACGCGGGTTTGCGCCATCGAACCGGTCAATTGCGGCAAGAGTCCGGCGGCGGCCTGCAAGGCGACACCTCGCGCCCGATCGGTTTCGGCATGAGCTAATTTTTGGGTCAGATTGTTCTGAATGGCCAGCTCAATGGCTTCGGCCATCGTCAAGGAGCGATCGGCGTAGGCCCCGGCCGGGCACGTGAGTGCAGTCAGTAAGATCGTAAAAACGAGAGCGGTCGTAGGATAGCGCATGGAGATATTCTCAGGAATTAGCGTTCAGGTCGATGAATCCTTGCCGCGCTTTAGTCAGCAGTCGAATGAGGCTCGTCTTTTCGGCGGCGGTCAAACAGGCCGTCAGTTTACGCATGAAACCATAATGGACAGGCAGATAGGAGTGTAAGAGTTCCGCGCCCTTGTGCGTGAGGCGGGCCATGACAACACGCCGGTCTTTCGAGTTCTCGGAGCGCGTGACCAGGCCTTTGCGGATCAAGCTATCCACGACCCCCGTAATATTGGCCCGGCTCACCACCAAAAGATGGCTCAAAGCATTTTGCGCGCAGCCCGCTTCCTTATATTGACTCAAAATGAGAAGAACATTAAACCCGGCCAATGTCAGCCCGACCGCGTGGATTTTCTCGGCCAGCTTGATTTCCGCGCGCGTGAAGGTTTGGGCGATATTGAAACAGACTTCCGCGGACAAGAGATCGAATTGCCGGTAGCGTCGACCAATGTCCCGGCGCATGGTGTGATAAAAGGCTTCACGCCTGGCGTGATTGTCCGAATGCGTTAGAGTGACTGTTCGAGTCATATTCTCGAGTCTATCAGGACAAAATCTGTATTGTCAATGACTTAACTATTAATGCCCTAATAGAATGGCGTCGATTTAAACGACCGTGTCTTCAGTCAGGTAGGTCCGGTAGATTCCGATGATATCGCCTTTGGTGAGTATGCCGATGATTGTCCCGGCGGCGGGATCCAAAACGATGACGCGATCGGCTTTCTGATGCTGCATACGCCGGACGGCTTCCGTCAATGAATCCTCGGGGTACGCCGTCGGAATCTCTCGCCGCATGATGTCTCCGGCTTTCTTTATCCCCGTAGGAGTGGGTGTCCCATTGAAAGCCTGATGCAATTCCGCGTAACTGATCAGGCCGACAAGCTTATTTTGGGCATCGACGACCGGATAGCCGGTGTGCGTATGATGGGCAATAAAGTCCGTAATTTCAGGAAGAGGCAAGGACTCTGGAATCGTTTCCACGTGCGGGCTCATCAGTTGTTTAACGTGGTATTTTTCCAGCGCTCGGAGTTCGACCGGTTCATGAGTGCGGACGCCTTTGAGCAGAAGTTTATGACTATCAAGGCTTTCCGGATCCAGCGCGCGTGCGACGAGCACCGTGATCCCCACGGTAAACATGAGGGGAAGAATGACATTGTAGTCGCGAGTCATTTCAAAGAGAAGAATGATGGCGGTAAAGGGGGCGTAGGTGATTCCGGCAAACATGGCGCCCATGCCAACGACCATGTAGGCTCCGGCCGAAGCGGCTTCCGGAGCGATGAGGTGGACGCCTCGACCGGTCAGTCCTCCCAGGAGAGCTCCCATGAGCAGAAAGGGAACGAATATTCCCCCCGTTCCGCCGGAGCCGATCGTTAGCGGGCAGCTGATCAGTTTGCAAGCGAGAAGCAGCAGCATCATCTTCCAGGCCCAGGGCGTAATGGATTCCGAAAGTATAAGTTCCGGAATTTCTTTGTGGCCGTTCCCCATCACATAGGGAACCGCAAGGGCCAGGAGGCCAAGCAAAAGGCCGCCCAGCATCGGTTTGATGGCTGCGGGGACCTTGAGGCTTTCAAACGAATGTTCGATACGGAAATAGGTTTGAACAAAGAGTTTGGCCACTATGGCTGAAAAGACCGCCAGGATGGCATAAAAACCAAGCTCCCAGGTGTGATTGAAAGCATAGGTGGCTGGCACTTCCACAAAGGCCCGATTTCCCATCAGCAGATGTGTTGTGACTGAAGCGGTTACCGTTGCCAGGATGACCATCGCGAAAGCTTGAGAAGCAAATTCTTTGAGCAGGACTTCGATCGCAAAAAGCACGCCCGCTATTGGAGCGTTAAAGACGGCAGCAAAACCGGCGGCTCCGCCAGCCACCATCAAATTTTTACGGAACTCGGGCTCCATATCTCGAATCGATCCGATCAGGGAGCCAACGCCTGCTCCGATCGAGACCACGGGTCCTTCCGGTCCTGCCGCCCCACCCGAACAGATCGTAAAGATGCTGGCGATCGCCTTGAAAAAGGTATGACGGCCGGACAGATAACCATCTTTCCGGCGCAGGGCGTACATAATGTCGGCGGTTCCGGTCCCTTTGGCTGAAGCGGCGCCGTATTGAATGACCAAGCCGCAGAGAAGACCCCCCACGGCAGGGATGAGTACTATAAGGAAGCGATTGAGTGTGATTCCTAGAAATACCGATTGACCGGGAACCGCAGGCCAGAATTGCGCAATTTCAATCGCGCGAATGAAGACCCAAGCAGCAAGACCCGTGCAGAGACCGACGACCAAAGACAAGGCCATCAGCATCTTGTTTTCGGAAGCTCTGAATAGATGCAGGAGTCGTGACCACGTTACCATAGGGGGCACTCTTATCTTATCAATCCCGAGGTGGTAGAATCAGGTTGCTGAAAAGGAAAGGGAAAAATGGGTAAAACCAAAGCCACGGATGCGCTCCTCAAAGATCATCTGCTGATCAATAAGATCCTGGAACAATTTTCCGTCGATAATCCTCGTTTCGAAAAAATCTGCCTGACGCTCCATCGGGCGGTGCTTGCGCATGCATGGTTTGAAGACGAAATTTTTCTTCCAGCCATCGAAGCCGAGCCGCTTCTTTTCCGTCGGTTTACCGATGAGATTTATCAGGAGCACAAAGATATAGATGCACTCTTAAGGCTTCTGCGCAAAACGCCCATGGGCAAGAAGCGGGATCTCCTGTTCTATACGCAGGAACTTCACGTGCTTCTCTCAACACATTTTAAAAAGGAAGAGGATGCTTTATTTCCTCTGACAGAACACCTCCTGACCGAAGAAGGGCTGATCGTTCTGGGGGACGAGATGACGCGCCGCCAAACTGAAGTCCGGCAATTCCTTGAAATTTAAGCTGTCGTTGGTCATGGCGCTGATGGTCTCGGCGCCTCTTTATGCCACCGTTGAAGAAGAGGCCACACAGATCGTTGACGCCATTTATGATCTGCAGTTTGATCGCGCCGAGAAGGCGGCCGTGGACTTGTCGGCGCGCTATCCCGACAGCCCGGCGGGCGATTTTTATCGCAGCGTCGGATATTATCAGCGTTATCTGATCGAAGATCCTCCTCAGGCTCAGACTCTCGATGCGTTTTTTAAAGCGAATGATCTGGCTCTGAAAAAAGCCGCGCGTCTGACCCCTCAATCCCCCGCGATGGGACATTATTATAAGGGAGCCGCTCTTGGTTTTGAGGCACGAGTCTATATTGCTCAGAAGCATTTTACGTCTGCCGTGCCAGCGGCTCGACAAGGGGTCAAAGAGTTGGCAGAAGCGATTCGATTGGATCCATCCCTGATCGATGCTAAATTGGGACTCGGCATGTACGATTATTTTCTGGACAGAATTCCCCCCGCGGCCAAGCCGGTCACGTTTGTGATGGTCGGGTTGTGGGGCAATCGGCCCAAAGGCCTCGCCTTGTTGCGTGAGGTGGCGGAGAAAGGCGGCGCGTCCCGGCCTGAGGCGCAATTTATTTTGGCGGCGATCGATGCTTCGCAGAAAGAACAGAAATGGGACGAGGCGGAGCGTTTGTTTCGTACTCTCAAGGAGCATTATCCCCACAATCCTCGTTATCGGATGAAGTTGGTGTATGTTTTGCAGCGTAAAGGATTATGGGAAGAGGCTGCGCAAATCGCCGACCCCGAAGGCGCCTGGATTCAGACGCTCGATCCCATTGTTCGTCAACGCGCGCAGTCCTCCGCGCGTTATCGTGCCGCAGAAAATCTCCTCTTCGCGGGACATTGGCAGGACGCTGTGATTTTGTTGGACCGATTGGAATCGGCCGATATTTCTCCGGCGATGGAGGATTGGGTGGCGCTCAGGCGCGGCAACAGCTTGGATGCACAGGGACGATCCGGTGATGCTGCCGCTTATTACAATGCGATCCAAGGTAAAAAAGCGAAAGCTTTAGCGGAGATTTTTGAGAAGCATCCTTTCCCCGATGGGCCGCGCGATGTGATGCCGGCGCATTGGCCACTTCCTAATATTCCCCTGGAGTAGTGGGCAGGCCTAATCGTCCGTATCGGGCGTGCTTGAATACAGCGGTCGCATGGCATCGCAGGAGCAACTAATCGATGCCTGAAAATCCGGCGGGCGCGTTTCGTAAACCCAAGCGTCTATCGTCGAGCACTTGCATGCCGCCACGTCCCCCGCCTCGATGGCGGCAGCGAGGGCAGCTTTCATCCGGATTTGATCAGCCTCTCCAATGGAACGATCAAACGTATAGTGAATGATCACTTCGCGGAGGCTAATTCGTTAAGCGAGATTTCTTGTCCAGGAGTAAAGGCGACTACTCGGGTGCGCAGGCCGAGGCGTTTAAGTTCTCTCTCGAGATCCGCCGGAGTGCCGGTAAGAGCCGGGAATGTTCCATAGTGCATCGGAACAATTGTCTGGACGGATAGGCTTCGAGCCGCCATGGCCGCTTCCGCTGGTTTCATCGTGAACACGCCGCCGATGGGGAGAAGAGCTACGGCCGGATGATAGAGTTCGCTGATGAGGGCCATATCATAGGTAACGCCTGTGTCCCCCGCGTCATAAAAGGTTGGTATTCCATCTTCAGAGATAATAAATCCGACGGGTGCACCCGCATAAATGATGGTATCCCCCTCCTGATATCCTGAAGAATGGACCGCGGTGACGGCGGTGATTGTGACATCACCTATTTTTTGGGATCCCGAAGGATTAATCGGAAGAACGTTCGTCACACCATGCTTCTTGGCAATTTCTGTGAGTTCGTAGCTGGCGACGAGCGGCGCGTTATATTGTTTTGCCAAAGCAAAAGCTTCGCCGACATGATCGGCATGGCCATGTGTGACGAGGATGCCCTCGACGTGCGCGAACTTAATATTTTTGGGCGCCTTCGGGTTCGTCAGCCAGGGATCGATCAGAAAAATATTTCCCGTTCTCGAGGAGAAAACAAAGGCGGCATGACCCAGCCATCGCAATTTAGGTTCCGCGGCTCGGACTGCAGATGCCGAGAGAATACATCCAAGAATAATTACCAACGAAAGTGTCCGCTTCATAATTCCTCCTCGATGAAAAATTGGACTTCGATTTATTCTAACTCATTAACTTCTTATAATCGCGCATGCCTATGACTAGTGATCAAGATAATCTGTTGCGGCGTTATGCGCAGGACTTAATCAATTCCCCCCTTCATCTCACGTCGGTCGGCGATCAACAGATTTTTTGGAAGCGGCATGTGCAAGACGCTATTCAATTGAATGCCATTGTATCCGTTATATCTCAAAAGACAGGAACGAGAGTCATCGATGTCGGTAGTGGAAATGGCATACCTGGTCTTCCTCTGGCGATTCTAAACCCGGAATGGGTTGTAAAACTGCTTGATTCTGATAACAAAAAATGCTCATTTTTAGATACGTTTTGTAAAAACAATACAATAAAAAATTGTGAAATTATCGTCGGGCGCGCGGAAACTGAAGGGCATAGTTCGTTGCGTCAAGCTTTTGATATCGCCTTTGCTAGAGCTCTTGGAAAATTACCCACAGCTCTTGAACTTAGTGGGCCATTTTTACGATTGGGAGGCTTGTTGATTGTTCCACATGGAACATCTTGGCACGATGAGCTAAGAAGATCGGATAACGCCCTGCGAAATATTGGGCTTGAATTCATCGGTGATAATCCCTACAGCTTAGATGGGCCACAATTTCATGCATTAGCATTTCGTAAAATTAAGGAAACTCCCCCTATTTATCCAAGACGTGTTGGTGTGCCCACTAAAAGACCTCTGTGATTCCACTACGAAATAACCTCAAAAATAAGAGTTTCCCATTCATTAATTGGCTTCTCATTGGAATCAATTTTTATTTTTTTATCGTTGAACTTGCCATTCCAAATCCAAAGGCTTTAGATAGTTTCATTGCTCACTGGGCCGTGATTCCTAAAATACTGTGGGCCCATCCATCTCAACATTTATTTTCACTCGTAACGGCGGCATTCCTTCATGGGGGGTGGCTTCATATTATTTCCAATATGCTTTTTCTTCATATTTTTGGTGACAGTGTTGAAGATAGGATGGGGCATTTTCGCTATGTTATTTTTTACTTGCTCGCCGGAATTATTGCGAATGGAATTCAAGCTTATTTCACTCCAGCCAGTACGATTCCTCTAATCGGTGCGTCGGGGGCAATTGCTGGAGTTCTTGGTGCTTATTTCTTTTATTATCCATATTCGGATATTGAGGCATTGATCCCGATATTCTTTTTTATTACAATCCGAAGCGTACCAGCTTTTATTTTTCTTGGATATTGGTTTATTTTGCAAACATTAAACAGTACATTCTCGATAACCTCAATGGCTTCCGGTCACACGATGGGCGGGATTGCTTTCATCGCCCATGCCGCAGGATTTATAGCCGGCCTTATTATGGGGCCTGCATTTTCAAAACAAACTGGGAGAAATCGCTAATGTTCCACGTGAAACAAAAATGAAGGTTCTTGTTGTAGCTAACCAGAAGGGTGGAGTGGCTAAAACAACAACGGCTGTAAATCTAGCTTCCTTTCTTGGTGATTTTGGAAAGCGCGTTTTGTTAATCGATCTTGATCCTCAGGCTAATGCAACTTCTGGAATCGGTATTAATAAGGAGAGCATCGAAAAAAGTATTTATGACGCCATTATCAATAACGTTCCGATTCAATCGATCATTCTTGAAACCCCGACAAAGGGAGTTTGGCTTGCCCCGGCTAGTTTATCTCTCGTCGGAGCAGAAGTAGAACTGGTAAATTCTGATCGCAGAGAGTTTCGACTGAACGATGCATTAAATGAAATCGTATCTAAAAATGAATATGATTTTATAATTATTGATACCCCTCCTTCGCTTGGCCTACTGACCCTCAATGCTTTTACGGCATCACACAGCGTCTTAATCCCAATGCAATGTGAGTATTATGCCTTGGAGGGACTCGCTCAGTTGTACAAAACGATACAACTGGTAAGGCAAAAGACGAATCCATCGCTGCAAATTGAAGGACTTTTATTTTCGATGGTTGATCCCCGCGCGAATCTCACCACCCAAGTAATGCAGGAAGTCAAAAATATTCTCAAAGACAAAGTTTATGAGGCGATCATTCCGCGCAATGTACGTTTGGCCGAGGCGCCCAGCTTTGGGAAATCCATTTTGGCCTATGATCGACATTCGCGTGGAGCGGAAGCCTATGAAAAATTGGCGAAAGAATTTTTGACTCGTTGCGAAAGAGAAAATCAATCAAACAATACTGCGGCTAATGATGTGAAGCTATCGGTCGTTGCCGAGCCAAGCACAGAGATTATTTCACCGGTTGAAGCGACCACTCCACAATGACATTATGA
>Ga0206971_10251_pt2 | contig 13374 bp, 18 predicted proteins | sample Alteio_BWOrgHeat_85_FD_152917 | JGI IMG/M metagenome (GOLD analysis project Ga0206971, IMG submission 152917) | Enriched cells from forest soil in Barre Woods Harvard Forest LTER site, Petersham, Massachusetts, United States -... | ecosystem: Environmental > Terrestrial > Soil > Temperate forest >...
ATATTTGATCAGGAAAAATATGCGGAGATTGGGTCCATTGGATTTTTAATCCAATTCATGGTTCATAGCTCATGGCAGGGTTGTCAATTTGTAAGTGATAGCCATCCGTAAAACATCAGGTGGAAAATCACGCAAGCACAAATGCTATTAATTAAAAAAATCCGGTATAACTCTTTTTTTACATAACGGGTAGCGACGGCTAAGCAGATATTAGTAATAAATACACCCCATAACAGAAAAATTTCAACCACTGATTTATCCTGTGTTGGTTTGAAAAATATCATAAAAACAAGAAAGATCAGAACATCTGCCGCTAAGACTATTAAAAGTTTTTTGACGAGACCTTTAGCGGGCGGCTTCTTTTCAACTATTTGCATCGGATTAGGAAAGGCGCTATTTCTGATACTTCCAGTTTTTCGATTTTCCCTCTTCAAGCAGTTCTATCGCCGTTTGCAGGCGTTTTAGCCTCGTTGCATCACTTTTGGCGTCGACGATCCACTCCAAATACTCCCGTTTATGTGAAGGACTAAATTTTTCGTAAACGGCTTGCGCTTTGGGGTTATTAGCCAGCAGATCGGCAAAATCAGCGGGCATTTCAATAGGTGCTTTAGGTGCAGTTTCTTTTTTCACTGCAGACTTTTTATTACCCGCCTCGTTTAGCTGCATCGCCTGTTTTATAAAATCCGCTAAAATCTCATCAGAAGGGAGTTCGCTTAAACTGGTGATCCTGCCAAAACTGCCTGCGGTACCGTCTTCCTCCTTTATTAATTTACCCGGATCATGCAATTGCCGCTGCTTCCAGAATCCGAAACCCATGTGCTCTTTAAAAGCAGCCATCTGGCAAACCGACCCCTTGTAATCAAAAAACGGGAAGCCCCATTTCATCGTTTCGGTTATTAAAGGCGACACCGAGTGTACCAGTTGCCGCAAGTGTATTAAAATTGGTTGTGCAAACGGGGCGGACTTTCCTATGTACGCATCCACCCGGGCATCGTAGTTTGATTCCATCGAATAAAAATAACTACAAAAACTAATTGAACAAATCTTTAAGGGCAGAATGATGTTGAAAGGTGGGATTGGTGTGTTAAAAAAGCTCGCGCACTAGCTTCAATAGATATAATTTATTCATACTGCTTTCTTCACTCTTGTCATAAAGGGTCACGAAATTAATAATGATATTCTCATTTGATTGATTTACCAGGTAAGTTATTACCCTATATCCACCACTTTTCCCTTTGCCTTTGCTTTTTATTGCTAGTCTGACCTTGTAAAGACCTCCGCCTAAATCCACACCTTGTTTTGGATTATCAATTAACCTTTTTTCAAGAACCTCTAAATCAGTCGTTAACGAGGCATGTTTCTTTTTCAGGTCTTTTGCCTTTCGAATAAAAACGGCAGAATAAATAACCTTGCTACCCATTATATATCTTTGAGACTTAACGGTCGCATTTTACCTTCCTGCATTTGTTTTATCTCTTTTAGCGCTTCGGCTATCTCCAAAGTCAACTTACTTTCTTTCGGCTCTTCAACAACCTTTGCCTTAAATTTTTTTAAGATAGTTAATATAGTTTCGGCATCACTATCTTTTACTTGTACCGTAAATGTTGTCATATACAAATTTAATTAATATCAGACACTTATCAAATTTCCAAACAACTGCATGTGCCAGCTATCCTTAAAAGGCACTTCCCACTTAGTTTTAAGGTCGGCGAGGTTTTGCACCATGTTGTTGAATACGATGGTGTTGCTGTCGATAGCGCCTTGTTTCAGCATTTGCTCAAAAGCATGGCGCGGCGCGGAGTGCACCTCGCTGCCTTCGCGGTAAGCCAGGTTAAAACGATCAAGCAGGGTGATGCCGTGTTCCTGCTCTAAGTCCTGTATAAAACGGACGGATTTATCAATGGAGCATCCGCTGGCGCCGGCCTGGCTTTCGTCCACTGTCAATATTATAAAACGGTTATACCGCACCTCTCCCTTCGCCTTTAACTGGTGGTTATGTGCGGTCCAGCCCGTGGTGAAGCTGTCCAGCTCGCTTTGTATTTGGTTTACCTCGCTGTCGCTCAGCTTTTTGTTCGCCTGGTAAACCCACACCCTCGAATTTTCTGAAAATTGCATGTGCAAAGCTATGTATTTTCTTAACTTCGGGTTTAATTTTGTTATCATCTTAATTTAACCTGGTTCGGGGCGTTTAGTGGTATTTAAAGAATTACGTACAATGAAACTTACCAAAATCCTTGTTGCGGTATTGGCGATCGTATTATTCGTACCTTTTTTGGGCTTCAGGCCGGCGTTTGATGACCAGGACTGGCTCGCTTATGTAAACCGCGCGTTGCCCGAATCATACGACCAATCGGCCGATCCGAAACTGAAAAAATTAGAAATCTATTTAACGCCCGATTTTTTTGTGCGCCTGCGCAAAACATACGCTAAGGACATGCAGGAATATTATTCCTTTAACCTGCACCAGTTTAACGATATGGATTACCTGGGCAATACCACATCCGGCACTATAGAGTTAAAAACTATTGCCGACGATATTATCGTACAAACCTATAACGACCGCAACGGCGATATTGATTCCATGACCACAGTGTTAGATATCCCGGTAAAAAATATGGAACCCGAGCGACTGGATAGCCTTAGAGAAGCATTTGATTATTTTAAAGCAAAGGGCTTATAAAAAAGCCGCACCGAAAACCGGCGCGGCCCCTAATCACAATCAAAAATACGGGTTAAACCTGCTCAACGATGAACGACCGTACCGGCCCTTCCTGGTAAATATGTATCTTTCTTTTAAAAACCTGGCCGTTGGATGATATCACAATTGAATAATCGCCCTCATCCAGTTGTGTGAAATTGTATCCCCGGCGGATATCCGTTTTACTCATCACGTCTTTCTGCAACAAACGGCCCTCATTATCATAAATGGTGACTACGGTTTTTCCGGGTTCAGCTTTTTTTATTCTGAGGTCGATGCCGCTTTGCGAAGGAAGTGTATAAAAAACAATTTTGTCCTGTTTTGCATCCATCATCTTGTGCATTGCTTTTGGCACAGCCGCAAAAACGCCCGAACTTAATAAAAGGGCCAATGCGGTTAGTTTCATTGTCTTTTTCATGATATTTTGAATTATTTCCTCAATAAATTTCATTAACAAACGGCTTATACTATTCGTTTTAAGCCTGTTAAGTATACTTATGCAATTATAGTACCAACACCGCGCCGGGGAGCGTCTTACTCCATTTTATATAAAAAAAGCGCCGCTCCCGAAACCGGGGCGGCGCTAACCCAACCTATCTCAAAAACACGTTATTACTGTTTTACTATAAATTCTTTGTGGTTGTTTTCGTCGTACACATGCACTTCTTTTTTAACAACCGATTTGTTTTCGGAAACAACGATGGTGTAGTCGCCGTTTTCCAGTTGGTCAAGGACGTAGCCTTTTTGCATCGCTTTGTAGGCCGGCATGGCGTCTTTAAAAATTACGTTGTGATCGGCATCATAAATCATTACGACCGCCTTTGAAGGGGCTGTGCTGTTAACTTTAATCTCAACGCCGCGTTGTGATGGCAACGAAGAAAAAGTGATTTGATCGTCTGCAGATGTGGTGCCTTTTGCTGATGCTACGGTCACAAAAGTTGCGCTTGCTAACAAAAATAAAGCGGCTAATTTGATTGTCTTTTTCATGGTCTTTTTATTTTAATGTTTTCTAAAAATTGTCGTTCTTTTTATATGACAGTACAAAGTAACAGCATGTTACAGCGCAAAAAAAACCAAATAGACCACCACGGGATAGTTATAGACAAACCACGCAATTTGCTCGTTAAAGACTTATAAAGTACTAACAGTAAGGATTTTACTTGTTTTGTCGACTAAAACACAGCGTTGATAGACATGATTTGGTAGTTCGTCGTGGGGATGACGTACCGATGACCATCTGAACCGTTGATGACGCTGATCCCGGAAATTTTAACAATTTGAAAAGTAGTGAAATCTTCCCTTAAAAAAATCAGTTACGTCATAAAAATTAGCTTAATCTGCGATCAAGATCAACGGTTCATACTACCCGGATCAAACATCCGCATATCCACCGGTGCGTCCGGAATGAGGTTATGGTAAGTTTCTACCTGGAGGAGCTTATCGTTTATATAAAAGCTGCATTTGGTTTCGCTCCAGGCGTTGTTTAAAGGGACCTGCTGCTCAAAAAAGCCTTCTTCTTTTGTCCCACCATCGTATTTTATAAACCTTACGGCAAAAAGTCCTTCCTGGTCTATCCAAAGCTGGTTCCCCTCGTCGCCGTCCTTGTTGGCGCCTAAAACATAAACCGGCTTGCCTTTCCAGGTCGAGGTGTGAAACTTTGAAAGATCATAGTTTAATTCAACAAAATGGCCCAATACTTTTTCAAATGTCATGGAATACATCCCCCCCAGGAAAAAGATCAGCTCATTTTCGTCCCCGGTTGCGCGAACGATCTTTTTGTTACGAAAAGAATAGGTAGAGTCATGCCTGAAAACTACGCCGGAGCTACTATTTGGCGTATCAAAATCTATTCGAAGCAGGTCGGGGTAAACGATGGTTTCGTACCAGGTACTGGTTTTAATCAAGCTATCATTGCGGTAGCGCTCGGTGGTTTGATTAAAGGTGAGCGATTTGTGCCAGTTGCCATGGTAGCGGCTATACATACTCTGAAGCACTTCGGTGGAGTTTGCATTTTTGTGCGCCACAGGCAACAAAAACCAAAGTATTATGGCGGAGATGATTTTCATTTTATTTTCTGTTTAACTTATTAGGATGGTCATTAATATTATTGCAACAAAGTCTGCGTTAATTGGGCCGCTGCCGGGTAATCGGTGTAATCAAAACTAAATCGGTGTAATCCCAATCGGTGTAATCCCAAAAAATCAATACTGATGAAATGCCTGTGATACAAACTCCAGTACTGCCGGCAGGGACGCCCGCCAGTACGTCCATGTATGCCCGCCATCGCGCACGCGGAACTCATGCGGAATCTCTTTTTTCCGCATGGCAATATGCACCAGGCAATTGCCTTCGTATAAAAAATCGTCATCGCCATCGTCAATATACCAGCGCACAGCTTTCTTTTGCGCATCGGGCATATTATTAATGAGTGCCAAAGCGCTGTGCTGGTTATAATAATTTACAATGACCGAATCGGGCAGACTGGGGTTATTCTTTTTATATGCTGTTTTGGCGTCGTCCAGGGTTAAAGGCCCTACTGCGGCGCTCAACGGGCACGCCGAAGAAAACAACTCCGGGTGATGCAGGGCGTACATAAACGTGCCACCACCACCCATGGACAATCCTGCAATAGCCCGGTAACGTTTATCGCTTTTGATGCGAAACTTCTTCTCTACATAAGGCATCAGTTCTTTGAAAAAGAAATCCTCGTAATTCCAGTCGCCTTTAATATCGTTGAAATAGCCGCGGCGGCCGGTATTGGCATCCGGCATAATGATCACCATCGGCGTTGCCGTTCCATCGGCAATGGCTTTGTCAGTGATGTTCAACACCTCGCCGAATTGCACCCAGCCTGTTTGGTCGTCGCCGGCGCCGTGCAGCAGGTAAAGCACCGGGTAGCTTCGATCGGAAGTTTCAAAATCAGGCGGCAGGTAAACTGCATATTTGCGGTCGCTTTGTAGAATTTTGCTGGGCACCGTGAGGTTGTCATAAACTTTGCCGGTAAGCTGCGCAAGTGCCACAAAAGGAACAAGCAGGGTAAAAACAAAAATCGAGCGTGTAAAAATTCCCATGCTGGCGGTTTTATTGGTTTGATGTTTTCAATATCGGCGAATGAATTGAAAACCATGATAAATTTAGTGTAAAATTGTTGATGGACGCAATGATCACGAAATATCCGGGTAGTCACACAAATATTTTACCGAGATGTATCGTTCAATTACTTCTATCCGTAATTCAATACAATACCAGGTGAAAATATAATTTAAGCTTATGAAGTTGTTACGCACAACACCGCCGTTACTTTTTGCAATAATTATCAGCCTTGCTTCCTGCAATAAAGGCACAAAAGTTACTCCTTTACTCCCCGGTAAGAACCTGGTGCTTACCGCGTACGAACAGCAAAAAGTAACGGCGGACAATGCGTTTGCGTTACGCTTATTTAAAAGTGTCGACAGTACCGTTACAGATGGCTCCAATGTGTTTATCTCGCCGCTCAGCGTCAGTTTTGCACTGGGCATGACCAGCAACGGCGCCGAAGGCACTACGCTTGCAGCCTTTCACAATATGCTTGGTTTTAACGGACTTACCCAAACGCAGGTAAACACGTACTACAATAATCTGATCACTAATTTACCGCAGCTCGATCCGTACACCACGCTCAATATTGCTAACTCCATCTGGTACAAACAGGGATTTAGCATTCAGCAATCGTTTTTACAAACCGACAGCAGTTATTTTCACGCACAGGTGCAAGCGCTTGATTTCGGTAGCCCATCGGCGCCGGGAACAATCAACAATTGGGTAAGCGACAAAACCAAGGGACTTATCCCGGCTATTATTAACCAGATACCCCCGGAAATGATCATGTACCTGGTTAACGCCATGTATTTCAAAAGCACCTGGGCCGAAAAATTTGATGCATCCCAAACCCGCAACGGCAATTTTTACCTGGCCGACAACAGTACCGTACAAGCCCCGTTTATGACCGGAACGATCGATTTTAACTATTATGCTGATTCCAAAGCCCAGGTTTATGAAATACCTTACTCAAACCAAAAGTTTAGTATGGTGATTGTGGAACCGGTTTACGGCACAAACCTGGCCGGGCTTATTCCTTCTGTCGACTCAGCGCAATGGCAAACCTGGATGAGCGCCCTGAGGTCTCAAAAAAATGAATTGTCCATGCCGAAAATAAAGTTCAGCTATGGTACCAACTTAAATCAACCGCTTAAAAACCTGGGCTTAGGTATCGCTTTTTCTGACAATGCTGATTTCCTGGCGATCAATCCCAACCCGGCCTTCGATATTAAAATAAGCCAGGTAGTGCATAAAGCCTTTGTGGAGGTTGACGAAAACGGCACCACCGCTGCGGCGGCCACGTCTGTTGGCGTATCAGCCGCCTCGGCGCCCGCATTTCCGCCACCCATAAACCATCCATATTTATTTGCCATACGCGAAATGAGCAGCGGTATAATCCTTTTTATCGGGACCGTAAACAACCCGCTGCTACAAGGAAATTAGGCCCCCCAAAGCACGCCGGCCAACGTGCGGAGGGGGCTTTCTAAATTTTACTTTCTGTTAACTTAAGGCTGTTTAACTTGCGAAAGTAAAATCAATTAAACCATTGCCATGGACCACTACCTATCCGACCTTTTTGAACGCGACCTGCTGAAGCTGCGCGATGAATTAAACAGTTTTAAAAACGAAGACAACATTTGGAAAGCAGCCGAAGGCATTACAAACAGTGCCGGTACGCTAACCCTGCATCTGCTCGGAAACCTCAACTTTGCCATCGGCACGCAACTTGGCGGAACCGGTTATTTGCGGAACCGCGAACATGAATTTAGTGCGATTGGCATCCCGCGCGAAAAATTGGTGGCTGATATCGAGACGCTAATTCCCATAATTAAAACCACCTTACCCAATCTGACCGACGAACAACTCGCCGCCAAATACCCACTTGAGTTTTACGGACCAAAAAGCACCGCATTTTACCTGGCGCATTTTTATGGGCATTTTAACTATCACCTGGGGCAGATAAATTATTTGCGAAGAATGCTCGAAGCGGGGCTTTGATTGTTAGGGTTTAAAGAGGTTAGGGATTAAGTACGTCTGTAATCTTGTTCATCAAAAAAACATATAAATTGTGTTTTTGGCCAACCTGATAACAAATACTTAAGATGGTTAAATGTTAACTTAACATCCGTCACTTATTTTTACAAAAAACCAGCAACATGAGTACGCGTCGCAAATTCCTCGGAACCAGCCTGGCTGGCGTAGCCGGTTTATGCCTGTTGCCGGCGATAAATACATTTGCCGGCGACACAAATAATTACAAAAGAAGCATTGATGGAAAACTCAAATTACGGTTTGCCATCGCATCCGATATTCACTATGGTGAGCCGGGCACTGATTTTGCCTTGAATACCCAAAACCTGGTGAAATGGCTCACCGAAGATCACGTCAAAAACCACCTGGACCTGGTGGTCATCAATGGCGACCTGGTGCATAACCGGCCAGATTTACTGCCCGAAATAAAAAAAGATTACCTTGATAAGCTGCCTGCACCGTACTACACCATCCCTGGCAACCATGATTTTGCGGATGGGCAGATCTGGCAAAACGTTTTTGGCTACGCCGATAAATATTCGATTGACAAAGGAGAAATTGGCTTTGTATTTGCCAATACCGCCGATACCAAAGGCGTATATGTTTGCCCTGATAACATCTTTATAAAAAACGAGCTGGAGAAATTTAAATCGAAAAGTATTGTTTTCGTAATCCTGCACATTGCGCCGGTGCAGTGGATGAAAGATGAAGATAAAATATTTTTGAACTGCCCTGAAACTGTCGACCTGCTGCATGCCTATCCGAACGTTAAAGCAGTATTTCATGGGCACGATCACCTGCTGGACGGGGTGAGGTATACCGGAAAACTGCCGCACTTTTTTGATGCCCATATCGGCGGAAGCTGGGGAACAGATTACCTGGGTTACCGCATTGTTGAGGTAGACGAAAATAACGCTATCTATTCCTACCAGGTGAATGCCAGCCAAAACCCCATTTTAAACAAAAACAAGTTATAACGATAACATACACAACTGCCCGTTTGCTTCCCGAACCGCGACTTAGTAATAAACCAGGTAAATAAAATTTGCTTTTGATTATAGTTTATGCTTAATTTTATACAAATAAGCAACTATATTATAATCAGCTTGTTTATATAAAACCAATTATTAAAAACAGGAGGTCGTATGAACGTGGTACATAAAATTGAGCACTGGGGCGATACCCACCACCCAAAAGTGCTCGACCTGATCCGCATTGCGCTTGGTGTTTTTTTATTTTTAAAGGGACTGGCGTTTATGGATAACACCGCTTATCTGCAGGATTTGATAGAGAACCAAAATGTTGTGCATTTTTCTCCCGGCATTTTAATGGCCCTGGTTTACTATGTAACGTTTGCGCACCTGGTAGGCGGTATACTTATTGTGCTGGGGGTATTAACCCGGTTTGCCTGCATCATCCAGATACCTATTGTACTGGCAGCAACATTTTTAACAAGTTTTTTTGTTGAACCCGTAAATACGCTGGTTTGGCCTTCGGTAATTGCGTTGGTTTTCCTGGCTTTGTTTACCGTAATAGGTTCGGGCCCATGGTCGCTCGAAAAATACCTGGCTAGCTGGGGGGATTTGTAGGGGAAGGTGAAAGGATAAAGGTAAAGGCTAAAGGCTGACGGGGTTCAATGCTTATCTTATTTTTCACCCCCAAAACTTTTTGTATTAGGTAAAAGGTCGGGCAAGCGCAAAAAAAACGCTCCTCCTACCTTTCGCTTTTAACCTTTTGCCTTTGACCTTCTTTCTTCAATACTCAGCCATTTCCTCATCAACGTAGCACCACAGCCAGCGTTCGCCGGGTTCGGCTGAGATCACTACCGGGTGGCCGGACTTATGAGCGTGTTTACTGGCGTGCATATTGGGCGAACTATCGCAGCAAAGCGTTACGCCGCATTCCTGGCAGGTGCGCAGGTGCATCCATGTGTCACCTGTTTTAATACACTCTTCGCACACGTAGTCTTTGGGGTGTTTCAGCTTTTTAATAGCACCCAGGTGTTCACATACGTTGTCTTCCATGACATGTTTTTTAAAAATTTATAGCTAAGATAATATGAAACCATCACAATGCCCAATTTAAAGCATTTCGGTGGCCTCACCTAAACGGCGAAGCCCTCAGTCATCCTCTCCAAAGGAGAGAACTTTAGAACCGTACACGTCTTTAAGCCCCTCTCCCTTGCAGAGGGGGTTTGGGGTGAGGTCTAAGGTATCAATTTATTTACTTTTCGCCATCCTGCGAAATGCGTTACTTGCGCTAATTTATTCCGGCATGACAGCTATTACGCAACAAACAAAACAACTAAGCGGTTTTTCGATTTTTATTCTTTTGGCATTCTTAACTTCACCGGGGATGGCACAACAGAAAGGCTTTTCGCCTGTGAATCAAATCCTGGCTAATATCAAAGCGCCGCTATTTAAGGCAGCCAGCTATGATATTACCGTTTTTGGCGCGCTGGCCGATGGTAAAACCGACATTAAGCCCGTGCTGGATAAAGTGATCAGCCAATGCAGTACATCGGGCGGCGGGCAGGTGGTGATACCAAAAGGCGTTTTTTATATCGCCGGCCCAGTAACGCTCAAAAGCCATGTAAACCTGCATTTTGAGGAGGGCGCCGAACTCATCTTTTCTTCGGATGACAAAGATTACCTGCCTGCGGTACTTACGCTTTGGGAAGGCACGGAGTTGTTTAATTACTCGCCGTTGTTTTATGCCTATCAATGCTCGGATATTGCCGTAACCGGGCATGGGAAGATCATCGGCTCCGCGAGTAAAAACTTTGCCAGGTGGCGGCCGCAGCGCTCGCCGGAGCAAACCACCTTACGGCAAAAATGGGCGGCAACGGTACGCCGGTTTATAAACGTGTTTTTGGCGAAGGCTTTCACCTGCCGCCGGACATGATACAGTTTTTTGGCTGTAAAAATGTTTTGATAGATGGCATATCCATTGAAGATTCGCCCTATTGGGTTATCCATCCTGTTTTGTGTAATAACGTCACCGTTCAAAATGTGACCATCAACAGTATGAATCTTAACAACGACGGCTGCGACCCCGAAGCCTGCACCAACGTACTGATACAGCACTGCAACTTTACCGTGGGCGATGACGGCATTGCTATAAAAGCCGGCCGCGACCAGGATGGCTGGCGCATCGGGCAACCGACTGAAAACGTGATCGTGCGCAATTGTGTTTTCAATTCAAAAACAAACGGACTGTGCATCGGCAGCGAAATGTCTGCAGGCGTACGGAACGTTTATATGTATAACGTCACCATCAAAAAATGCCTCAGCGCCGTTTACTTTAAATCAAACCTTGACCGCGGCGGTTTTATCGAAAATATCCACGTAAGCGATGTGCATTGCGACAGCGCCCGCTCGGCGGTTATCCGTTTTGAAAACAATTACCACGGCTCCCGCGGCGGGCATTATCCCACCAAATTCGATGGGTTTTATATTCAGAATATTTCGTGCGATCATTCTGGGGAGGTGGGGATTTACGCCGTTGGCGTACAGGGTAATCCCCTTGAAAATATCCACCTTAAAAATATTGCCGTGCTAAATACACCGAAAGACCAGATCGTTGATGTGGCGAATAATTTAACGTATGAAAATGTGGTGATCAATGGGGTCAAAGTGCCGAAGCCGGTGGTTACCGGGGCGGTGATGTTGCATACGGATTAACCATACGACTGAGTGAACATAATACCGTCAGTTGGCAGTATTTGCGTAAACATCAAACGAAAATTGCTTGTTTTCTTTGTTTTCCGTTAAGTCTATTTGATTATTCTTAGGGTCGATCCATTTGTTGTCCTTTATTTTCTTATAAACCTTGTCAAAGGTTGCCTGTATAATGAATTCTTGATCTAGTGGAAATACTTCTTTAACCCTAAAGCAAATGTTATTTTTGTAGTAGTAAATCATTTGTTGATTTGCGGTAGAGTAATTGTCAACAGTATCCCCTTGAGCGGAAATTACGAACGGAATTTTTTTGTTAGCCTCCCTTATTTCTGTTTTGGATTTACCAATCGGAAACGAATAGTCCTGCGCTTGGAGATACGAGGAAGTTGACAGCAGTACTATAAATATTAGCAGTTTTCCCATCGTCGCAAGGTTTATCCAAAGTTACGAAAGTCCAACAAATATCTCAGGGACTGAAACAACAATAGCGGGGTGCGGGCCCACATCAAAAAAGGCACCCCTATTATGTCTCTTTGCTGTCGGATCATAGATACTTAGTAGCTGCCCCACGCCTGTTTTGAGTTCGGAGAAAAGTGTTTTTTCGATAATCCTCATTTGAGGGATCATCCAGGCTTTTAATAACACACCCCTCTGCCCCTCTCAAGAGGGGAATCGCACATAGCCGCCGCTTTTACCCCCTCAACCTAATCAACTCAATCTAACCTAATCAACCCAATCAACCACCCCTCACACCTCCGCCAAATACTTATGCACAAAGCTTATGGCCATCGAGCCCTCTCCCACTGCCGATGCCACCCGGTTCATCGCGCCTGAGCGCACATCGCCGGCGGCAAAAATACCGCTGCAACTGGTTTCAAGCAGGAAAGGGTCGCGTTCTTGTTTCCATATTTTGGTAAAGTTATCGTGCACACGCAAGTCGCGGCCAGTTTCGATGAAACCTTTTTCGTCGCGAATAATATCCAGCTTTATCCAGTCGGTAAATGGTTTGGCGCCGATAAAAATGTATAGGGCCGCTGCCTTATGAACCGATGCTTCTTTTGTTTTTATATTGACCATGTGAAGCTTTTCCAGGCAGTTATTGCCTTCCGCCTCAGTGATCTCTGTGTCAGTCAAAACATGAATATTGGGGATATTTTCTATCTGCTGTATCAAATAGGCCGACATGGTATAGCTAAGACTGTCCTTCCGGATGATGATATATACGTTGCTGGCAAATTTTGAAAGATAAACTGCGCCTTGTCCTGCAGAGTTGCCTCCCCCGATGATGTACACCTCCTGGCCCCGGCAAGCGGCTGCTTCGGTCATCGCCGCGCCGTAATATATTCCTGCGCCGGTGAAGTTTTCAACGCCTTTTACGTCCAGTTTCCGGTAATCGACGCCAGTAGTGATCACTACCGTGCGACTTATAATTTGCGGACCGTCGTCAAGGATAATGGTTTTGTAGCCGTCCTTTTGGGTAATGTCGTGTACCGCTCGCGGCGACAAAAACTCCGCCCCCAGCCTTTTTGCCTGGCTGATGGCGCGCCGGGTCAAATCAGCTCCGCTTAACCCCGCAGGGAAACCCAGGTAATTTTCAATCCTCGAACTCGAACCAGCCTGCCCACCGGGCGCTTTGCGTTCTATCAGCAAGGTACGCAACCCTTCGGATGCCCCGTAAACGGCCGCTGCCAATCCCGCAGGACCAGCGCCAATGATCACCACATCATAAATATCATGTACCGCCTCGGTGGCTTTGCCAATCTTTTCAGCTATTTGCCGTATCGTCGGGTGGCACAGGTGCGTACCGTCCTCAAAAACAATCATTGGCAGCTGTTCCCGGTTTATTTTGTTTAACTCCAGCTTTTGCTTTGCCTCCGGGTTTTTCTC
>Ga0206971_10306_pt2 | contig 13357 bp, 10 predicted proteins | sample Alteio_BWOrgHeat_85_FD_152917 | JGI IMG/M metagenome (GOLD analysis project Ga0206971, IMG submission 152917) | Enriched cells from forest soil in Barre Woods Harvard Forest LTER site, Petersham, Massachusetts, United States -... | ecosystem: Environmental > Terrestrial > Soil > Temperate forest >...
GGGGGACAACGGGTTTGCCGCCGATGGAAATGTTTTCGGTCATAAGAGTGATAACGAGCTTTCTGATTTTACTCAAAATGAATATTGGGTGCAGGGAGTAAAAAATATGACTACAGGGACACAAAGGGCGCAAAGGTATTTAAGCTAGAGTGCGCGGAGGCCAATGCCCGTGTTCCGGACATGGTTTGACAAAGCAGATGGCCTGCTCTAACTTTCATTGGCGCGAGTGAAAACCCAGAACAGACCAACCATTCGGCTAAACCGGTTAGGAAATTCATGCTGCTAAAACGACTGCGGGAAGAGGTTCTGGAAGCGAACCTGGAACTGGTACGAAAAGGCCTGGTGCTGTACACGTTCGGTAATGCCAGCGGTATTTCGCGCGAGGATAAAAAAGTCGTTATTAAGCCAAGTGGTGTGCCCTACGAGAAGCTGAAGCCGGAACATATGGTCGTGACTGACTTAAACGGCAAAGTCGTGGAGGGCATGCTTAAACCGTCCTCGGACTTACCTACACATCTTGAGCTGTATAAAGCATTCCCGAAAATTGGCGGCGTGGCACATACGCACTCCGAATATGCGACTTCGTGGGCGCAAGCGCGGAAGCCCATTCCTTGCCTGGGAACTACTCATGCGGATTACTTCTACGGTCCGGTTCCTGTGACAGAAGTGATGAAGGATGACGAGATCGCTTCAGCGTACGAAAAGAACACTGGCGTGGCGATCGTGCGGGCGTTCAAGGCTATCGACTATGCAGCGGTTCCGGCCGTACTGGTAGCGAATCACGGGCCTTTTGCCTGGGGTCCAAACCCTGAAATGGCGGCGCACAATGCTGTGGTTCTTGAAGCGGTTGCGCGCATGGCGATATTCGCGACCACGATTCGCGCCGAAGCCCAACTGGTTGGGCGCAAACTTCACGATAAGCATTACCTACGCAAACACGGGAAAGATGCCTACTACGGGCAGGAGCGGGAAGGCCAGTGACGTTAGCCCTGCTGGCTGTTCCCACACGGTTGGCACATCTTACTGCCGTCGACGCCATCATTGTCGCTTTCTACTTTGCACTGGTTCTGGCGATCGGCTTCTATCTGCGTGGCCGCGCGGAGACGGGCGAAGATTTCTTCATGGCGGGGCGGGAGATGACGGCGTGGATCGCCGGCCTCAGCTTCATGTCGGCCAACATGGGATCGCTCGAACTGATGGGGTGGGCGGCCCTGGCGTATCGCTACGGAATCCTGGCAGCGCACGCTTACTGGATCGGCGCGATTCCGGCGATTCTGTTCCTCGCGCTGGTGATGATGCCGTTCTATTACATCTCCAAGACGCACTCCGTGCCGGGATATTTGAAGCTGCGGTTTGGCGAGCCGAGCCGGGCGCTCTCGGCGATTTCGTTCGGCGTGATGACGGTGCTGATGAGCGGCATCAATATGTATTCGATGGCGCTGGTGATGAAGGTTGTGCTGGGCTGGGATATCCACTTCAGCATTTGGGTATCGTCGATTGTTGTTGCAATTTATGTGTCGCTTGGTGGATTGCGGTCAGCCATCTTCAATGAAGTGCTGCAGTTCATTCTGGTTTGGGCTGGCGCGCTTCTGATTCCGATCCTTGGGCTGATCGAGGCCGGCGGATTCTCCAACTTGAAGCGGCAAATTACCCACAATGCAGGCGAAGAATACACGCATCTGTGGTCGACTCTGGGATCGTTCAACAGTAATCCAATGGGCGTGCACTGGACGGGAATTGTCTTCGGCCTGGGACTGGTGATTTCGTTTGGATATTGGACGACAGATTTTCTGGTCGTGCAGCGGGTGATGGCGGCGAAGGATTTACGGTCCGCAAAAATGGCTCCGGTGATTGGAGCCGCATTCAAGATGATGGTGCCGCTGATCGTAACGCTGCCCGGCTTGCTAGCTCTGGCGGTGCTCCCGTTCAAGCTGACTGATGAGACGACGGCCATTGCCACCGGAGGGCATAGCTACAACGAAGTACTACCGCTCATGCTGGCGCGATATTGTGGTCCGGGACTGCTGGGGCTGGGAATTACCGCGCTGGTAGCCGGTTTCATGTCGGGGATGGCAGGGAATGTGAGCGCTTTCGCCACTGTCTGGACTTACGATATCTACCGGGCACTGATCAAGAAGGATGCGACCGATCATCATTACGTGAACATGGGGCGGTGGTGCACGATTCTGGGCGTGCTTATCAGCATTGGGACGGCCTACATGGTGATGAGTTTCGCCAGCATCATGGATTACGCGCAGGCGCTCTTCAGCTTCTTTATCGCGCCACTTTTTGGAACTGTAATCCTGGGGATGCTCTGGAAGCGCACCACTGATGCCGGAGGCTTCTGGGGACTGTTGGCGGGAACGCTGTCTTCCGTTGGAATGTGGGCTTGGGTAAAGGTGAGCCCTGCGGCGCTCCGCTACATTGCGCTGTCTCCGAATGCGCGAGACGAAGCAGAGAATCTTTACCGGGCACTCTGGTCGTGGATTGTATGCATTATCGTGACTGTGGTCGTGAGTTACATGACGCGGCCGCGAGAGGATCACGAACTGACGGGACTAGTTTACGGGGTGACGGCGCTACCGAGGGAAGAAGCAGTTCCGTTTTATCAAAAACCAATCTTTTGGGCGGTGGTAGTTGGCACAATCACGATCGGTCTGAACATTATTTTCTGGTGAGATTGAGGTTCGAGGATTGTATGCAGGAGCGCGGAATTTCCATCTGGTTTTTCATCGGTTTGTCGCTGTTGGTGAATGGCGGGCTGATCACGGGAAGTGGTGTGTGGGAGGTGCTGCATCCTCCGGCGAACCCGGTGGTGTTGTTCGACCTGCATGCCAGTATCTGGTGGGGAGCCATCCTGTTCGTTGGTGGAATTTTTTATTGCGCACGGTTTGCGCCTCGGCGCAAAACGTAAATTGAGTTCGAAGTTAGTTTGCGAGTGAGGAGTGTTATGGCGAACAAGAAGATGACGATGGGCCTGATTGTGGGAAATCGTGGGTTTTTTCCGGATCATCTGGCGAAGACCGGCCGGGAAGAGATGCTACGCGTGCTGGCGGCGGCCGGGATCGACGTGGTCGCTCTGACGCCGGAAGAAAGCAAGTACGGTGCGGTCGAGACGCGCGAAGAGTCGCGGCGTTGCGCCGATCTCTTTAAGAAAAATGCCAATCGCATTGACGGAGTGGTTGTCACGCTGCCGAACTTTGGTGAAGAGCGTGCGATTGCAGATACGCTCCGCTGGGCCAATCTGGATGTCCCGGTGTTGATTCAGGCGACGCCGGATGAGCCGTTGAAGATGACGATCGCTTCGAGGCGGGACAGTTTCTGCGGCAAGATGTCGGCATGCAACAACCTCCGGCAGTACGGTATTCCTTATTCAATTACCACGCTGCATACCGAGGCGCCAGGTTCTCCAGAGTTCGCCAAGGATTTGCAGTGGTTCTCAGCAGTGTGCCGTGTAGTAGATGGATTCAAGAACCTGCGGGTCGGGGCGATTGGAGCACGGCCTACTGCCTTCAATACGGTGCGCTACAGCGAAAAAATTCTGGAGGCGAATGGCATTTCGATTGAGACGCTCGACCTGTCAGAGGTGCTGGGGCGCATTGATCGAATGAAAGACAGCGATGATCTCGCACAGGCGAAGCTGGCGTCGATCCATAAATATGTGGACGCGAGCAGCGTGCCGGCAGCGGCCCTGATGAAGATGGCGAAGCTGGGAGCGGTTGTCGACCAATGGATGACAGATACACAAGTGGCGATCAGCGCGGTGCAATGCTGGACGTCGCTGGAAGAAAATCTTGGTGTGGTGCCGTGCACCGTGATGAGCATGATGAGCGACAGCCTGCTTTCGAGTGCGTGCGAGGTCGATATCTGTGGAGTGCTGGGTATGCACGCGTTACGGCTTGCGTCGGAGACGCCTTCTGCGTTGCTTGACTGGAACAATAATTACGGAAGTGATCCGAATAAGGCAGTGTGTTTCCACTGTTCGAACCTGCCCAAACATTTCTTCCGCTCCGTGAAGATGGATTTCCAGGAAATTATTGCGGGTACGGTTGGTAAAGAAAATACGTTCGGTACGTGCGTGGGATTGATTAAGCCGGAGAAAATGAGTTTCGCGCGCTTTTCGACGGACGATTTGAATGGGAAGATCCGCGGCTATCTCGGCGAAGGATGGTTTACCGACGATCCGTTGAATACGTTTGGTGGTGCCGGCGTGGTGGAGATTCCCAATATGCAGAAGTTGCTGCACTACATTTGCGAAGAAGGATTTGAGCATCACGTGGCGGCAAATCTCTCCACGGTGAGCGCAGCTGTACATGAGGCGACGACTAAATATTTTGGCTGGGATATGTACTGGCATGAGGGCAGCCGGTAAACCGACCTCATAAGCCGTTATTTGATCAGAGCACGGAGATATTGCATGGCGATTGTCGCGGGAGTGGATTTCGGAACGTTGAGTGTGCGCGTTTCCGTCGTGGATAGCGAGCGCGGAGTGCTGGGAGCGGCTACGGCCGAGTATCCGTTGCACCGCAAGCGGGAAGATCCGGAGTACGCCACGCAATCGCATGACGATCACATGCGTGCGCTGGCTGCGGCCACGCGAGAAGCCGTGAAAAACGCAGACGTTCGTGGTGATCAGGTTGAAGCGATCGCGCTCGATACGACAGGGTCGTCGGTGGTGTCTGTCGACAAGAATATGAAGCCGCTTGGCGAGTACTACCTATGGTGCGATCATCGCGCCAAAGGCGAGGCCGCGGAAATTACGGAAGTTGCGCACCGCGAAAAGCTGGAGGCGATTGAGTGGTGTGGCGGGGTGTACTCCTCGGAATGGGGATTTTCGAAGCTGCTGCATTGGCTACGGCATAATCCGGAGAAGCGATCTGAGTTCGCATCGGCGTTTGAGCATTGCGATATGGTGGCGGCCACGCTTTGCGGAATTACCGATCCAAAGAAAGTTAAGCGCAGTATTTGCGCCATGGGCCACAAGTGGATGTGGAATCGCGCACTGGGCGGACTGCCACCTGAGGAATTTTTGGTCAAGGTAGATCCTTTGCTGGCGGGAGTGCGCGAGAAACTGGACGGTGTCTACGCGACATCGGAGGAGATTGCAGGCACGCTCTCCCCTTACTGGGCGGAACAGCTTGGGTTGAAGGCAGGCATTCCGATTCCCGTGGGAGCGTTTGACGCGCATTGGGATGCGATCGGCGCGGGTTGCCGCACCGATGACATGGTCAACGTGATCGGTACATCGACCTGCATCATCGGGATTACGCCGTCGCCCAATCTGGTGCCGGGCGTATGCGGAGTGGTGCAGGGAAGTGTGCATCCAAAGCGCACAGGAATTGAAGCGGGCTTGTCGGCAGTCGGCGATATTTTCAACGCGATTGCGACCCGTGCCGGCAGCGATGTGCAGACGCTGAGTAAGGGACTTGAGAGTTATCGCGCGGGACAGACAGGATTACTGCGGATGACGTGGGACAACGGCGACCGTACGGTGCTTGTGAATCCGAACCTGCGCGGCATGACGTTGGGGTGGAATCTGCAGAGCACGGCGCAGGACGAATTGTTCGCCGCGATTGAAGGCACGGCTTTGCATACGCGAGTGATTTTCGAACGGATGGCGGAGCGTGGAGTCGAAGTCAAGCGCGTGATCAACGGCGGAGGTATTCCGCAAAAGAACGATGTGTTGAACCAGGTTTATGCCAATGTGCTGGGCTGCCCGGTGCTGGTGCCGAGCAAGAGCGTGGTGAGCCTGGGATCGGCGATTTTCGCATTCGTGGCCGCTGGTGCATTCAAGACGGTGGAGGAAGCGCAGGATAAAATCGGTTCGCCATTTAAGACCTTCCAGCCGCAAAAGACCGAGAAGGCAATTTATGACGAGCTCTACGCGCTCTATCGCAAACTGTATTTCGCTTTCGGAGAGCCGGGCAGAGGTACGTTTGCCGAAGTGCTGCCGAAGCTGATCAAAGTTGCCGAGGATCGGAATAAAGCGACGGCCTAGTTGCGGAAATCATTCAAGCGCTTCGCGCAAAGTCGAGATACCCCTTCGACACATCGACACGGATCAATTTAACCTTGAAACGATCGCCTACTTTAGCACCGTCCGCCCCTTGCGCTAACAAGCCATCGAGGTGAGGTTGAAAGAGGCGGACAAATGTTCCGCTTGCTCCGGTGTTGGCGACGACGGCGTCGAATACCTGCCCGATCTTGTGGCTCATGGCGACTGCGGCGAGGCGTTTGGCCATACCTCGCTCCACTTTTTGCGCTGCATCTTCTCTCGATGTGCAGTTTTTCGCAATCTCGTCGAGTTCCTGATCGGTATATGGGTTCGGCTGCCCTGCGAGTAGAGCTTTGATAATGCGCTGCGTGACAAGATCGGCGAAGCGGCGATTGGGCGCGGTAGAGTGAGTGTAGTCCTGCACGGCCAGGCCGAAGTGTCCCGTCTCGGGGTCGCCAGGGCGCTCAAGAACGTATTCGCCCGAGCCGATCAGCTTAATGACGGAAAGCGAAAGTGTCGCGAAGGTTGCGGGATCCGCGGCTTTGCGTTTGATAAGAAAGTCATTAAGAGCTTTGGAGTCGGGATCGGCAGGCAAAGTTTCTCCCAACCGATTTGCCAGTTGAACAATGCGATCCCAATGCTCGGGCGTTTTTACGACGCGGCGTAACGAGGAAACTTTCTCCAGAAACTGAGCGACCGCGCCGTTGGCGGCGATCATGAAATCTTCAATCAGATCGGTGGCGTGATTTTTCTGTTCGCCGGTTACATCGACAACCTGCGATCCCACAATGACTGGCTGAAGTTCGCTGCTCTCGAGATTAAGAGCGCCGTGATGGTAGCGCTGCAACTTCAAAGACTGAGCAACCGCATCCTGTAACTTGAGTTGAGCTTGGAGGTCGGCCGAGGCAGCCACCTTCGGCGGCGCGTCGCCGCCGTCGAGCCAGGCTCCGACTGCGTTATATGTGAGCTGAGCCTTATTGCGCACGACGGCACGATAGACGTTGCTCGAAGTGACGCAGCCATCGGCAGCAACAACAAACTCGATCACGATAGCGAGGCGATCTTCATTTTCAAGTAGCGAGGTGAGCCCGGTAGAGAGGTCTTCGGGCAGCATTGAGAAATTATGAATGCCCGCATAGAGAGTCGCGGTTTGCGTGGCGGCAAATTGATCGATCGGAGAATTCTTGGGGACGAACGCATCCACGTCGGCGATGCCGACTAGCACTTTGGTTTCGCCGCCGGAGAGTTTTTCGGCGACTTCGATCTGGTCGAGATCGCGGGAGGTGTCGTTGTCAATCGAAGACCAGAGAAGGTCGCGCAGATCGCGAATCTGGACGCCAGGCGCGACCTTCGGAGGATTCGCTTTCAGAGCCGCAAGTTGTTGCGCGACCTCCGGTGGATAGACCGCAATAAAGCCGTTTTCCTGAAGAAGTTGCCTGGCGATGTCCTGGAGATTGCCGGAGAAGTGAGAGCGGCTGTCGTTCATGGACTCCCTTTTTAGGCGAGAATTGAGCTTAAAGAGGCTAACACGATTGTCCAGATTCACCACAGCGGACACGGCCACACAGAGGAACATGAATCGCGACCAGTACGCTGGTTAGGGCAACTGGGCTGAGGCGCCGTGATATCCTTAGTACAGTAGCTGCGCTCCGGCCTTTACGGCAATTTTCCCGCAGTTTCCTGGAAAAACATGATTTCGGTAAGCAATGTTTCCATGCGCTACGGCGCCAAAGTTCTGTTCGATGAAGTTTCGACTGCGTTCACCGAGGGCAAGCGTTACGGTTTGACCGGGCCGAACGGTGCGGGTAAGTCCACGTTCCTCAAATTGCTTACGGGGGAGATGGAGCCGCAAAAAGGAACCGTGGTGCGGCCGCGCAAATTTGGCGTGCTGAATCAGGACCAGTTTGCTTTCGACGCGCATCGCGTGATCGATACCGTCATCATGGGCAACAAACGCTTGTGGGCGGCGCTCGAGGAGCGCGACAAGATATACGCCAAGCCGGAATTGAGTGATGAAGATGGTATGGCACTTGGCGAACTCGAAGGCGTGATCGGCGAAGAAGACGGATACACAGCGGAGAGCGATGCGGCGATTCTACTGCAGGGGCTCGATATTCCCGACGAGTTGCACGAACGAAAGATGGGCGAGATACAGGGTGGACAAAAAGTCCGCGTACTGTTGGCACAGGCTCTGTTCGGGCATCCGCAGGCGCTGCTGTTGGATGAGCCTACGAACCACCTGGATTTGGATTCGATTCACTGGCTGCAGACTTTCCTGAATGATTACGATGGCGTGCTGATCGTGATTTCGCACGATCGACACTTTTTGAATAGCGTGTGCACGCATATCGCCGATATCGATTACCAGACCATCATCACCTACACCGGCACCTACGACGACATGGTGGTGGCGAAAACGCAAATCAGGTCGCAGATCGAATCGCAAAATGCTCAGCGGGAAAAGAAGATTTCGCAGCTGAATGAATTCATTGCCCGATTCTCAGCGGGTACTCGTTCCAGCCAGGTGCAGTCGCGACGCAAAGAAGTCGAGCGCCTGCAAGTGACGGAACTCGCACGGTCGAATATTCAACGTCCCTTCTTGAAGTTTGAACAGAAGCGTCCGTCGGGAAAGCACATTCTGGAATTGGAAGGTGTGAGCAAGTCCTACGATGGGACGTCGGTCGTTAAGAATTTCACGGCAAGCATCGTACGCGGCGAAAAGATAGCCTTGATGGGCCGTAACGGGGCCGGGAAAACCACGCTGCTGAACGCGTTGCTGGCGAATTCTCCAACGACACCCGATGCCGAGCTGCGCAAGACGAGTGGTTATACGGGAGAGTTTCTGAATTCCGGAAAAGTCACTTGGGGTCACGAAGCATCCGTCGGCTATTTTGCGCAGGATCACCGGGCACTGATCGAAGACGGAACGACCGCGTTTGACTGGCTGCATCAGTGGGAACCGGGCGCGTCGAATGAAGAGATCCGCGGCCTATTAGGGCAGATGCTTTTTCAGAAAGATGATGGCAACAAGCGGACGGAAGTTCTTTCGGGTGGCGAAGCGGCGCGCATGTTGTTCTGCAAATTGATGCTGCTGAAGCCGAACGTACTGGTGCTGGATGAACCGACGAACCATCTTGATTTGGAATCCATCAACGCGCTCAACATTGCGCTACAGCGCTATCAGGGAACGGTGCTACTAGTGACGCACGATCATGATCTGATCGATGAAGTTGCGACCCGCATCTGGCATTTTGAATCGGACCACAAGATCACAGACTTTAAGGGCGCGTACGCAGAGTATCAATCTGTTTCGGCATAAGGCTTTCGTTGTGCGTGCAGCAATAGAATTTGTGTTGGGTTGGGCTGATCGCGCAGTCCCCTATGCAATTCTCTCTCATCGACCTTGAACTTTTCGTGGCTGTGGCGGAGGTGGGCAGTATCGCCAAGGCTGCGCAACGTTGCCACACGGTCGCATCCGCGGTAAGCAAACGAATCTCCGATCTGGAAAGTGCGCTGGATGCGCCATTGCTGGTGCGGGGCAGCAAGGGCGTGAGCCTTACGCCTGCTGGACATGCGCTCCTTGCGAGAGCGCGCGGTGTGTTGGACCAGGCTGCGCGGCTCGAAGAAGAGTTAAAGGGATTCTCCTCGGGAGTGCGCGGACAGGTTCGGGTATTCGCCAATATCTCTGCGATCGTAGAGTTCCTCCCCACGGCTTTGGCAGCTTTCCTGGATTCGCACAAAGACATTCGGATTCATCTCGAAGAGCACGTGAGCAGCAAAGTCGCACAGGCAGTTATTGAGAAAGTTGCCGATCTCGGGATTATCAGCGACATCCCTTCGATTGAAGGACTAAGGTTGATTCCGTTTCGCGACGACGAACTCGTATTGATCGTTCAGGGCAAGCATGCTTTGGCCCGGCACAAGGCAATTCGCTTTGCCGATACCCTGGGCTTTGATTTTGTAGGGCTGCACAGCGACAGCACTTTGCATTACCGGTTGCTGCGCGAAGCCTCGGAGAGCGGGCGGTCTCTGCGAGTGCGAATTCAGGTCACCAGCTTCGATGCGGTTTGCGCGATGGTTGCCGCCGGGTTGGGAATCGGCGTGGTCCCGCGTTCCGCGGCGACGCCCTATACCCAATCACTTGGGTTGGTAGAAGTGCAACTGAAAGACGAATGGGCCCGGCGCAAGTTGCATGTCTGCATTCGGATTGGCGAAAAGTCTTCTCCAGCCGCATCTCAATTGATCGATCATCTCACCCTGCAATCAAACTCCTCGGGATCTCGCCATCGCCGCGGACGATGACGTCATCGTGAAAGACTGATTCCTGCATTGTGATTCCTGTGGCATGTTGAAGGCAGTTCACAGGAGGCTGTTTATTAATGCAAACGATAGCTCATCAGTGGAATCCCGCCGATTATGCACGCCATTCCAAGGGTCAAGAGCGTTGGGCCAAAGAATTACTCGAACTTCTCTCTCCGCGGGCGCATGAGAGCATTTTGGACATCGGTTGTGGCGATGGACGAATCACGGCAGAAATTGCGGAATTGGTATCATCTGGACGAGTAGTTGGTGTCGATCGTTCGGAGGATATGGTTCGATTCGCGCAGGAACATTTCCCCAGAAGAGAATTTGAAAATCTTGAATTCATGCAGGCAGATGCCAGCGCGTTGCCGTTTGCCGGGGAATTCGATGCCATCTTTTCAAATGCTGCTCTGCATTGGGTATTGGATCATCGCCCGGTGTTGGCCGGTATTGCGCGAAGCCTGAAAGTGAACGGACGGTGCGTGCTGCAAATGGGCGGCAAGGCAAATGGCAACCAGGTGATTGCGGCTTTAGAGGATTGTCTGAGTGACGCAAAGTGGCAAGCCGAGTGGCGGCCACGCGAGGCGCATTACGGATTTCATGGCACGGAAGAATATCGGGAGTGGATGAAAGAGGTTGGATTAGCTGCCGATTCAGTCGAGTTGATTGATAAGGACATGGTGCATGAATCGCGAGCGGCGTTTACCGGATGGCTGCGGACCGCGTGGCATCCATATACGACTAGAGTCCAAACGGCGAAGCGAGAGGAATTTCTGGAAGCGGTGACAGAACGATATTTGCAACAGCATCCCGCTGACGCGGCTGGTGCTGTGCATGTGCGGATGGTTCGGCTGCAGGTGTTGGCGCACAAACCCTAACTAAATCGATCGTTCATTGAGCAAGCGCCATTTTGTTCGGGTGTAGCCGACGCGAAACCCAGATCGTTCAGCGTTGCGATGTGACTTGCTGCCCGGTTCAGAAACAATCATCGCAACGTCGCAACCGCGCTCGTATGCAAAGCGCATTCGATGCTGTAGCAGAGCCGTCTGCAGGCCGCGACGGCGAAGCTCGGGAATGGTTGCCGATCCGCCAAACAACGCGACGCCTTCATGAATGCATAAAGCGCCGGCGGCTCCAGATTGTCCTTCGAAATCCGCAAGAAAGCAAAAAGTTTGTGCCCTTTGCGCGGAAATATTCCCCAAGTCTTTTAAAAAGCCTGCGAGTTCCGGATGTTCGTGGGACCATCCCTTGGAGCTGATATCGCTCCATAGTTGAAAATCGTCGGGATCGACAACTCGGACGTTGATCGTGAGCGGAAGCGCTGATGCGTTTTTTGAGATTGCCTGACACAACACATTACTGATCTCGATTGGCTGGTAAGCATTTTCACAGAGCAGGCGCATCGTGGGGGTACCGGCGAACGGGCTGACTTCGTGCATCACGGGAGCTTTTCGATCTCGAAAGAATTCTTCGATCGTCTTTAGATCTTCCGCGTCAAATTCTTCGAACAATCCGAGACCAAAGGTTTGCGTGACGGGCGAGTCGATTCCGTCGAATACGGCATATGTGCCGGCACATTCGATCCACTCTGCGCCGCTGTCCGGAAACAGCCGACGACGAGCTGCCGCGAACTCGACGCAAGCGCGGCCCTCGGCTCGTTCGAGGCGACGGGAGAGTGTCAGATCCGAAAACAACATTTGGCCATTATCAATACCACAGGATTGACTGGTAATCGAGAGAAGCTTCGGAAGTAACTCCGGCTGTACTCCTTGCTTAAGCCCAATGCAGTGTGTGATTTATAATCACCTGTTCCCACGCATTCGCAATCGGCGGACGCCGATCCTCGCGTGGGCCTACTTCTCTATCGGACTGAAAGGAAATTCATGAGCACGATTGCAGACATTCGCGGCCGGGAAGTCATTGATTCTCGCGGCAATCCTACGGTGGAAGCCCAGATTACCTTGCACGACGGCTCGCGCGGACGCGCGATTGTGCCCAGCGGCGCTTCTACTGGCGAGCACGAAGCGGTGGAGCTGCGCGACGGCGATAAACAACGCTATCTGGGAAAAGGCGTGCTGAAAGCGGTTAAGAATGTGAACACGGAAATTGCCGAGGCGCTGAGTGGCGCGGATGTGAGTGACCAGCGCGAAATCGACCACACGATGATCGAGCTCGACGGCACCGAGAACAAGGGCCGTCTGGGAGCGAACGCAATCCTGGCTGTCTCAATGGCGGCTGCAAGGGCGGCTGCAGCGAGCTACGGATTGCCGCTTTACCGGTACCTGGGCGGATCAGCAGCCAACATCTTGCCGACGCCAATGATGAATATTTTGAATGGTGGCGCGCATGCCGATAACAACGTCGACTTCCAGGAATTCATGGTAATGCCGGTAGGAGCATCGTCGTTCTCGCAGGCACTGCGTTGGGGCGTTGAGATTTTCCATACGCTGAAGGGTGTTCTGAAAAAGCGTGGCTATAACACGGCGGTCGGTGATGAAGGTGGGTTCGCGCCGTCGGTGAAGTCGAATGTCGAGGCCATTGAAGTCGTTCTGGAGGCAATTACGCAAGCTGGTTTCAAACCCGGCTACGAAGTCGCAATTGCGCTCGATCCCGCGGCCAGCGAACTATTTCAGGATGGCAAATACGTTTTTAAGAAGTCGGACAAGTCGGCTAAGAGTCCGGAAGACATGGTGATCTATTGGGCGAAGTGGGCGCGGGACTATCCGATTGTCTCGATCGAAGACGGATTGGCCGAGGATGACTGGGAGGGATGGCGCAGCCTGACCGAACAACTGGGAAACAAGATTCAACTAGTGGGCGACGATTTATTCGTCACCAATACGAAACGACTGCAGCGGGGAATTGCTGGCGGAGTCGCCAACTCGATCCTGATCAAAGTCAACCAGATTGGGACGGTCAGCGAAACTCTTGATGCGATTGAGTTGGCCCGCCGGAATGGCTATACCTCGATTATTTCCCATCGCTCCGGTGAGACTGAAGACACTTTCATCGCGGATCTCGCGGTAGCAACGGGTGTAGGTCAGATCAAAACCGGCTCTG
>Ga0206971_10330_pt1 | contig 13251 bp, 11 predicted proteins | sample Alteio_BWOrgHeat_85_FD_152917 | JGI IMG/M metagenome (GOLD analysis project Ga0206971, IMG submission 152917) | Enriched cells from forest soil in Barre Woods Harvard Forest LTER site, Petersham, Massachusetts, United States -... | ecosystem: Environmental > Terrestrial > Soil > Temperate forest >...
GGAGTTTTGGGTGAGGGCGGAAGACCGCACCCACGAAACGGCTCAAAACTACGATAAACTGGGCATGGCGGAGTATGAGGCGATCGAGGCGTTTGTAAGGTACCATTTCTGATTTTTTTGGATTATACCGATTTTGTGAGCGATTCCACCGGTTTGTTTGTGAATCCTTTTTTTCAATCGGTGGAATCAAATAGTAATCGGTGTGATCGCAAAAAACTAAAAAGCTTCGCCCAGCGCCACATACAGCCCCTGCTGCCGTGATTCTCCCGGCCGCTTTTCTCCAACCCCATAATCCATTCGTATGCTCAATCCTTTTTGTACGTCAAAAAAGTAGCGTACCCCGCCGCCATAGTCGGGTTTGAGGTCATGCGCATCAAAAGCGGTGTGAAAAACTTCGCCTGTTCCGGCAAAGCCTACAATGCCAAACCGTTTGCTAACGCGGTAGCGCAGTTCCGTCTGTCCCGCCAAAAAATTCCGGTCGCGGAAACGGCCGCTGTAATAGCCGCGCATCATTTCGTCACTCCCTAAAGCGGGCAGCAAATAAAACGGCGATTGCCCGCCAACCAGGCTTTGTTCCTGCACATCCAGCCCTAAAACGAGTTTTTTGTTCAGCGAGAAAAAGCCTGAGTATTCTATGTTAAAAAAACCGCCCTGGTAATCGCTGTTGGAGAGCATGCCCTGCATCAGGTTGAGGTAGGTTGTAACAATCGTCCCGCTGGTGGTATATGTATTATTATTACGGCTGTCGAAAATTACACTTGGCCCCCCGAAAATGGTTGGTCCGCCTTGTTTTCCCTGTACTGCCGCGTCGGTGTGATAAATACTTGCGGGATTATTGTCACTGAATTCATAATCGAAGCCACCTCCAACAACCCCCAAAAAAAGGTAATCGCCCACCCGGTTTTCAACCTCGAAATTCAATTTAAAGCGGTGTTCGCCCAGCCTGTCCTGGTTGGACTGGCTGGTGGCATTTCCAATGCCATAAAAGTTGAAGGGATAATTAAGGTAACTTACCGCCCCTGATAAATGAATGCTGTTTCCGGGATACCAGTAGGCGGTGCTTAAAGTCAAATTGGTTTGATCTTTGGTAGTGACAGACGCATAGCCAAAAACGTTGGAAACATGGGTGTTTTTGTTAACGGTATCTGTATAAAATGAATACAGCGCCGATCCGCCCACCTCAATGCCGGTCTCGGGCGCGTTAGTCAACACCGGAACGATCACAAAGCTGCTGTGCTTGCTGGTATCCTGGCTGAGATACATTTTTTTTAAAAACTTTTTTACGGTTTGCCCCTGGAGCGACGAGATGGTAACAAGAAAGGCAAAGCCCAATAAAATTCTCTTCATGTAGTTTATCTCTGCCCTTTAAACGGATATGCTAAAGATAATATTTTGCTTTAATAAGCTTTATAAAATGGTAGTTTTGCAGCAAAATTTGACAAGCAAAAGATGAGCAACACAAAAGGGCCAGTTTCCCGGTTTATCGAGAAAAATTACCTGCATTTTAATGCCGCTGCATTAATGGACGCAGCCAAAGGATATGAAACGCACCTGGATGAAGGCGGCAAAATGATGGTGACCCTGGCCGGCGCAATGAGCACCGCCGAGTTGGGTATTTCTCTCGCCGAGATGATTCGGGAGGATAAAATCTCCATAATTTCATGCACGGGCGCCAACCTGGAAGAAGACATCATGAACCTGGTAGCCCACTCGCATTACAAACGTGTGCCTAACTACCGCGACCTGAGCCCGCAGGATGAATGGGATCTGCTTGAAAATCATTATAACCGTGTAACCGATACCTGTATTCCGGAAGAAGAAGCTTTCCGTCGTTTGCAAAAGCATATCCATAAATTATGGAAGGACGCAGACGACAAAGGCGATCGCTTTTTCCCTCATGAATTTATGTACAAAATGCTGCTAAGCGGTGATTTGGAACAATATTACGAGATCGACCCGAAAAATTCCTGGATGTTAGCAGCAGCCGAAAAGAATTTGCCGATAGTAGTGCCGGGGTGGGAAGACAGTACTATGGGCAACATCTTCGCATCTTATGTCATCAAAGGCGAGATAAAGCCAACCACCATGAAGAGCGGAATAGAGTACATGGCCTGGCTGGCCGATTGGTATGTAAAAAACTCATCAGGCAAGGGTATCGGTTTTTTCCAGATCGGCGGCGGCATTGCCGGCGATTTCCCGATTTGTGTGGTACCGATGCTGTACCAGGACATGGAAATGCCTGAAATACCTTTCTGGAGTTATTTTTGCCAGATATCGGATTCAACTACTTCATTCGGCTCCTACTCGGGCGCTGTGCCGAACGAAAAGATCACCTGGGGCAAACTGGATATTCATACGCCAAAATTTATTGTTGAGTCGGATGCAACCATTGTGGCTCCGCTGATCTTTGCGTGGATATTGGGACAATGAGATTTAGGAATTACGATTTTAGATTTACGATTTGCTGTTAAAAATTGTTAAAGCGTTTTAAAGTCAGCAATAATCGCAGATAAACTTTTACCTTTAGGCTAAGGTTTGTTATTTTCGCAAAATAACGTGATCAATTGTGTTTATTCACCAATGACTATTGACCAATGACCACTGACTAACAACATGGAAGAATTCGAAGAAAGCGCATCCGCAAAAAAAACCAAAACGATCTATATTTCAACCGTTTTTGGAATTGCGATGGTATTATCGATGGTAGGCTTACTCGGGTTAATCCTGGTTGAAGCACATAACCTTTCCAATTATGTTAAGGAAAATATTGTGCTGAACGTTTATGTTGACGATGCTGCCCACGAGACTGACGTTATCCAGCTAAGAAAAGAGATACAGGTTAATCCTATGGTGAAAGACGCGCAATATGTAGATAAGGCGCAGGCAGCCCGGAACCTGCAAAAGGATCTTGGCGAAGACTTTGTTAAATTTTTAGGGTACAACCCGCTTTCACAATCGATAGATGTTTATTTAAAGGCCGAATACGCCAACAACCCGGATATTGAACGTTTTAAAGCTGAGCTACTCAAAAACCCGATGATCAAAGAGGTTAAATATCAAAAGTCTCTGGTTGACCAAATGAATGACAATATCACCACGATCAGCCTGGTGATACTTGCTTTTTCGGCAATATTTGTGATGCTTTCGGTAGCCCTGATCAATAATACCATACGGCTGGCCATTTACAGCCAGCGTTTCCTTATCAAATCAATGCAACTGGTTGGCGCCACCAAAGGCTTCATCCGCAAGCCCTTTTTGCTTTACGGAATATGGCACGGCATACTTGGCGCGTTGATTGCTATTTTAATTTTGGTGGGCACGCTGAGCCTGGCTTATAAAGAAGTACCCGACCTGGTTATTTTACGCAGCTACCCCGAGTTCGGGGCAATATTTGTGCTGATAGTAGGTCTGGGCATTTTTATTTCAGGTTTTAGCACCTACCTTGCGGTAAATAAGTTTTTACGTTTAAAAATATATAATTTGTATAGATAGGTGAAAGGTAAAAGGCGAAAGGTAAAAGGAAAAGGTAAAAGCTTTTAAGGTAGATATTCACTAATTCACTAATTCACTAATTCACTAATTCACTAATTCACTAATTCACTAATTCACTAATTCACTAATTGATTAAAAATATGGCTCAGCAGCAATTTAAGCCGGCGACACCGGTTAAAACTTCGACACCGGCAAAGCAGGAACCAAAAGGATCAGGTACCGGCGATATTCATTTTATATTCGACAAAGGCAACTACCGTTTGTTCATTATCGCTATCGCTGTCGTGGCATTCGGCTTTATCCTTATGTCCGGCACCACTGATATTTACAGCACTACCAAAATCGTTATCGCACCACTGGTTGTGCTGGCTGGTTTCGCTATTGGTTTTTTCGCAATATTTAAAAAGCCGGAGACGAATAGTTGATTGAGTTTGTTAAGTGAGTGGTTGATTGAGTTACTCATCAACCCCATCTTAGCTTAATCAACTTAATTCAACTCAATCAACTTAATCAACCCTTACCCAAACAAATGAATATCATTCAGGTAATCATACTCGCCATTATCGAAGGGATAACGGAATTCCTCCCTGTTTCGTCAACCGGCCACATGGTTATTACCAGCTCATTAATGGGCATCGAGAAGGACGAATTTGTAAAACTTTTTGAGATCGTTATCCAGTTAGGCGCCATACTCGCGGTTGTTGTGCTGTACTTTAAACGCTTTTTCCGGTCAGTTGATTTTTATGTAAAGCTGGTGATCGGAGTGATCCCGGCTGTCATTTTGGGTATTTTATTGAAAAAGCAGATCGATACGTTGCTTGAAAGCCCGTTGGTAGTAGCCTGCGCCTTCGTTATTGGCGGTGTTATCCTGTTGTTTGTCGATCAGTGGTTTAACAAACCAACTGTTGATGATGAAAGAGAGATTAAACACCTTACGGCATTTAAGATTGGTGTTTTTCAGTGTTTGGCCATGATTCCGGGCGTATCGCGTTCGGCGGCATCTATTGTTGGTGGCATGAGTCAAAAGCTGAGCCGTAAAGCGGCGGCGGAATTCTCGTTCTTCCTGGCGGTACCCACTATGTTCGGCGCAACCGTGAAAGACCTCTGGGATTTTCACAAAGCAAATACCCTCACGGCCGGCCAGATGCACGATGACCTTAAATACCTTATCATAGGCAGCCTAATTGCCTTTATTGTAGCATTATTGGCGATAAAAGCCTTTATTACCTATTTACAAAAACAGGGTTTTAAGCTATTTGGTTACTACAGGATCCTAGCCGGGATCGTGATCATCATCCTGTATTTTACAACTTCGGCATTGCATAACGTATAGTCTTATTCGAAGTCACAATACCAATCTGCCCATTTTTTGATCAGATCAACTCTTTCTTTAATGAATTTTGGTGTTAGGAAAGAGATCGAAAAGTCGTCGAAGTTTTCTTCATAAAACCCAAATCCGAAGATAAAGAACATGACACCCAGGCAGGGTATAGCCTGCAATTCAGGTTCAGAAATAGCTCTTTTTTCCCGGTACGCTCCAATTAAAACCGCGAAACACCGGTCCGCCTCTGCTCTTGTCAGCATCTGGAAATGTACCAGGAAAAATAGTTGTATGTAGAAGGTCATCAGGTCATTCACCAAAAATCCTTTTCCCGCCCAGTCAAAATCAAAAAACGTGATGCGGTTATCTTCATCGAAATGAAAGTTTTTTGGTAGCAAATCATAATGACAGTAACCGTAACTAAACCCGGAGGTGTCAAATTGCTTTAACTTTTTGATCACCTTATCTGACAAATCCTGCAAAGCAGCATTCTCATCCGGCATATCGGAAAATCGATCCGCAATAAGTTTTAGCGGTCGCTTAAGCGTTGTATCAACATCATATACCGGCCGGTCGTGCCGTAGCTTACAGGCGGAGGTTATATTGTGCATAGCTGCAATATTTCGCCCGATGATCCGCAGTTGATCATCATCAGGGATAAGCGCCACCTTACCAATTGCGTAGCTGAATAATATGCCAAAACGAATACCCTCGGCAGCATCGAACGATTGAATTTCGTTGCCGGACAAGTCCCTGATCGGATAAGAGACCGGGATATCGCCATCTTTTAAAAAATTGAGTAGTTCCACCTCGGCCTTAATCTCATTTAACGGGCGATACGAATGCCTGTATATTTTTAGGATGTACCTGGTTGCAGCATTGTTGATGAGGTAGGTGTCGCTGACATTTTTCGTTAATAAGCGACAGGTGATTGGCTTAAATCCGTAAGTCTTTTCGATAAAATCTGCTAAAGCAGTTGCGGAAAGCGTGGAGTATTGTGCCGGAAATGGGTTCATACAGCAAAGGAAATCAAAAAGTTAAGATCCGAACCGAATTTTATAAATCACCATTGTTGAGAAGCGATGCATCGCGTACTTAAACGAAATGATTAAGCACAGTCCAAAAAAATATGTCATTGCGAAAAAAGCGAAGCAACCTAGCCGTGCATATTGACGGTAGTGCACTTGGCGACGAGGTTGCTTCGTCGCACCCAACGCGCAACCCGGCGGCTCCCCGCAATGACAAATGCGGTAGGAAAAGATTCAATACAACAACTGGTCGTACGGATACCGTTCCACATGCAGCGCTTTCACTTCTTCATATAACAGTACCCGGAATTCATCGATATTCTCCTTCCTCGTGGCCGATATAAATATCGCCGGGCTGTTGTTTTTGGCCATCCAGCTGTTTTTAAAATCATTCAATGTAAGCGGCTCATTCGCCACCTCGACATTGCTCTGCTCCGGTTTATAGGCGTCGATCTTATTAAAAACAGTGATCATGCGCTTATCTATTGCACCAAGCTCTTTTAAGGTTTCATTTACCGTATGTATCTGGTCTTCAAAGTTCGGGTGTGAAATATCCACCACGTGAACTAAAATATCCGCCTCGCGCACTTCATCCAGGGTCGATTTAAAACACTCCACCAAATGGTGCGGCAGCTTGCGTATAAACCCAACGGTATCCGACAATAAAAACGGCACATTTTCAATCACTACTTTCCTAACGGTGGTATCCAGCGTCGCGAACAGTTTGTTTTCCGCAAAAACCTCCGATTTAGAAAGCATATTCATAATGGTGGATTTACCCACGTTGGTATAACCTACCAGGGCCACGCGGATCAACTGATGGCGATTTTTGCGTTGTGTCTCGTTTTGCCTGTCAATATGCTTGAGCTTTTCCTTGAGCAGGGCGATTTTATTCAGAATTAACCGGCGGTCGGTCTCTATCTGCGATTCACCCGGGCCACGCATACCGATACCACCTTTCTGGCGTTCAAGGTGCGTCCATAAGCGGGTTAGTCGCGGCAGCAAATATTGCAGTTGCGCCAATTCCACCTGGGCTTTGGCCTGTGCGGTTTGCGCACGCCCGGCAAAAATATCGAGGATGAGGTTATTACGGTCGAGTATTTTTACCCCCAACTCCTTTTCAATATTGCGTAACTGCGATGGCGTCAACTCATCGTCAAACACCACCATATCTATTTCTTCGGCGGTGACATATGCTTTTATATCTTCCAGTTTGCCGGATCCCACAAAGGTAGCCCTGTCGGGCCGTTGCAGCTTCTGCGTAAAAGTATTGGCTGTGGCTGCGCCCGCTGTTTCCACCAAAAACTGCAGTTCCTCCAAATATTCTTTCTCCTGTGCTTCGGTTTCATTGGGGGTTATCACACCAACCAAAACTGCTCTTTCCTGCTTCACAGCAGTATCATAAAATTTTTGTCTCATTTAAATGGTCTTTATATATCAAACGACCTATCGGCTGCTTTTTTAATACGTGGGTTACGCATCAGGTATAACATCTAAGCGCAAGCGAAAGTTTCTCGCCTGAATTCCGTAAAGGTCTTAATAAACTGTTAACTTTTTAGATTTTTTAAACAAGGAAGGAAATAAGCTTGGGCTGGTTGTCCTTGTTTTAATGCGGATATTACGTACTAATTACATCTTTTGGGAAGATTTTTAAAGATTTTCTTCGTGCAAAGCTAAATATTTTTATTGCTTGTTTAAAACGATGCGTTTTCTTTGTTCATCCGACGTAGAGACGCGATGCATCGCGTCTCCCGCTGACCGGTCGCCAAATTTCAAATTAATTTGTTCAATTATCGCAAATGCTATCGCTCGGCCATAGACGCGATGCATCGCGTCTCTACAATTCCTTCACTTTTGCCTTTTACTTAGTATTCGCCGCCATATAATCCAGCGTCAAATTACACATTGCTTTTACGCCCAGGGCAAAGCCGCTCTCCTCGATATAAAAATCAGGCGAATGGTTTGCAGGCGTAGTTTTGGGATCGCCGCCTTTGGGCATTCCTCCTAAAAAGAAAATCTTCCCATGGCGCTATGCCCTGGCAGGGTGGGAAGCATTTTGGCAGCTAAGGCCGGGTCGTTAAAAGTTACGGGGTAACTGTTACCCAGCGTAACTTTTGCCGTTGCGCCCTGCATTTCGGCCGTGGCGGTTGCAATTTGGTTTACCTTGTCCCATAGCAACTTCTTGTCGGCATCGGTGAACGACCGCAACGTGCCGTCCATCTCAACGGAGTCCGGTATGATATTGCCACGGTTGCCGCCCCTGATGGCCCCGATGGTTACCACCGCCGGGTTTTCGGTAATATTTATATTGCGGCTTACAATGGTTTGCAGGTTATTGATGATCTGTGCCGATACCACTATCGGGTCGATACCCTGCCAGGGCATAGCGCCATGGGAAGATTTTCCTTTTACCACGATATGAAAACCATTTACGGCTGCCATTTCGCCGCCGGGGCGATAAACCAGCGTTCCGGTGGGAATATAGGAAATAATGTGCTGACCGAAGATCACATCTACTTTGGGATTCTCGAGCACGCCTTCTTTAACCATTTCTTCTGCGCCGCCAACCTCACCGGGCGGCAGGCCTTCTTCAGCAGGTTGAAAAATAAATTTTACGGTGCCGTGAAGCTGGCCTTTCATCGACGTAAGTATCTGGGCCACGGCCATCAGCATAGCCATGTGCGAATCGTGCCCGCAGGCGTGCATCACACCTACTTGTTGCCCGTTGTAAATAGTTTTAACCTTTGAAGCGAAGGACACCGGCGTACGTTCCGTTACCGGTAAAGCATCCATTTCGGACCGTAACGCCACTACCGGGCCGGGATAAGCGCCGCGTAAAATACCCACAACCCCTGTTGTCGCAATACCTGTTTTCACCTCCAACCCCAGTGAAGTTAAATATTTTTCGATGATGCCCGACGTACGCACCTCGCGATTACCGAGTTCCGGGTTTTCATGAAAATCGCGGCGCCAGACAATTACCTGTGTTTCTATGGAATCGGCCTTTTTGGCGGCAAGTTCTTTGAGGGAACTTTGGGCGATGCAAGGTATGGAGTATGCGGAAAGAATGAGCAGGAATAGCTTTTTCATCTTAGGGATTTTTGACTAAGATAAAAAGAAGCCGGCCGAAATTGATATGTATCGATAAAAAAGTAACGACACCAATAACTGTTATAAAAATTTCCCTCTTTCCGCGAAGCGAAGAGAGGAATGCCGAGCGCAGCGATGGCAGGGTGAGTCGATGCGAATGCCAGGAATTACAGCCAATGTCCGCCGGAGTCGACTCACCCCGACTACGCTGCGCTGGTCGACCCTCCTTCGCCTGCGGCGAAAAGAGGGTAACTACTCCTATTTATTTTTTAACGACTTCAAAAATTCCTCAGTATCAATGTACTCCCAGGTAGCGCCCTCGATAATCGCCTGGCCGATTGCTGCGTCTTCAGAGTCGTCATTGGAAATCAAATCTGCTTCTATTTCCATATTAAACAGTTGTCCTTATCTTCAACTCATTCATCTGTGCTTCCGAAATGGTGGATGGCGTATCGATCATCAAGTCACGGCCGGAATTATTTTTAGGGAAAGCGATCACATCGCGAATAGAATCAAGCCCCGCAAAAATAGAGCAGAACCTGTCGAACCCGAAGGCGATACCCCCGTGCGGCGGTGCACCATATTCAAAGGCATCCATTAGGAAGCCGAATTGTTTTTGTGCCTCTTCGGGTGTAAAACCCAGGTGTTTAAACATCAGCGATTGCAAGGCCCTGTCATGGATGCGGATGGAACCGCCGCCAATTTCAACGCCATTGATCACCATGTCATAGGCATTTGCCCTGACCTCGCCCGGCGCGGTATCCAGCATCGGGATATCTTCCGGCTTTGGCGAGGTGAACGGATGGTGCATGGCGTGGTAGCGGCCGCTTTCTTCATCCCACTCCAGCAATGGAAAATCCAGCACCCAAAGCGGTGCAAAAGTATTCTTATCGCGCAGCCCGAGGCGGGCGCCCATTTCTAAACGGAGCTCGCTCAATTGCTTGCGTACTTTATCGGTTTTGCCGGCCAGGATCAGCATCAAATCGCCTGGTTCGGCATTAAATGCGGCTGCCCAGTTGGTCAGGTCATCCTCACCGAAAAATTTATCAACCGATGACTTTAACGTTCCATCGGCGCCATAGCGGCAATAGATCATGCCGGTAGCGCCGATCTGCGGACGCTTAAGCCATTCGGTCAGCTCGTCAATTTGTTTGCGGGTATATTCGGCACAGCCTTTTACGTTGATGCCTACAACCAGTTCGGCATTGTCAAATATGCCAAAGTTTTTGCCTTTAGCCAGGTCGTTTAATTCTACAAACTCCATTCCCAAGCGGATATCCGGTTTGTCCGATCCGTACAAACGCATTGCGTCCGCATATTGCATCCTCGGGAATTTATCCAGGATGATGCCCTTTACCGTTTTAAACAGGTGACGCGTTAGCCCTTCAAAAATATGCAATATATCTTCCTGGGTGATAAAGGCCATTTCACAGTCGATCTGGGTGAACTCCGGCTGGCGGTCGGCGCGCAGGTCCTCGTCCCTGAAACATTTTACGATCTGGAAGTAACGGTCGAAACCGCTCACCATCAGCAATTGCTTAAAGGTTTGGGGCGATTGCGGCAATGCATAAAACTCACCCGGGTTCATGCGGCTGGGCACCACAAAGTCGCGGGCGCCTTCGGGGGTTGATTTGATCAGCACCGGTGTTTCCACTTCGATGAAATCCAACCCGTCAAGATATTTGCGCACTTCCTGTGCCATCTTATGCCGCAGCATCAGGTTATTGCGAACCGGGTTGCGGCGCAAGTCCAGGTAACGGTATTTGGCGCGCAGTTCTTCACCGCCGTCGGTATCGTCCTCGATCAAAAACGGGGGAATTTTGGCAGCGTTTAAAACCTCAATATCGGTAACCACGATCTCGATCTCGCCGGTGGGCATTTTCAGGTTTTTGCTGGCGCGTTCCAGCACCTTGCCGGTAACTTTTATCACAAACTCACGACCCAGGCCGCGCGCCTGTTCGCGCAGGGTAGCGTCGCTGTCGGTGTTAAAAACCAGCTGGGTTAAACCATAACGGTCGCGCACGTCGATAAACGTCATGCCGCCCAGGTCGCGCGATTTTTGGACCCAGCCGCACAGGGTAACCGTTTGGCCAAGATTACTGATGTTTAATTCACCGCAAGTATGTGTACGTAGCATAGGAGTTTATGTAAAAGTCTGCAAAAGTACGTTTTTGAGGTTAAAGGTGAAAGGTAAAAGGCGAAAGGTTTTAATTTGTTCAAGAAATTAAGCAATTGTTTATGATAATTTAACAAATCCGTCTGAAAAATTCCCAATTCCGAAATCAAACATTACTTTTGCCTTAATATTTTTCTCAAGGGGTGCCTTGCTTTGAGCAATCAAACTGAAAGACAGGCTGAGATCAAACCCGTTGTTGTGGGCCAATCCGTGTAGAGACGCAATACGTTGCGTCTCGCTAATGCACAGCCGGAGACGCAAAGACGCAAAGTATTGCGTCTCTACAACCCACCACATACACCTGATCCGGGTAATGCCGGCGTAGGGAGAGGTAAAGTTAAGTGTACTGCGTGTCCACCCTGGCAGGCAGATGGTTTAACTAATTAGTTTATTTACTTTGAAAAATTTACTTGCGGCGTTTTGCGCCCTGCTGCTGCTCCCCTTTTGGGGATCGGCACAATTTACTGTTTCCGGCCGCGTAACCGGAACGGACGGAACTTCTCTTCCCGGAGCTACGGTCAGCATCTCCGGCGTCAACCTTAAAACCGTTACCGATACCGGCGGCCATTATCGTTTCACCGAATTGCCGGTTGGAAATTATGTGGTGAAAGCTTCCTACATCGGTTATGAAACCGAAACCAAAGCATTTATTTTAAATGACGATGCATCCGTGAGTTTTATCCTTGAAAAGAGTTCGATTTTAACCGAAGAAGTAACGGTTAATGGCACGCGCGCAGCCAAAAATGCACCGACGACCTTTACCAATTTAAACAAGCAGCAGATCGCCAAAAACAATTTGGGGCAGGACCTACCATTTTTGCTGGATCAAACCCCGTCGCTGGTGACGCAATCGGATGCGGGTGCAGGGGTTGGGTACACTTATATCCATATCCGCGGGTCGGACGGTACGCGAATTAACGTAACCATCAACGGCATTCCCTATAATGATTCGGAAGAACAGGCCACTTTTTTTGTGGATGTGCCGGATTTTGCATCGTCGGTTGATAATATCCAGGTACAGCGTGGCGTGGGTACATCCACCAATGGCGCGGGCGCTTTCGGGGCAAGTATTAACATACAAACCACTACGCGGAATGATACCGCTTATACTGAATTAAATAATTCTATCGGCTCGTATGGAACAGTAAAAAACACACTGAACATTGGCACCGGCCTCCTGGGCGGCCATTTTAGTTTCGACGGGCGTTTATCGAACATCTACTCCAATGGCTATATCGACAGGGCGTTTTCTAACCTGCAATCCTATTTTTTAACCGGGGCATATTACAGCAAGAACACCGTTATCCGCTTTAACACTTTTGGCGGCACCGAGCATACCTACCAGGCCTGGGACGGTGAACCCGAAGATAGCCTAAAGGCTGGTAACCGCACTTATAATCCGCTGGGCAGCGAAAACCTGAACGGTTCGGCTCCATTCTACAAAAACCAGACGGATAATTATACCCAGGACCACTACCAGTTGCTGGTCGACCAAAAAATAACGGATAAGTTGTCGTTCAGCGGGGCACTGCATTATACGCATGGCTTTGGTTACTACGAAGAATACCAGCCCCAGCAAAACCTGGCTAATTATGGCATCACGCCTGTTATAATCGGGGGGGATACCATCAGTACAACCGATCTGACCCGCCGCTTATGGCTCAACAATAAGTTTTACGGGGTGACCTATAATTTAAATTATCAGCCCGAAAAGAAGCTGAACCTGGGCCTCGGCGGCGCTTATAACGAATACCGGGGCGCACATTATGACAACATTGAATGGACGCAGCAAAGCACTAATATTCCGCCCGACTACCAGTACAGCCGCGATGATGCCTTTAAAACGGATTTCAATATATTCGGCAAAGCTGACTACCGTATTGGTAAGCTGACGCTTTATGCTGATATGCAGTACAGGCATGTTTCCTATTCGTTCCTGGGGTTTAATGATCAATTGCAGAACGTGCAGCAGCAGGTGTTGCTCGATTTTTTTAACCCTAAAGCCGGCTTAACCTACCAGTTTAACCCGGATAACAATGTTTATGCCTCATTTGCGGTCGGTAACCACGAGCCGGATAGGAAACATGCCTGTACTGCATATCAGCATAAAGCGTCAGCTTACCAATACGGTAGTCAGCTTTGCC
>Ga0206971_10210_pt2 | contig 13129 bp, 16 predicted proteins | sample Alteio_BWOrgHeat_85_FD_152917 | JGI IMG/M metagenome (GOLD analysis project Ga0206971, IMG submission 152917) | Enriched cells from forest soil in Barre Woods Harvard Forest LTER site, Petersham, Massachusetts, United States -... | ecosystem: Environmental > Terrestrial > Soil > Temperate forest >...
GTTTAGTGGATGCGTATGCCACAGGCTACTATTTCATTCCTCGAGGAGATACCACGGATCCGGTCACTGGAAATCAAGCCCAGCAGTCGACAATCAACGCCAAATTCCGCATTGCTAACGTGTCTGATTATCTCTTGGCCATTCCCGGAGGACCAGCCGGCCCGCTTCACATCGCCTACGGGACCAACGCCACCGGGGGCATTCTCTACGCGCAAGACATAACTTTCGACAAAAACACAACGATTCCGACAACGCGCGTGGGGACTGTTTATTATTACGGCACCGTTTTACCGACGGACCTCAGTTTCGTCCAATTCACCGGGCCGACGCCTCAGAAACTTTCTTACCGCCCCAGCTTTGCGGTGCTCGATCCCACCATGCGCGCCATTTACAGTTCAGCTTCCGGAAATCTGCCCGCTCCGGCGCTTAATGGCCTGGTGGGCGCGCCTACCTCGCATGTCTATTACATCGACGGGGATGCTCAAATTGCGCAGGGACAACCCCTGACGGTCCAGGGCGTCTACGTCATCTATGCGACAGGCTCCGCCTACATACACAATGCGATTACTCCCGCCGACTCAAACTCATGGGTCGCGGTCTTAGCCGAGCAGAACATCGATATCACCAACGATGCCCCAAGCCAACTGACCTTGAATGGGACCTTTGTCTGCAACGGGTCATTTCTCGCGGATCCTCTCGCCGGGAATCAACCGCATACTCCTCCCGACTCATTGGCGATTGTGGGAGGCATTGTGAGCCTTGGATCCATCGCGGTCTCAAATTATTACCCGACGAGCCGATCCTACACCTACAAGAGCTCGTCAGACCCCAACCTGATTCTTCCGAATTTAAGCACTCTCTTGCAGTACAAAATCCTTGGCAGCGGTGGTGGAAGCTAGCTCGAACGAAACCTCGCACTCGGTCATAATCTGGTAAAATAGCCTTCCGCTGTTCCTTTCTGACGCGGGTTCCCAAAACGATTTCAAATGGATAATCTGGACCAACTGGAGCAACAAAGCGTTTATATCCTTCGGGAGGCGTTCCGCCACTTCGAACGGCTCTGCATGCTTTGGTCGATCGGCAAAGATTCCACCGTCCTTCTCTGGCTTGCCCGCAAGGCCTTCTTCGGCCATGTGCCGTTCCCGCTCGTCCATATCGACACGAGCTACAAAATCCCGGAGATGATCACCTATCGCGATAAGCTCGCGATGGAATACAAGCTGACCATGATCGTCGGGCAAAATGAAGCGGTCTTGAAAGCGGGGCGGACCTTTCCCGCGACGCAGAATCTCCCAGACGGAGATCCGAACAAAATTTCGCGTCTGGAATGCTGCGGCTACCTGAAACGCGAAGCGCTCACCAATACGCTGAACGGAAGCTGGCCCCGCAAGCGGCTGAATTTGAAAACCGGCACCTATGAACCGGACGCGGACAAAGAGGCTTATCACGGCGTCATTGTCGGCGCCAGAGCCGATGAAGAGGGCAGCCGGTCCAAAGAGCGCTACTTCTCACCGCGCGATAAAAACAATCTCTGGGATGTGGGCGAACAGCCGCCTGAATTTTGGAATCAGTTTAAAACGGATTATGCGCCAGGGACACATGTGCGCATTCATCCGCTTCTGGATTGGACCGAGCTGCATATTTGGGAATACATCAAGCGCGAAAAGATTCCGACGGTCTCTCTCTACTACGATCAGGGGTCAGGCACGCGCTACCGTTCACTGGGCTGCGCGCCTTGCCAGGCTCCCATTCAGAGCCATGCCAAAAATGTCGATGACATCATTGCGGAACTCAAGAGCGGAAAGCTCAAAAATATCGCCGAGAGAAGCGGAAGACTTCAAGACGGGAAGCATGGGTTGGAAGAGCTGCGGCGCGACGGGTATATGTGATGAATGAACCAAAAAAGACGTCATCCCCTGCGGCCACTGGCAGGGGACCCATGGATTCCCCGCCAGCGACCGCGGGGAATGACGTTATTGAAACTCCGCGCGAGCAGATGAACATTGTGGTCGTCGGCCATGTCGACCATGGGAAGAGCACGGTCGTGGGACGACTTTTCGCCGACACGGGCTCATTGCCCGAAGGCAAACTGGAGGCGGTTCGCAAAGAATGCGAACGCACCGGCAAGCCCTTTGAATACGCCTTTTTGCTCGACGCGCTGACCGATGAGCAGGATCAGGGCATCACGATCGACACCGCGCGCGCTTTCTTTAAAACCTCCAAGCGCGATTACATCATCATCGACGCTCCAGGCCATATTGAGTTTTTGAAAAACATGATTTCCGGCGCCGCGCGCGCGGAAGCGGCTGTCCTCGTCATTGACGCCAAAGAAGGCGTGCGTGAAAACAGCCGCCGCCACGGATACATCCTCTCCATGCTCGGCATCCGGCAGGTCGTCGTCCTGGTCAATAAAATGGATCTGGTCGGACGCAGCGCCTCGCACTTTGAAGCCATCGAAAAGGAATTTCGTGAGTTTCTATCGTCGATCGGCGCCGTGAGTCCCAAACACTTTATTCCCGTCAGCGCGGTCAACGGGGAAAATCTCGCGACCCGCAGCCGCGAGATGCCCTGGTATAAAGGACCGACTCTCCTCGAATCCCTGGACGAATTTAAGAAAGCTCCGCCCAAGACGGACCGGCCGTTTCGCATGCCCGTGCAGGCCGTCTATAAGTTTGTCAGCGAAGGCGACGATCGCCGCATTGTCGCCGGCCGCATAGAATCTGGAAAGGCCAAAGTGGGCGACAAAATGGTGTTCTATCCGTCCAATAAGTCCACCACGATCAAGTCGATTGAAGTCTTCAATGCCCCGTCGCGGCGGGAGATTGAGGCGGGTTGGTCGACTGGCTTTACGCTCACGGAAGAAATTTATGTCACACGCGGGGAAATCATGGCGCCGGCCGACCTGGCGCCGCTCGTCTCAACCCGGCTTCGCGCCAATCTGATCTGGCTCGGCAAAAAACCCTTTTCACCGGATCGCGATTACAAATTAAAAATTCACACGCAGGCAGTGCCGGTGCGCATTCGCAAAGTCAATAAAGTCATTGATGCCTCCCTGACACCCTCTGTCCGCGGGACGTCTCTCCCATCGTCATTCCCCGCGGTCACTGGCGGGGAATCCATGGATCCCCTGCCAGCAACCGCAGGGGATGACGGAGGTAAGCGAGCCATCAATCGGCATGACGTGGCCGACCTGGTGCTCGAAACTCGCCAACCGATCGCCTTCGATCCGATCGCGGAGAGCGAAGCCACCGGACGCTTTGTCATCGTCGATGGCTACGACATTGCCGGCGGCGGCATCATCATCAGCGCCGAGAAGGATGAAAAGGAAGATCTTCGCGCTCAGGCGCAGCTTCGCGACTTCAACTGGATTCGCGGCGGCGTTTCCCAAGAAGCTCGCGCGGCCAAGCATGGTCACGAGCCGGCGCTGCTCATGTTCGTCGGTAAAGCCGGCGTCGGGAAACACAAGATCGCACGCGCAGTCGAAAAAGCGCTTTTTGAAAAAGGAATGGCGGCTTACATGTTGGACGGTACCAATGTTCTTCTAGGCGTGGACGCCGATCTCGTTTGGATGCAATCCACGCAAGCGGAGCTGGTCCGCCGCTTTGCGGAAGTCGCCCATCTCTTGCTGGATGCGGGACATCTCGTGATCTCCACCACTAATGCGATTGGCCTGGCGGATTTTGCGGCGGTCCAGGCACTCATTCCAGATTTCCCTGTTCTGGCTATCGATATCAATTCCTCCGGTGCCGCCGTGGGCCCGGCCGATTTGAGCTTGACCGGACAGGAATCCGAAACGGTTGTGCTGGAACGCGTGGCCGATCTTCTCAAGAAACATCAGATCACCCCTCTCTAGCCCATGCCTAAAAAAGTATCCATCGTCACCCTCGGCTGCCTGAAAAATACCGTTGACACGGCGAACCTCTCGCGGCGGCTGAAGGCAGACGGCCATGAAATCGTCACGGATGCCGCCGATGCCGATACGATCGTTGTTCACACCTGCTCGTTTATCGAAGCCGCCAAAAAAGAATCGATCAATACTATTCTTGAAGCCGGCCGCCTAAAAGGCGATGACAAAAAACTGATCGTGACGGGCTGCCTGGTCCAGCAGCATGGAAAAGAAATTTTTGATGATCTACCGGAAGTTGACGCGTTTCTGGGAACGGGCCAGTTGGGCCAGGTCGCTGAGCTCCTAAAAAATCCACGCGCCCGCTTTATGGATCGCGCCAATCCCGGAGGTTTTATGGACCCGGATTTACCCCCTCACCCGGCCTTCGGCGCCCTCTCCCGTCGGGAGAGGGACGGCGTAGCCCAGGGTGAGGGTTCCGCCACAGGAATCTTGCGGCTTTCCGAAGGCTGCAGTCATCCTTGTTCCTTCTGCGTGATTCCTCGTCTGCGGGGCGCCGTCCAAAGCCGCACCGAGGAAACCATTCTCAGCGAAGCGAGGCAGTTGGCCGCCCAAGGCGTTGAAGAATTCAGCATCATCGCCCAGGATTCCGGTGACTGGGGGCGAGATTCAAAATCGAAAGGACGTCTTCCTTCGCTTCTCCGCTCGGTCGCTCAAATCCCAGGTGTGCGATGGATCCGGCTTATGTATATGCATCCAGCCTCTTTCACTGATGAACTGCTCGACGTTTTCGCCGAGCAGCCGGAGAAGTTTCCCTATCTCGATATGCCATTTCAGCATATTGATTCCGAGATGCTATCCCAGATGAAACGAATGACCGACGAAGCGGGATTGCGAAAGCTCTTGGAAAGGATTCGAACCCGGGCGCCTCAACTCACGCTGCGCACGACTTTTATTGTGGGATTTCCTGGAGAAACGTCCGCTCAATTTAAACGACTGATTGGATTTATTAAGGAAGGGTGGTTCGACTACCTGGGCGCGTTCACATACTCTAAAGAAGAGGGAACACCGGCGGCCCTACGGACCGACCAGATTTCAGACAAGGTGAAGAAAGACCGCCTAGCCATCCTCACCAACGCCTACTACGACGTGGCCCACGCCAAAGCTCAGACGCGCCTGGGCTCCACAGAAACCATCGTTCTTGAGGAAACCGAAGGAAACACCGTGCTTGGACGGACCCGTCGGGAAGCTCCCGAAATCGATGCCATCGTTCGCTTACCGCAAAGCGTCGCCCGCAACGGTCGGTTTGTGACCGCGCAGATTACCGGATACGACGCCTACGAATTTACCGCAAAGCCGGTATAAATTAGCGAGAAACGGCCGAAGGTGGCGAAGGAGGCGTCTTCTTGCGAATGGGCTTGGGAATGCAAAGGCAACCGGAAAAGCCGCAGCCAATGCAGCAATACACCTTGTTTCCGATTACAAATCCATTCACGGACGCCCAGCGGGACTTTTTTAACTTGCATGTTGGACAGGTAGACATGCGACATTTTATCATATTTTGGTCTATTGCTTTTGATCTGTTCAATCTGTCATACTGTTACAGACAGGTTGAGGTAGTTGCATCGCCCCGCCGCGTTGTTGTTCCCACTTCGAAGGCACGCTTCCCTGATAGCTAACTCCAGCGGATCCCGGCACTTTGATTGGCATTGAAGGGTTCAAAGCCCTAACTTAGGAGATACACAGATAATGGAAAAACGATTGTATGTTGGAAATTTGCCGTTCGACACCACCGAAGATGATTTGCACCAGCTCTTCTCGGCCCATGGACAGATTGTGAGCGCCAAGCTCATCACAGACATGGAAACCGGGCGATCTCGCGGATTCGGTTTTGTCGAAATGAGCACCGAGGATGAAGCGAAAGCGGCCATCGAAAAGATGAACAAGTCCAAGGTTGGCGACCGTGAATTGACGGTCAATGAAGCTCGCCCCCGCCCGGAGAAATCTGGCGCTGGACGCGGTGGATTTGGCGGCGGACGCAGCGGCGGTGGATTCGGCGGCGGACGTAGCGGCGGCGGATTCGGCGGCGGTAATGGTGGTGGCGGTCGTGGCGGATACGGCGGCGGCAACCGGTATTAATCGACCGAGACTCAACTAGCAACTCTGCAGTTCAAAAAAGGCCTCTAGAAATAGAGGCCTTTTTTTATGCCTTGCGGCCAAGATTTTATCTGCTATTCTTAAACAGGACCCGGGTTATAATAAGCGGGTCCTAAAAAACCCATGTCTCGAGTACTCGTCATCGATGACGATCCATCCGTCACTCGCCTGTTAGAGGAACACCTCACAAGCGAGGGGTACGAAGTCACCTCAACACACTTGGCTGAAGACGGCTTTCAAAAGGCGACCGAAGCTCCACCCGAGCTCATCTTCCTGGACGTCATGCTGCCGGATGCTACAGGGTTTCAAATGTTAGGCCGCTTCCGACAGAATCCCATTACACGAACTATCCCCATCATCATGATGACTGGAACCGCGCGTTATACCAATCAGCAAGAAATTGGAATGAATATGGGCGCCAACGAGTACCTTTTAAAACCCTTCGATATTATGCAAGTCGGAGATAAGGTGCGGCGATTGATTCAGCTCGCGGATCGCGGGCCATTGCCGCAGCCGAAAACGGCGTCGGATCCCGATGCGGAGATGGCCAGGGCTCCCCTCATGGAAGAACCTCCGATTATGGATATGCCGCTGCCGGAAATCCCCGCAAAGATGAGCCCCACGATCTCCACCCCTCTTCCTGTTTCCATAGAAAGAGAACCAGACCCTGCTCAAATCATGGCTGAACCCATTAAGCTGGACATCATGCCGCATGATGAATCGACTGCGTTATTGCCCGATACGATGGAAGTTGAAAGTCCGGTGGAACACAATCATATTCTCACACCTGAATCCCGCGTTGAACCCTCGCCCGTCGCCTCTGTCATGGAAGAAATGCCGATCCAGGCAGAAGCAGCCAAGGCTATTAAAAAACTCGACACGTCGTTGTATTTGACGGCGGCATTATTTTGCAGTCATGTGGTGATCGCGGGCATGACGGCAGGTCCAGAGTACAAACACGCCGCGACCGCTGTGGCGAGCGGATGGGCACTTCTTCTGGGACTGCTGGTCGCGGCCTGCACTATCTTAAAAATCGATATCAATGGCCGCACCGCACTGCGGATGTTGGGTTGGGTATCCATTCCTTTTGTCGCCAGAGCCATCGCGTATTTTGCCGGATTGATTGTAGTTCCCCATCAAGATCTTCCGGCGGCGCTGTATTGGATGCGTCCGCTCGATATTTTTGAATTAGCCGCCGGCATTATTCTTGGTTTTTCTCTCCGTCGACTGCCGGGAAATTCTCCCCTTCGCTGTTTGTGGGTTGTCCTTGCGATGGCGATAGCCTTATCCCTCTCCGGGCGCGGCTACTTTACCCCCTTCTAACAGCAAGAACGTTAGCCCCCCCTTAAACTCAGACGGGAGCCCGACGCCCGGTCAAAAGACTGACCACCAGCGCAACAAGGAACACAAAGAACAGAATTTTCGCAATGCCTGCAGCGCTTGCCGCAATACCAGTGAATCCAAGCAATGCAGCAATGATGGCCAGAATAAAAAATGTGACAGCCCAATTCAGCATGTTAATCTCCCTTTTCTAAACATGATGTTTCCTCTCATCACGACGTTTTGTCTAAAATTAAGACACGTGAAGGCTCCCGGAGGTTTCGCTCAAGATGCTAGATGCCCGTAATTTCTGGCTGACACGACTCGCGCTGCAGCGTGGTCTGGGCTTGGCCTATCTCATCGCGTTTCTCGTCGCTCTTCAACAATTCCGTCCCCTTCTCGGCGAAAAGGGCCTTCTGCCGGTGCCGGACTTTGTTCGACAGGTTCCTTTTCGCGCTTCGCCGAGTTTGTTTTATTTTTATCCAAAAGATATCGCCTTTCAGGCCGCCGCCTGGCTGGGAATTTTGCTTTCATTGTCGACGGTCACTGGGCTTTCCGAGAATTTAGGGAACACCTGTTCCATCGCCGTCTGGACAGGCCTGTGGGTCCTTTATATTTCCTTCGTTAATGTGGGTCAGGTATTTTATGGGTTCGGATGGGAATCGATTTTGTTGGAAGCCGGCTTCTATGCGATTTTTCTGGGTTCACGAAAAACTGCTCCGCCGACTCTCCTGATCTGGATATTCCGTTGGCTGCTCTTTCGCATCATGTTCGGAGCGGGACTTATTAAACTGCGCGGCGATCCCTGCTGGCGAAATCTCTCCTGCCTGGATTACCACTACGAGACGCAGCCGATGCCCAACCCTTTAAGCTGGTATTTCCACTGGGGTCCGGAATGGACGAAGCAGGCTGGGGTCCTCATCAATCACTTTACCGAACTTGTTGTGCCATTGGGTTACTTTGCCCCTTCACCCGTCAGCACGGCCGCGGGACTCTTAACGATCCTCTTTCAAACGCTGATTATGGCGAGCGGAAATCTTTCGTGGCTGAATTTTCTCACGATCATTCTGGCCATTCCGGCGCTGGACGATCGCCTGCTGACGATATTATGGCGTGGCATGTCCTCGCCCGACACATCGTCTTCGAAAATCCTGCATGGAGCCGTGATGGCGCTAGCGCTCCTCGTGGCTATACTCAGCATTAATCCAATATTAAACATGCTGTCTCCCGAGCAGGTCATGAATACCAATTACAATCCGCTGCACCTGGTAGGAACCTACGGGGCTTTCGGTGGTATCACGCGAGTGCGTGATGAAATCATAATTGAAGGAACGACAGATTCCGTCGTAACATCCAAGACCCTCTGGCGCGCGTACGAATTCAAAGGAAAACCGGGGGACCCGGCGCGCAGCCCGCCGCAGATTGCGCCGTACCATCTGCGTATCGATTGGATGATGTGGTTTGCCGCCATGTCCGGGTATGAACAGCACCCGTGGTTCGTCCATCTGATCGCCAAACTTCTTCTGGGAGATCGGGATACCTTAAGTCTCCTTAAAAGTGATCCCTTCGGAGGACAGCCGCCGCATTACATCCGCGCGGAGCTTTACGAATATCATTTCACGACTCCGAAGGAACACCGGGAGACGGGACGATGGTGGACCCGAGAATGGGTCGGGCATTATTTCCCCACGGTCTCTCTCGACAATCCCTCCTTTCAGCAGGCGCTCGACTGATGCGACGCGCTTTCGTTGTGGGTTCCGGCCCAAATGGATTGACGGCCGCGATTATTCTGGCCAAAGCCGGCGTGGAGGTCACAGTTCTTGAGGCACAGCCGACGTTCGGCGGCGGAACCCGGTCGGCCGAATTAACCTTGCCCAGTTTTATTCACGACGTATGCTCCGCTGTTCACCCGCTTGCGATCTCTTCTCCGGTTTTTAATTCGTTTCCACTCGCGGAGCATGGCCTGCGATGGATTCATCCCCCCACGCCATTGGCTCACGTGTTGGACGACGGCAAGGCGGTTCTGATGGAACGGTCCCTGGAACAAACCGCTGAACGTCTTGAAAAAGATGGCCGCCGCTGGCGACAAATCCTGCAGCCCTTCGCCGAGCATTGGAAGGGTCTTTGCGACGATATTCTCGCGCCTATACACTGGCCCGCGCACCCCTTTTTTGCTGGCGCGATTTGGACTTCGCGCGCTGCGTCCGGCTGATCAAAATCCATTTCGCCTAACCGAAGCTCGGGCTCTTTTTGCCGGGCTGGCCGCGCATGCCGTTCTCCCGCTAGAGCGATACGGATCGTCCGCGATCGCCTGGGTGCTGGCCGCCGCCGCGCATGCCGTCGGATGGCCGATCCCTCAGGGAGGGTCGCAAAAGATCGCCGATGCGCTTGGCTCCTATTTTCAATCCCTCGGTGGACGCATCCTCGTCAACACCACCGTCTCATCGATGCATGAGCTTAAAGACGCTGATACGATCCTTTGCGACTTGACTCCTCGTCAGCTTCTCCGCCTGGCGGGTGATCGGCTGCCAGAGGTTTACTGCCGGGCACTGGAAGCCTACCGCTACGGGCCAGGCGTTTTCAAAATGGACTGGGCATTGTCGGGTCCGATTCCGTGGAGAGCCCCGGAAGTGTCCCGTGCGGGCACTGTCCATATTGGCGGGTCGTTCGAGGAGGTCGCCGCCTCGGAACGAGCGCCCTGGGAAGGCCGTGCGGCGGAGCATCCCTTTGTCCTTCTCGCCGAGCCAAGCTTGTTTGATTCGACGCGCGCGCCCGCCGGTAAACACACCGCGTGGGGCTATTGCCATGTCCCGAATGGCGCGACTGTGGATATGACGGAACGGATCGAATCTCAAATCGAACGCGTCGCTCCGGGGTTTCGCGCAAGAATCATGGCGCGCCACGCGATGGGCCCGGCAGACATGGAAAAGCACAATGCGAATTTGGTAGGCGGCGATATTACGGGCGGCGCACAGGATTTAGGCCAATTGTTTTTGAGACCGACGCGCCAGCTCTATCGAACACCGATCAAAGGACTGTATCTCTGCTCCGCCGCCACCCCACCGGGCGGCGGCGTCCATGGCATGTGCGGCTATCATGCCGCCCGCGCAGCGCTCCAGGACAACGACACGCTGTAAGACAGACCACCAAGATGCGCAGTGCAGGCCAGGGGACGGACACCAGGGGACGTTCATGCAAACTTGCAAATCGAACGCTTTTTCGCGAATCCGCAAGTTTGCATGAACGTCCCCTGGTGTTGACTCTTTTTTATTTTGCGATGGCCCGGCGGCGTTTGCTTTCTTCGACCATGGGTTTCAGGTCTACCGTCGGACGGATTTCCCATGGGCCCATTTTTACTCCTGGGTGCTTGGAGAGGAGTTGGATGGCGTGATTGAGATCCTGCGCTTCCAGAATCAAAAGGCCGCCCAAGAGCTCCTTGGTTTCCGCATAAGGACCGTCGGTGACAGCGACCTTCCCGTTCTGATAACGCAGCATCGTCGCGCTCTCCGGCCCTTGAAGACCTTCGCCGCCCACCCAATTTCCATTTTGCCTGAGAACTTCGTCATAGCCGAAGCAATCGTCCATCATCGCCTGCTGTTCTTTTTCCGATTTGGTGGCCCAATTCTTGACGTCGAGATAGCCAAAGCAAAGATATCTCATGGAATCTACCGTTTCGCTTTCTCGAGTTGTGCCTTCACCGCCGGGCTGTCCGCCGCTTTTTGGACATCGGGGGGAAAATCGGACATCTCAAAAACCGGACGGATCTCGAGCACATCGCCATCCTGCGCCGGGCAGCGTTTCATCCACTCCACCGCTTCCTCTTTGGATTTGAACTGCAGCATCCAGTAGCCTCCGACGACTTCCTTGGCTTCCGCAAACGGGCCATCAGTGACTTTCGGTTTTCCACCCGAAAACGCGATGCGCGCACCGCTTTGCAGCGGCTGCAGTCCGTCCAATGCGAGGATCGCGCCCGCTTTGGTGAGCTCCTCATTGAACTTCGTCATCTTTTCCACCATCTTGGCATCCGGCGTAAAGCCAGGCTCCACTTTCTTGCCAGGCTGATAAACTCCGGGGATCATAAATACCATGAATCTCATGTTGTTAGCTCCTTTAGGTTATTTGGTCCTTCATTCATTAGTCGTTTGAACCGGGAAAAATAGACAAATCTATTTTTGGATCTATAAATCAATTTAATTCGTTCAATCGTTTTTTCAGAAATCGGCGCTCGGGCTCCTGTTGTGTGAGCGCCAGGGCTTGATAATAGGCGGCGCGCGCCTCCGCCATCTTACCCAGCTGACGATAAAAATCCGCTCGCACAGAATGCGTCAGGTGATACTCTTCCAACTCGCCGCGCGCGAGGATATCGTCCACCAATTCGAGCCCCGCCGACGGCCCCTCTCGCATGGAAATAGCGACCGCGCGATTTAATTCAATGACAGGCGACGGCTCGATGCGGAGAAGCAGATTGTAAAGTGCGACAATCTCTGCCCAATCGGTCGCGCCGGGATCGGCCGCATCGGAATGCACGGCGGCGATCGCGGCTTGGAGTGTATAAGGACCAAAGCGGCGAGAGGCGAGAGCCCGCTCCACCAACCCTTGACCTTCTTGGATAAGACCCGCATTCCACAAGCGACGGTCCTGCTGGTCTAGGAGAATCAACTCACCGTCCGGAGTCGCGCGCGCCGAACGGCGAGATTCGTTTAGGAGCATAAGCGCCAAGAGCCCCATGACCTCCGGCTCTGGGAGAAGGTCCATGAGCAGCCGACCCAACCGGATGGCTTCGCCCGACAGGTCGGGTCGCGTCAGCGTGTCTCCCGAAGAGGCCGAATACCCTTCATTAAAAACGAGATAGATAACGCGCAAAACCGGATCCAGACGATCGGGCAACTCGGCGGGAGTCGGTACCTGATAAGGAATCCGGGCCTCCTTAATTTTAGTCTTAGCGCGCACAATGCGCTGCGCAAGCGTCGCGGGTGTGGTGAGAAAGGCGCGTGAAATTTCTTCGGTCGTCAGCCCGCAAACTTCCCGGAGCGTCAAGGCGATGCGCGCTTCCGGAGCCAGCGCAGGATGGCAGCAGGTGAAAACCAAACGAAGTCGGTCATCCTCGACGCCGTCTTTATTTTCTTCTTCAATCTCTTCGGCTTGCGGGTCGGCAGGTTCCTGAATGGAATCCAGCGGAGCCTCAAACCGGCTTCGGCGCAGACGATCAATGGCTTTGAAGCGACCCGTAGAAATCAGCCAGGCGCGCGGATTGGCCGGCACACCTTCCTTAGGCCATTGCTCAAGCGCCGCGCGAAAGGCCTCATGCAGTGCATCTTCGGCCTGGTCAAAATCGCCCAACAGCCGAATCAAGGTCGCCAGGATCCGGCGCGAATCAGAACGATAGAGAGCGTCGAGAACGTCCATCCCGACTCATTATAAAAAGTTGAGGATGTCGTGGAACGAGACTTGGTTTCGTTGAGGGATCGCCAATTCTTCGCCGGGAAGTTTGAAGAGCGCGTGTACCCCGACACTGACGAAGGGTGTACCGGAGCCGTTGAGTGTGGGGCCATTGTGAAAATCGAATTGACGGCCAGCCATATATCCCGCCATAAAATTGATCTCGATGAGCGGCCGAACATTCCATGAAAATCCCGGCCCGACGCGGACTTCTTGATAATCGACGATACTGCTATTGACGGACGGCACGCCGCGCGCATCCCCGAAATGCGGCCCCACCCTATAGGTTTCGCCCCGGATATCTGCCCCGAAGGTCAATGTGAGATCCGGCCGTGCCGTGTATTCAATGTCCGGTTGAGGCATATACAT
>Ga0206971_10317_pt2 | contig 13087 bp, 6 predicted proteins | sample Alteio_BWOrgHeat_85_FD_152917 | JGI IMG/M metagenome (GOLD analysis project Ga0206971, IMG submission 152917) | Enriched cells from forest soil in Barre Woods Harvard Forest LTER site, Petersham, Massachusetts, United States -... | ecosystem: Environmental > Terrestrial > Soil > Temperate forest >...
GCGTAAGTATAAGCGTCCGCGTCCGCGTGACAAATTATTTTGTCGAGAATGCTATCTTCGCGCCTGTGACGATCTGGGAAGTTACTCGTGCGGTGAGTCGGACAACAGTTTGTCGAATTCCGCACGCGGCATTTTCAACATTTCAGGATGAGAATCCACCCACTGTGCGAAAGCTGCATTCTTGACTGGAGTCCAGCCACCCTCAAACTCGGCTCCATTTTTCCCCGCACGGTTGAGCTCGAAATTAAATGCGTCACGCAAGTTGACAAATTCTGCATAGCTGATCGCCGCCTCCGCCACGACGGCAGGAATAAAAAGGACGCCCTCGGTTTTCGCCAGAACGATATCGCCGGGTAAAACCACTGCTCTTCCGATACGAATCGGCTGATTAATACCAGTCAGTTCCATCTGGGCCCACGCGGAAGGATCGTAACCACGATAGAAGCCATTGAAATTCGGGATCTCTCGATTTTCTTCCTGATCGCGGATGCCTCCGTCGAAAACAAAACCGGTATGCCCATGGCCGGCAATTCCATTCCCGAGATTCGAACCAATCAGAGTTCCTTCGATGATCTTTCCGAAGCCGTCAGCAACATAGATATCGCGGTTTTGCAGTTCATTGATGGGCCAGCTGTTGTTTCCGCTCACCCGGCCTTCCGCCTTTCCCTCGGCTTCGATCGCCTGCGCCATGTCAGGCCGTGTCGGCATATATTGGGCCGTAAGCGCACGTCCGGTGAACGGTTTCTCGATATGAAGCGCCTGCCAGTTACCTTCAAACTGATTGCTGTAACCGTTGTTTTTGAGGTAATCCCAAACATCTTCGATTGAGACGTCGAGCGCCCGATCCAACAATTGGTCGGATACCTTAGGCCGTCCGTCCGCAAACCGCTCCCCAGTCCAGCCAGAGGTATAGAACATCATTCGATCTTTCGTCGTTTTGATCTGAGCAACCGCCGACGAAGATACACAAGACAACACACAGAGTGCCAGAACAGCGAAAATTGCTTTCCTCATTCAAACTTCCCTTTCTAACGATTGCCCGGACATTAAAACTGATAGCTCTGCAATTACGGGAGAGTAAATGCCACATATGCTGCGCCCTGCGGTGATTTTGGATCTCGCGCTCCCGAGGTAGCGATGACAATGTATTGTTTGCCATCGACCATATAGGTCGCAGGCGTGGCGACTCCCGCAAACGGAAGGCTTGCCTCCCAGAGCAATGCTCCCGTGGTGCTGTTGAAAGCACGGATCTTTCTATCGAAGTCGGTTGCGCCAATCACCAGCAAACCGCCTGCAGTCACAATCGGGCCGCCGTGGTTTTCTGTTCCCGTGTCTTTCATACCCTTTGCAAGGAGTTCCGGATATTCTCCGAAAGGAATCTTCCATCGATACTTGCCGGTGTTCAGATCGATCGCGTTCAGCGTGCCCCACGGTGGAGAGATTGCCGGGTATCCATCTGGATCGTCGAAGCGCTTGTAGCCCGTGAAGTCATACGGCATCATTCCGGGCTCAACTTCACGCGTTTCGGCCGACTGGCACGGTCCTGGAAGTGTTGGTACCCCTGCTTCACCAGGAATGCTATTTTGACTCGCGGTTTCATCTCCGGTTCGCAGATATTCAAGCAATGCGTCGAGAGTCTTGTCCTGAATGGCAGGAAAGGACGGCATTCGTCCTCGACCCTGATGCACAATCTCGCTGATTTGCGTAGCCGATTTCCGTTTGAACACTTCCGCCAGCGAAGGATAAGCCGGAGGCGCGCCGCCACGATCAATTCCATGACAAACAGCGCACTGGCTGCGATAAGTCTTTACACCGATTGCGGCCGTAGGATCAGTTTTGACCAATGTTGTCGTGAAAGCGACTTCATTCGAGTTGATATAGATAACACCAGCCTTAGGATCGACGGCCGCGCCTCCCCACTCTGCGCCGCCTCCGATACCGGGAAAGATGATGGTCGGCTTATCCAGCGTGCCCGGCACAAATTGCTCGCCACCCACAAACGTACGAAACTCGCGCAATGCCGCAGCATGAGATTCAGGCGTGCGGTTGGTCAGCGTCTCTTCAGTGAGCGTCTGCCGGGTGTACGGTTCGGGCAAGAGCGGGAACGGCTGCGTCGGGGAAGTGATTTCGCCCGGAACTGCACTGGATGGAACTTTCCGTTCCTCAACCGGAAACAGCGGCTGACCATTAATTCGATCAAAAAGAAAGGTCAACCCTTGTTTGGTGATCTGCGCGACTGCATCGACAGCCTTGCCATCACGATGTACTGTCACTAAAGCCGGAGGAGCTACAAAATCACGATTCCAGATATCGTGATGCACGCCCTGAAAGTACCAAAGAAGTTTGCCGGTATTCGCGTCGAGCGCAATCAGACAATCGGCAAAGAGATCGTCTCCAACGCGATCGCCGCCATAAAAATCGAAAACCGCCGAGCCAGTCGGAATGTAGACGATACCGCGCTGACTGTCGACGGCCATTCCTGCCCAGTTGTTAGCGGCTCCCGCGGTTTTCCACGCATCCGTCGGCCACGTTTTGTAGCCCCGTTCGCCGGGATGCGGGATGGTGTGAAACTCCCAACGTAACGCTCCAGTGCGCACGCCGAATGCGCGAATATTTCCTGGCGGAGATGGCGGCGTTTCAGGATTGCGCCCCCCGACAATGATCAGATCCTTATATATTGCCCCGGGGCTGGTCAGACCAATGGATTGCAAACGGTAATCACCACCGAGTCCCTTCCTCAGATCAATGTGCCCATCTTCCGCAAAACTTGGGATCGGCTTACCGGTCGCGGGATCCAGGGCATACAGCAGATTCCGAATGCCGGCAAAGATGCGGCGTTCTTTCCCATCCGTCCAATAGGAGACACCGCGACTGGCATCCGGTTCATTCGTTCCAGGATCAAACGTCCAGAGCAACTTTCCCGATGCAGCATCCAGCGCGACAACTTTCAGAGAAGGAGTAAACGTATACAACACGCGTCCCACGATGACCGGAGTAGTTTCCAGATTGCCTTCTTCGCGGGTGTCATAAGTCCAGGCAATCCTCAGGTGTTTCACATTTTCGCGATTGATCTGAGAGAGACTCGAATAATGATCCTGCGCCGGCTGTCCGCCGTAGGCAGGCCAATCGGCATTCGAGGTGTCAGCTGCAATCCCATCCGTGTGGACGCCTATAATAAAGACGCACAATAGGCCGTGAAGCATACCCGCGACGATTCTGGCTCTGTATCGCGCTCGACGTTCAGCGTGGGAATTTCTTGCCATCTTAATTACGGATTCGTTCGAGAGAAGACAGTCTCATCCCCACCATGTTTCTCCCGGGGCTAAATGGGCGCGGACGTAATCAGGGTTTGGTTCGACGCCGATTCCCGGCTTGTCCGGTATCAGAATCCGGCCGTCTTTCACCAGCGGACCATCATGAAGCACAAAACTCTCCCAGCTTTTTATGGGATCGCCCTCCACATGCCCCCAAGGTGAATCGTTGGGCTGGCCATTGAGATGGCCAAAGCTCAATTCATGAGCCTTGAAGTCGCGCATCGACGCCGCGCAATGGGCTGACGCAATCGTACCTAACGGACCGATCGCGTTGTGCGCGCATACCGGAATATCGAATATGTCTGCCAGATCAGCAATTTTTTTCGATTCGAGGAGTCCACCCGACTTAGGGATATCGATCTGCACGATATTGCACCCCTGTTGAACGATGAAGGGCATGAAGCCTCGTCGCGTGTAAAGATTTTCTCCGGTAAGAATCGGGATCGGAGATTCCTCAGTGAGCTTGGTCCATGCTTCTGAGAAATCAGGAGGCAATGGATCCTCAAGCCATGCCGGACGCATCGGCGCAACGGCACGCGCCAGCTTCAAGGCATCTGACATATCGAGTTCCCAATGGGTGTGGACAGCGATGCCAAATTCTTCGCCTAACGCCTCGCGCAAATTGCCGAAGCCTTTTGCGTTGTTATCTAAATCCTGGTTGCTCAGCTGGCGGTTGTTTCCCCGAGGATTCTTGAAGACTGAGTCGTAATCATTGTCACCCGGCTCGCCGCTACGCACGATGTCCGATTTCACCGAGCCAAAACCGTAACGATGGTTCTTAACCATCGCCGCCCATTCCCGGCAAGAGCTGGGATCGAGGATGTTATCCGGCCCGCTTGTAAGGTATGCACGAACGCCGCTGCGATACTGGCCGCCAAGCAACTTGCAAACCGGCGCGCCGAGCAGTCTTCCCGCCAAATCCCAGAGAGCAATTTCTACTCCGCTGATCGCAGTGACAGTTACGCCGCCGATCGCCCCGGCGCCGCCTGTTCGCAAAATCATTTTTGTATAAAGCGGATCAATGTCCAGGGGATCTTCGCCGACTACGGCGTCGCGGAGGTAGCCAAGCATGACCTCTTTGACACCGAACCCCCAGTAGGCCTCTCCATAACCACTGACGCCCGCGTCCGTGTCGATACGTACGAGTGTGTTGCCGCCGGGTCTGCCGATCACCATGGCCTTGAGGTCAGTGATCTTCACTTTTTTGCGCAACGGCTCTGCCAAGGCGGAGTAGTTCGCCAATATCGACGCCGCAGGTACGACCGCTGCCATCGCATGGATGAAGCTTCGCCTCTTCATGACTTACCTCGTACCAAGTTCGTATTGTTGGCCGAAACGTGCACCGGCAACCAGGCTAATGCGCCCGCCAGGCATAGTACCGCCGCCCCCAGGAAAGACGACGACCATCCGAAGTGTCCCGCGATGGCCGGTGTAAGCGAAGCCGTTACAACTCCGCCGAACTGCCCACCCATATTCATAAATCCGGACACGGCACCCGTCGATTGTCCACCGATATCAGCAGTTACCGACCAGAAAGAACTCTGGGACAGATAAAGTACCCCTACACCCCCCGACAGCACGAAACTTGCCAGCTGCGCGCTGGCCACCTGCGCACCAAAAGCGATAAAGAATGCCGCGATGCTCGTCACCACAGCGGCAAACAGACATCGTCCTACACGCTTGCCGTAAGATCGCGTGAGTGCATCGCTGATCGAACCACCTAAAATCGAGCCTACTGTCATGGCTACAAAGGGAAGCATCGTGTAATAGGAGCTCTGTTTGAGATTCAGCCCCCGCACCGCGTTTAGGTAGATAAAAAACCAGGTCACAAAGATATAGGCAACGTATCCGTAACAGAAGTAACTGAACGTAACCGCCAGCACGTCGCGATTGCTGAGAATTTCTGACCATCTAAGATGATGGCCGCTTGCGGGAGAATTCTCTCTCGGCAGTCCCGTTTCAATCTCATCCACTTCCCTCTGGGACACCCAGGGATGGTTTCGAGGGGTGTCGCGTGCAACGACGTACCAAATACCGCCGGCGACCAAGCCCATCATGGAGCTCGCCCAAAATGAACCCCGCCATCCGTAATGAGAAATAAAGTACACAATGAGCGGCGGTGTGATTCCGGCGCCGAAACCTACCCCGGCAAAGATGATTCCGTTGGCAATGCCGCGTTCCGAAGAAGGAATCCATCTGGCGACGATGCAGTTGGAGGCCGGAAACATTACGGCTTCTCCCATGCCCAGACCAAAACGGAGTCCCATCAAAGCTGCGACCACCGCGCCGAGCCGGGGCGAAACGAGGGTGATCGAAATCGTAAATGCTCCCCACCATAGGACAGCCGCAGCCAACATCTTCCGCGGTCCAAACCGGTCGGCAAGCCATCCTCCAGGCGCCTGGAATAATGCATAGCCCGCAGCGAAAGCGCTGAAAACCGAACCTAGTTGAATCGTAGTGAGGTGAAATTCTTTGGCAATCAACTGGCCGGCGATCGATATGTTGACGCGGTCCAGGAACGCGATCGCCGCAATGACGAAAACCCACCCGATGAGAATCCAGCGTATCGGTAGCGCGCGCGACACGGGCGAGCCAGTCACTTCGAGCATCGCTTCTCCTCAAGAGCGTATCGGGCAACGACGATGACAGCCTTGGGGCTGTCGACGGCGACCCATCTTACAACCCGAAGCCGGTTTCTTGTTAGCGGATGCAATATAGTTGTGAGCAAATTTTAGATAGCTGTCGCTGGCCAGATGCCGGGTTTGTTTTCTGGTGTTTTGGCTCAAAATGCTTAACGTTTTAGACCAACGGCCATGCATCAAATCGCACGGTCAGAAGGATTACACGATGAACGGAGCTGCGGCTACAGAAGGCGTCGTCACTGGCAAGGTACGTCTCTGGCTAAGAGCTGAAGGGCTGGCCGTGCTCGTACTTAGTTTGCTTTTCTATGGACGACTCGATCTTCACTGGTGGATATTCTTCGTTCTACTGCTTATACCGGATCTGTCGATGGCCGGATATCTAATCAATCCGAAGGTCGGTGGAGCAGCCTACAACCTCGTGCACAACTATTTCGCACCGGTTGCAATGATCGCTGTAGCCGTGGCAACTCGCTCGACCAATCTGATCCCGTACTTTTGTATTTGGACCGCACACATCGGGTTGGATCGTCTACTCGGATATGGATTGAAGTACCCAACATCCTTCTCGAAAACTCATCTCGGAATCCTGGGCAAAGTTTCAGCATAGTATTGGTTTGGAGACTCGATGAAAAATAGGATTGTTCTCATCACAGGTGCAAATGGCGGTCTCGGAACTCACGTGACGCAGACATTTCTCGATGCCGGAGCCACCGTCATCGGAACATCGCGCATGATCGAGCAATCCGAGTTCCCCAGCGCGTCCTTTAGTGCGATCCCAGCGAAGCTTTCGACACTCAACGACGCTCAGGCTCTGGTGGGCCAGGTAGTCGAACGCTTTGGACGGCTTGATGTGCTAGTTCACACGGTCGGTGGTTTCGCCGGAGGCCAATCGATCGTACAGACGAGCGACGCTACGTTTCAGCAGATGCTCGACGTAAATTTGAATTCTGTCTTTCATATCCTGCGGGCCGCAATCCCATTCTTGAGAAAAAGTGGCGACGGGCGATTGATCGCAATCGGTAGCCGGGCTGCGGTAGAACCGGGAGCCGGAGTGGCCGCGTACAGCGCATCTAAGGCCGCGATGGTTTCCCTTCTGAAAACTGCCGCATTGGAAAACAACGATGCGGGTGTTAGGGTCAACGTGATTCTGCCGGGAACGATCGACACAACAGTCAATCGCAAAGCGATGCCCAACGCAGATACAACCAAGTGGGTTCAGCCGTCGAATATCGCCCAGTTGATCCTTTGGCTCGCGGGTGATGCAGGCAAAGATGTAAATGGAGCTGTGTTGCCCGTTTATGGGAACGATCTTTAGATCTTACAAGGTGTCGGTTTGTTTTTTGGTGTGAATCGCGCCGAAAACGGAATCCAGAATAGAACGCTTGTTCCAGGGCGGGACAACTAGAATCACAACGAATATTTCTCAGAAATATCGACCGGTGATTTTCCTCGCATAAGTCACAGATAATAGAGCGGCAAATTCACCTGCCCGCCATTAAAAAATTTTAATCCGCACACGTTTTGCTTCGGTTCCTCGCGTGCATTGTCATGCACCGAGGACCTATCGATGAAGCGTGCGTTAATTTTGGTACTGCTGATTTTTGTCGCCGGATGCGGTTCTTCTCCCCATTCACAGGAAATAGGCAATCCTTCGATCAGCTCGATCGTAGTGACGCCGTCCAGTCCGATGATTGCCGCTGGACTCACTCAGCAGTTTGTCGCAACCGCGACCTTGTCAAATGGCACAACCAGCGACGTCACCACGAGTGTCATCTGGACGACCTCTGACAGGACCCTCGCAACCATCAATGCACAAGGGTTATTGCAATCTCTGAAAGCAGGCGCAGTTACAGTAAATGCCGCCGCCAACAATGTGGACGGGCGTATAGCGGTCACGATTTCAGCAGCACAGCTCAGAACCATCACGGTTTCACCCGCTTCGCCCTCGGTGCCGCTGGGCGATTCGCAGCAACTTACTGCGACGGGGAACTACACGGATGGCTCAACCACCGATTTGTCATCGAGCGTGATCTGGAGCTCATCAAACAGCGCAGTTGCTACTGTAAATACTTCAGGGCGGGTCAGCAGCAAGCAGACAGGCAACGCGACCATCAGCGCGACACAGTCATCACTGAATGGAAGCGCATCGTTTACCGTCACCGCCGCCGTGGTCCGGGCTATGTTTGTATCGCCGTCAAATCCAACGATCGCTCATGACACCGCTACACAATTTCGTGCGCGGGGAATTTTCAGCGATCAATCAGTTCACGATGTAACCGGACAAGCAACATGGACCTCCTCCGCCCCGACCACTGCGACCGTGACACCTGCGGGAGTCGCAGCAGGATCTTCTGCAGGTGCGGCGACCGTCCAAGCCGCCGTCGGCGGAACCACGGCGACGACCACTTTGACCGTAAGCACCGCGACGTTAACTTCTTTAACTGTAGTACCTTCGAATCCGCAGATCGGCTCTGGAACTTCGCAGCAGTTTCACGCAATCGGCACCTTCGATGACGGCACCGCACAGGATTTGACCGGGCAAGCGAACTGGACTTCGGGAGCGCAATCAGTCGCTACCATCAATTCCTCCGGCGCAGCAAGCGGCGTAGGAGGAGGATCATCAACCATTACAGCGACCCTCGGCTCGTCGATGGCCACGACTACACTGAATGTCACCGCAGCCACCCTTGTTTCTATAAGCGTTTCGCCCACTTCCGTTTTGCTCGTTCCCCATCAGACGTTGCAATTCCAGGCAACAGGCACGTTCGACGACGGCTCGCAGCAGAACCTCACCGATCAGGTGACCTGGACATCGACCAACACCGACGTCGCGACGATTGACGATACCGGCCTGGCCACGGGAGTCAGCGACGGAGACACTAGCATCATTGCTTCCGAAGGCGGAATTTCCTCGCAAGCGCGACCGGCGAATTCGCTTTCGTCAGAAAAATCTTCGGCACACGAGTCGAGTCTATCTCCAGACTCAGCTGTGCCGCGAGTATCCTCGGGCGGATCAGTAACGGTCGCGAACGTCACTCTGCTCTCTATCGCAATCTCACCCTCTCATCCGTCTCTAGCTGCTGGCACCAGTTTGCAACTCCAGGCGACGGGACTTTATAGCGACGGCAGCGCTCATGACCTCACTACAGCAGTAAGCTGGCAATCGAATACAACCGCTGTGCAGGTCACCGCCGCTGGTCTGGCGATCACCTACCAACCGGGAAATGCCACCATTCAAGCCATTTTTGGCGGACAGACCGCAACCGTATCGGTCGCTGTCACTCCGGTGGTCCTATCTTCGCTCGCCATACGGCCAACCAATCCCCGCCTGGCCGCAGGAACTTCCCAGCAACTTTCCGTCATAGGAACTTTTAGTGACCAGACAACACAAGACCTCACCCAGCAGGTGTTGTGGTCCACGTCGACGGCAGCAGCGTCAATCAATGCCAATGGATTGTTGAAAGGAAATTTCGCAGGGACCGCTACCGTGCAGGCAGTGCTGGGCTCGGTCTTGAGCAGCACCCCCGTCACCGTTGGGAACGCTTTCGTCGTAGGGTTAACAGTTACTCCCGCGAATCCAGCACTGGCTGCGGGAACCTCGTTGCAGCTAACGGTTACGGCAACCTTCAGCGACGGCAGCACTCAGGATTTGACCTCGCAAACCACCTGGACGAGTTCCTCTCCTCTGCTATCGATCAACAGCTCAGGGTTGGTAACTGCGACAGGCGGCCCCACATCGGGAAACAGTCAGAGCATCACCATCACTGCAACGACGGGGGGAGTTTCGAAACAGATCACACTGACCTTAGGCGCGGCGACGCTCTCTTCGCTCGCTATTACTCCCGTGAATCCGACAATCGCCGCCGGCTCGACTCAGCAATTCACCGCAGTCGGAACTTTCTCCGACGGATCAACGCAGGATCTAACGAGCAGCGTACTCTGGGGATCGACCTCGTCTTTCGCTTCGATCTCGAACACAGGTCTCGCGACAGGAATTTCGGCCGGAAGCGCAGCGATTCAAGCGACGCAAGGAAGCATCTCCGCGTCAACCAACCTGACGATCTCGGCAGCCACGGTCTATGTCATTTCGATCAGCCCGCGGAATGCCAGCCTGGCAGCCGGAATCAGTCAGCAGTTCACCGCAACTGCGACCTACAGCGATGGCTCGACTCAGGATGTGACCTCCGCCGTAGTCTGGAGTTCTTCGAATCCTGCCATCGTCGAAATTTCCGCTGACGGCATAGCAACAGGTCTGACCGTTGGAAGTGTAACCATCCAGGCATCGCTTGGTTCCGTTAATTTTTCTACTAATTTGGCAGTCAGTCCGGCTACGCTGATCTCGATCAGCTTCGTTCCGGCAACTCCGACTGTAGCCGCTGGCCAGGCCCTGCAAATCGCAGCTGAAGGATTGTTCAGCGACGGCACCACCGAAAATCTATCGCGATCCGTTACCTGGACGACCTCCGACAGTGCAGTCGCAACGGTAGACGTAAACGGACTGGTCACCGCGGGACAACCAGGCAACGCCACCATCACATCAACGTTCAACGGTACGTCTTCATCGTTTCTTCTCACCGTTTCTGGTGCTTCGGTGGTCTCCATCGCACTCTTGCCCGCCGCTCCCATGGCTGCGTTAGGACAGACTGCCAACCTGTCTGCGATCGCCACCTATAGTGACGGCACCACGCAGGACATCACTTCCAGCGTGACCTGGACCTCATCGAATCCTTCAGTAGCCACAGTGAGCGCGGCGGGAGTGGTAAGTGCGCTGACAGCGGGCAACGCCACGATCGAAGCCAGCTACGGCTCGGTCAATACGTCGATCTCTTTCACTTCTGCCGCTGCGGTCGTGAATTCGATCGCATTTACACCCGGCAACTTTACCGCAGCCGCAGGCGGAACCCAGCAATTGATCGCAATCGCGACCTTCAGCGATGGCAGCAGCCAGAACGTCACGAACAGCGCCACCTGGAGCTCCTCGAATCCATCGGTGGCCACGGTCAGTAACACGGGCCTGGTCAGCTTGATCGCAACCGGAACCGCGGTGATCACCGCCAAAGTTGGCACCGCCAGCCTCACCTTGACGGTGACGGTCAGCACAAGCGTGCCGTCCACCATCAGCATCAGTCCCGCCACACCTGCGCCCGCCGCTGGTCAGACGACGCAGCTAACCGCAACCGTGACCAATAGCGATGGGTCCACGCAAAATGTCACCAGCATGGCGACCTGGACGACATCCAACTCTGCTGTCGCAACCGTCAGCGCGAATGGCCTGATCAGTACCCGAGCCGCCGGTACGGCGACGATCACCGCAACCTTCGGGTCGGTTCACACCACAATTCTCGTAAACGTAGGGGCTGCTGTGCCAGTTTTCATCACGGTTACGCCGGGGAATCCAACGGTAGCCGACGGACAGACAGCGCAGATTACTGCCGTCGCGACCTACAGCGACGGTTCGACACAGGATGTAACCAACACTGCCATCTTCTCCTCTTCAAATCCGGCAGTGGCCACGATAAGCAACGGAACCATTACGGGCAGATCGCAGGGAAGCGCCGTCATCAGCATCACCGTCGGCACAGTATCCGCAACGGTGTTAATCAATGTTGGTAACCCGGTTGTAACATCGATCGTAGTCACTCCCGCAAATCCGACGCTCGCAGCGGTACAAACAGTTCAACTCACCGCTACTTCTACTACCAGCGATGGCTCGACTCAAAACGTCAGCAGTACGGCCATCTGGACCAGCTCCAATCCAACGGTCGCGACTGTCAGTTCCACGGGCCTTGTTACTTCCAAAGCGCAGGGCTCAGCGACGATCACTGCGACTCTCGGACAGATCAGCAACGCAGTGACTCTATCGGTCGGTCAGGCAGTTGTGACTTCCATTGCGGTGACACCGGCTGCGCCCTCGATAGCCGCTGGCCAGACACAACAATTGACCGCAACTGCGACCTACAGCGACAATACAACTCAAAATGTGACCACCACAGCTACCTGGACCACCTCGAATCCCTCAGTGGCCACGGTTAGTGCGTCGGGGTTAGTCACTTCCTCTACCGCCGGCTCAGCTGTAATGACGGGGACGCTCGGCTCGTCCCACGGCTCGGTCACCATCACAGTCGGAGCTGCCGTTCCCGTTTCCATCGCGTTCAGTCCCAGCAATCCTGCGCCAGCGGCTGGGCAAACGGTGCAGCTAATAGCGACTCTCAACAACAGCGATGGCACCACACAAAACGTCAGCAATACCGCAACCTGGACGTCATCGAATCCGAGTGTAGCGAACATAAGCTCAACCGGGTTGCTCACCTCGAAGATTCAGGGCACTGTAACCATTACGGCTACGGTTGGCTCAATCAGCGCCAACCTCTCCGTTACGGTGAGTGCACCGGTTGTCGCTTCCATCGCGGTTACTCCTGCAAACCCCTCGGTCGCAGCCGGACAGACGCAGCAATTCACCGCCACGGCAACGCTTTCAGATCAGAGCACGCAGAACGTCACCGGCACCGCGACCTGGACATCTTCGAACCCATCGGTTGCCACGATCGACAACCACGGTCTGGCTACCAGCTCCACAGTCGGCAGTACCACGATTCAGGCCACGTTGTCATCGGTCTCCTCCACTGGCGTGACCCTGCAGGTCACGACGGCTCAACTGGCCTCTATTGCAGTCACGGTCGAAGGCAGCATGTCCAACTCGAGCGCTACCATCGCGGCCGGCTTCACCCAACAATTCATCGCCACTGGCACTTACACCGATGGCAGCACGCATGACTTGACCTCGACCGCAACCTGGAGTTCAACGAACACCTCGATTGCGACGATCAACGGCCAAGGATTAGCCGCCGGCTTGACGTTAGGTTCCACGACAATTCACGCCGCGCAGACTGGAGTTACAGGTACCGCAGCGCTCAATGTAACCGCGGCGACTCTGGGAACCATCACGATTACTCCTGTGAATCCGGCGCTCGCCGCAGGATTGAACCTGCAATTTACAGCAACCGGAACCTTCAGCGACAGCTCGACGCAGGACCTGACGAACTCGGTCACGTGGTCGTCGAGCAATCCGTCGGCGGTCTCGATCAGTGGGACTGGCTTAGCAACCGGCAACGCTGCGGGAAGTTCCACCAT
>Ga0206971_10313_pt2 | contig 13002 bp, 11 predicted proteins | sample Alteio_BWOrgHeat_85_FD_152917 | JGI IMG/M metagenome (GOLD analysis project Ga0206971, IMG submission 152917) | Enriched cells from forest soil in Barre Woods Harvard Forest LTER site, Petersham, Massachusetts, United States -... | ecosystem: Environmental > Terrestrial > Soil > Temperate forest >...
GAATTTTAAATCTTTTTACTTAAGATCGAGGTAATTTGAAAAACTATTTACGATTGGTCATTTAACTTGCGTATTTGTTCCAGGGCTAAAACATCAATTTGATCTTTTGGGCGATTAACAACTTTTTTATTTTCAATTAATTGATTGATGTGCAAAAAAGGGATTTTCACATTTTCAATATCAGCAATTGAGGCCTCTTGAAAACATTCATCAAATGTATATCCTTCCAATCCTTTCATTCCAATTAGTATGTCCACACGGAAATTATTGTTTAGATGAAAATCAGTCCAGCCGGGTACAAATTGCATGGTCTCGATCATGGGATAATCGCCAACATCGCATTGTATAAAAGCCCTTCTTAATGCCTGCCTGTTTTCTAAAGTATCGTCAAGCCATATATCCATGTCTCCGGTAAAACGCTGATAGCCATGAAAATTAATAGCATATCCACCTACCATAATATATTTTACTTTTTGATCCTGAAGCGCTTTCCAAAAATCTAAAATATATTCGTTAAATATATCCACAAAGCTACTTGGTTATAAAAGGTTTATGAGTTATTACAGCTTTCTTCATAGTCAGGTGCGCTTTATATAAGTTGGCAGCAAATTCAAAGCGCTCTTTATAGGTTCGCTTTAAACCTTCCTTTAAAAGGTCTAATTCAGCCTTATTAAATGCCTGCTTCATTTTATCCATGACGAGTGGTCTTAAATTATATCAAATTTATACAAAAGGTTGCTGTAAAACAATAAAGCCCGATACTTTCATATTAGGTTTTGAATCTGGGCTAACTTGTAAGTTTTTGTTGATTTAATCAAATATAAAATATTTTAGGGGCTATATCTTTGTTAAATTTGTTTAATGAAAAAATCGCTAAGTAAGCCAGAGAACTGGCAGGATTTTGAATCGCTTTGCAAAAAGCTATTTGGCGAGATATGGAATTGTAAGAACACAATACGTAAAAATGGCCGCTCGGGTCAAGACCAGTCTGGTGTTGACGTATATGCAATTCCAAAAGGAGAAGATGGTTATTTTGGTATTCAATGCAAAGGCAAAGACGACTATACAAAAGCGAAAGTGACAAAAAAGGAAGTACTTACAGAGGTTGCCAAAGCCTTAAAATTTGAACCCAAACTTAAGGCCTTTATCATCACTACTACTGCGAATAAGGATGCTGCAATTGAAACCTTTATTCGGAACGAAGACTTAAATAGTAGAAAGAACGGCGACTTCGAGATTCAACTTTATTCCTGGGAAGACCTTGTGGATTTGATTGAAGAAAATCGCGAAACATATTTATGGTATATTAATGGGCAACAGTTTAGGGACAAATACGAATGTTCAATCTTATTGGACGGGCAAACGTCTACAGTTTTAAAACCAGTTTATAATAGAAAGATTACTATATATATTACTGAGGCACAAGAAAGAGCTTCTAACAACTCCAGCATCAACGCGATGCTCAATTTCAATAAAAGGCTTGGGATAATATATCCTCATCATTTCAATCAAAAAAAACGACAATTTAATTATTCTATCTGCCCGCTGCAAATAAGTATAAAAAATATTGGTAGCAAGGTTCTTGAAGATTGGAAACTGCAAATTAGTTTTGATTCAACACAGATAAAGAAGCTTTGTAAAAATTATGAAGGGGAAGAAGGAGGATATGAGGCTTTGTCAATGAATCTCATGAAATCCATAAATACACATCATCGGCAATCACTTTCTGTCAATGAAAATGAACTTAATCTCGTATATAAACCTAACGATAACCACCCGCTCATCCAACTTGACAACCGTACTTTTACTATTTGGCTCCAACCGATAAATCACGAGCTTCAAGAAATTAATCTTAGATGGAAATTGTTGGCACGTGACTACGATGCCACTGGAGAAATTAGTATTGCCGTTGAACCCATATATGAAAGATCCTATAAGCAAATTCTACTCGATGAAAAAGAGGATGAAAAAGACAATGAAAGTGAGGTTTTCGAAAAAATCGATGATAAGAAAGAAGAATAAGTGATTTTTCTGCCCTTATTGGTGTTGTCACCATCAAAGGAAAGGCATGTAAATCAAAACACTTCCGGACTTACCGACTTCCGGTCTTTCGAACTACAACCCATTCCTAAAAAAAGAAAACGACGAATGCCCGTACTTCCGCTGCTCAACAAAAGCTGGGTGATTGCTCAAATTCTGCATACTTTGATGTTCAACTATTAACAAGCCGCCCGGTAACAGTAGGTTTTTTTCAAAAATTATCTTTGGTATTTCAGGTATCCCGTTCATATCATACGGCGGATCGGCAAATACGAGATTGTACTGGTCGGTTTCCAGTTGCAGGTATTTAAAAATATCGGCCTTAAAAGTTTTTATATTGGTTAACCCGTGCTGCCGGGCGGTATCTTTAATATAATTAAGGCAATGTATACTGCGGTCGACCGAAATAACCTGTTTTGCCCCGCGCGACGCGAATTCAAAAGATATATTGCCTGTGCCGCAAAAAAGGTCGAGAACGGTAATATCATCAAATTCAATTTGGTTTTGCAGGATGTTAAACAGGGCCTCTTTTGCCAGGTCGGTAGTGGGGCGCACCGGTAAGTTTTTTGGAGGATTTAGCCTTAATCCTTTTAAAGCTCCTCCGATGATCCGCATAAGCTTAAAGCGGCCAGGGCCATTATTTGGTGTGTGGGTATGCTGTCGGGTAAATATAATGCACCGGAGGAGTTAAATGCTACCTCCTTAAAAAATTGAGATAGCTTGTTTGGGGCATCATCAGGCGTATCGCCGCTCAATTTTAAAGTTGTGTCGCCGGGAACCAGTTCTAATTCTTCGGCAACAAGCGCCGCGAAATAAGCCAGGTCATCCGTGGTAGCATATTCAAAACTGTTATAGAACCGGATATTGCCATTTTTAAAATATAAAAAATCAGCTTTGTTATGGTTAAGGTTGATGTATATCGAATTTTCTTCCGGATCGTTTTGCGCGATCGCCCTTATCCATCCCTCATATAAATAAACCGTATTGGCCAGGCCGAATTTTTCAACTGCCGCTATTATTTTTTCGTCAACTTTATAAATAATAAAATTTTGATCGTCTAATTGTTGTACTAAAACTTTTTCAGCCGGTTTTACATCCAATAAACGGGCATAGCCGGTAATCTGTTCTTTATCAAAAATAACAGCGGGTATTAATGAAAAACCGTTGGCAGGCAAACCAATAATCACCTTTTTATAGTCGGCAGAAAGGTCTCCATCCAGTTCATTTAAGTTGCAGTTGGTACCCCAGGCTAATAATTGTTTTTCAAACGTTATGGCATACGAAAATGAAGATGCATCTATCTGCATTAACAAAGTGTAATCATATGCCTGGTTAAGGTTAAACGACGGATCGCGGTAAGTATAAATTTGTTCGGCCATGCTGAATAACAAAAGTAATATTTTTTGAATTACTTAATTAGTTATCTGCATTTTTGTTAAGTGCCCGAAACAGATCATATCCGCAAAGCCTTTCCGCATGAACCCACTGCCCAGCAACTGGAGCTGTTTGGCCTGCTGCATAATTTTTTATTGAAGGAAAAAGGGGATGAGTGCTTTATATTAAAAGGTTATGCGGGCACAGGTAAAACAACTATTGTAAGCGCGCTGGTTAAAGCGTTGAAAAACTATGAGCTAAAATCGGTATTGCTGGCGCCAACCGGGCGGGCCGCCAAGGTAATAACCAGTTATTCGGGGCGAAAGGCTTTTACTATCCATAAACGCATCTACCGAAAAAAAACGGCGCTGAATGTTGATGAATCATTTACGATAGCCGAAAACCTGGCCACCAATACCCTGTTTATTATTGACGAAGCCTCCATGATATCCGACCAGCTTAGCGGCAACAACCGTGATACTTTACTGCATGACCTGGTTAAATACGTTTACAACACCAAAAACTGCAAGCTAATGCTGGTAGGCGATACCGCGCAGTTGCCGCCGGTAGGATCAGACAACAGCCCGGCGTTGGATGAGCAATTAATGAAGCTGGAATATAACCTTAACGTTTTTAGTTACGAATTGACGGATGTATTGCGGCAGCAAAAAGATTCGGGCATATTGTATAATGCAACGCGTATACGCGATATTATAAGGCAGGGAAAGGAGATCATCCCGAAAATCACTACCAAAGGCTATACCGATGTTTACCGTATGACAGGGGAGCGGCTGGAAGAAGGGCTGGAATACGCGTATAATAAATACGGCAATGAAAATACGCTCATTATTTGCCGATCGAATAAAAACGCTAACCTGTATAACAGGCAAATACGCGCCCGGTTATTATGGCGCGAAGAAGAACTGACCGGTGGCGATCAGCTAATGGTGGTAAAAAACAATTACTTCTGGCTGCAGGACCAGGAGGAGGGCAGCACCGCCTTTATAGCCAATGGCGATATTGCCAGGATAAGAAAAGTACGCAAAATTGAGGATATGTATGGTTTCCGCTTCGCGGATGTGCAGCTGGAGTTTATTGATTATGCCGAAGACCCTGTTTTAGATTGCAAAGTGCTGCTGGATACGCTTTATTCTGAATCGCCTGCCTTACAGCCTATAGACCAGAAAAGATTTTACCTGGAAGCATTGAAAGACTATGATCACATAAAAAGCAAACGCGAAAAACATAATGAGCTAAAGCTGAATCCGTATTACAACGCTCTGCAGATAAAGTTTGGCTATGCCATTACCTGCCATAAAGCGCAGGGCGGCCAATGGGACGCGGTTTTTGTTGACCAGGGCTATTTAACCGATGAAATGGTAAACACCGATTTTTTACGCTGGTTCTATACCGCTTGTACTCGTGCCACTAAAGAGTTGTTTTTGGTAAATTTTAATGATAAGTTTTATTAGTCATTGGTCACTTGTCATTGTTTTTTTTGATTTTAACGATAATATTTCAATTCAACTAATGACTAATGACCAGTGACTAATGACGAACTGAAAACTTATAACAAGTTTCTGAGTTAAATGTTTCCCCCGCCCTAAGAATAACACTTGGAAATTTGGGCTGGTTTGGTGAGTCAGGGAAATGCTGGGTTTCCAGGCAAAAAGCGCCCTGTTTGGTAAACGGCTTGCCGCCTTTGCCCAAAACTTTTTCGCTAAGGCCGTTGGCTGTGTAAAATATCATACCGGGTTCTGTAGTGTATAGTTGCAATACTCTTCCACTTAATGGCTCATAAGCTGTGGCCGCCAAAGCTAATTTGCCGGTTGTATTTCTAAAGGCATAAGTAACTTCATAGCCTTTGGTTTTTACAAGCAGTTCATCATTGTCCATAATACGCTCACCTATTTTGCGGGGCGTTGTAAAATCAAATGGCGTTCCTTTAACATCCAGAAAATTGCCGGTGGGGTTGCCGGGGCCTTTATCAACTTCGAGGTATTTATCGGCTAAGATGGTCATTTCGGTATTTAACACCTTAGGGTCTTTACCTCCCGACAGGTTAAAATACGAATGGCCGGTCAACACAACAGGAGTAGCCTTATCGGTTGTGGCCTTGAAATATATTTTGATCTCATTGTCATTGGTAAGGGTATAGGTTACGGTGAGGTTTAAATTGCCGGGGTAACCGTCTTCGCCGTCAACACTCAGGTAAGTAGCTTTAAGGGCCACTTCTTTGGTTCCGGGCATTTCCTCAATGTTCCATACTCGTTTATTGATACCCCAGGGTTCCCCGTTTTTGCTGAGTATAACGTTGTATTCTTTCCCATCAATAGTGAACTTACTGTTAGCTATTTTATTAACCACACGGCCCCGTATGGCCCCCATGCGGCCATTATCCTTGCCAACATATTGTTTAAGCGAATCGAAACCAAGCACCACATTTCCCATTTCATTATTTCTATCCGGGGTGAAAATGTCGGTGAGCGTGGCGCCTAAGTTAATTACCTTTATCATCATGCCTTTGCTGTTTTTCAGGGTATAGCGGTAAACCTGCTTGCCTTCTGTTTCGCCAAATAACTCTTTAGTGATAGATGGTTTTTTTTCTTTTACCTGTGCAAAAGCACCAAAAGCTATAAAAAGCAAACAAAAAAACAGGGAAGTAAAAAGGGCTCTTCTCATTATAATTAAAGGTTAACTAGTTTTAGGTTAGTAAGTAAATGTAAAAATATTTATGCGGTTCGTCCATAACATTTTAGTAAATTTATATGTTATGTCCAATAGCGCCATAGGCTTATTTATATAGACAAAAAGACACCAATTTTTATTTTAAAATGACATTTTTTCATGGAAGCGTCCTGTGGCAAGTGTTTTGACTATCATTTATGACTTAATTGATCACCATGAATTTTAACAATTTTACCATAAAAGCACAGGAGGCGGTACAAAAAGCTTCAGAAATAACAACCGGCAATCAGCAGCAGGCCATTGAACCCGCTCATTTGCTGAAGGGTTTGTTATTGGTTGACGAGAATGTTATAACCTACCTGTTAAAAAAACTAAATGTAAACCTTAACCGGCTAAACGATACGCTTGATGAACAGATCGCTTCTTATCCGAAAGTAAGTGGGAGCGATGTTTATTTATCATCGGCCTCTAACTCCGTTTTGCAAAAAGCGCAATCTTACCTTAAAGAATTCAAGGATGAGTTTGTATCTGTTGAACATATACTGTTGGGTATTTTGTCGGTTACTGATAAAACCAGCACAGCACTAAAAGATTTTGGCGTAAATGAAAAGGACCTGAAAAAAGCTATAATAAGCCTGCGGGGCGATAGCAAAGTAACCGACCAAAATGCAGAAGCAACTTATAACGCTTTAAACAAATATGCCCGCAACCTGAACGAATATGCCGAATCAGGCAAATTGGATCCGGTTATAGGCCGGGATGAGGAAATACGCCGTGTTATCCAGATATTATCGCGCCGTACAAAAAATAACCCGATTTTAGTTGGGGAGCCCGGCGTTGGTAAAACCGCCATTGCCGAAGGTATTGCTTTCAGAATTATTAAGGGCGATGTTCCCGAGAGCCTGAAAACCAAAACCGTTTACTCGTTGGATATGGGCGCTTTAATTGCAGGCGCTAAATATAAAGGCGAGTTCGAAGAACGTTTAAAAGCGGTAATAAAAGAAGTTACCCAGGCCGACGGTGAGATCATTTTATTTATTGATGAGATACATACGCTGGTAGGCGCGGGTGGCGGCGAAGGCGCTATGGACGCGGCCAATATATTAAAACCGGCCCTTGCCCGCGGAGAACTAAGGGCCATAGGCGCTACCACTTTAAACGAATACCAGAAATATGTAGAGAAGGATAAGGCTTTAGAGCGCCGTTTCCAGATGGTACTGGTGGATGAGCCGGATACAGCCGACGCGATCTCGATATTGCGCGGATTAAAAGAACGCTACGAGGCGCATCATAAAGTACGTATTAAAGATGAGGCGATAATAGCGGCGGTTGAAATGTCGCAGCGTTATATATCCGATCGTTTTTTACCTGATAAGGCTATCGACCTGATGGATGAGGCTGCTTCCAAACTGCGTTTAGAAATGGATTCGGTACCGGAAGTGGTTGATGAATTGGACCGCCGCATTATGCAGCTGGAAATTGAACGCGAAGCTATAAAGCGCGAAAAGGATGATAAAAAAGTAAAAGAATTAAGCGAAGAAATTGCTAACCTGTCAGCCGAGCGTGATTCTTTACGCGCCAAATGGCAGGGTGAAAAGGATGTTGTTGACGGCATTAACCTGAAAGTTGAACAGATTGAAAACTATAAACTGGAAGCCGAGCAGGCCGAAAGGGCAGGTGATTATGGAAAAGTTGCCGAATTGCGCTACGGCCGTATCCGCGAAGCACAGGAAGAAGTTGAAAAACTGAAGGAAGCGTTACTGACTAACCAGTCGGATAGCAGGATGCTGAAAGAGGAGGTTACTGCCGAAGATATTGCCGGCGTAGTTTCCCGCTGGACGGGCATCCCGGTTTCGAAAATGATACAAAGCGAACGGGAGAAATTATTAAGTCTTGAAGATGAACTGCATAAACGTGTAGCCGGCCAGCATGAAGCCATTGAGGCCATAAGCGATGCCATACGCCGCAGCCGGGCAGGGTTGCAGGATAAACGCAAACCGATAGGATCGTTCATATTTTTAGGTACTACGGGTGTTGGTAAAACAGAGCTGGCTAAAGCCCTGGCAGAGTATTTATTTAATGATGAAGCCGCGATGGTACGCATTGATATGAGCGAATACCAGGAACGCCACGCCGTTTCAAGGCTGATAGGCGCGCCTCCCGGATACGTAGGGTATGATGAAGGCGGACAGTTGACGGAAGCTGTGCGCAGAAAGCCTTATAGTGTTATCCTGCTGGATGAGATAGAGAAAGCACATCCTGATGTGTTTAACATATTGCTGCAGGTTTTGGATGATGGCCGTTTAACTGACAACAAAGGACGGGTAGTGAATTTTAAGAATACAATTATCATCATGACCTCAAACATCGGTTCGCATATTATACAGGAGAATTTCCAGGATTTTGACGACAGCGACAAGGACGAAGTAATGGCTAAAACCAAGAACCAGTTGTTCGAGTTGTTAAGGCAAACCATCAGGCCCGAGTTTTTGAACCGTATTGACGAGATCATTATGTTTACCCCGCTTAGCCGCGACGAGGTGGGCGATATTGTAAAACTGCAATTTAAGCAGGTACAGCAAACCCTCGCAGAAATGGGTATTACTATAGAAGCCTCGGAAGAAGCCCTGGATTGGCTGGCACAGTTGGGTTACGACCCGCAATTTGGGGCAAGGCCGCTGAAAAGGGTAATTCAGAAAAGAATATTGAATGAGTTATCAAAAGAAATACTGGCCGGTAAAATAGATAAAGACAGCAAGATAAAGCTGGACATGTTTGATAACAAGTTTGTGTTCTTGAATGAAAAGGATAAGGCTACTGCATAAGTAGTAAATTAACTTTGTGGCCTCTGTGACTCTTCTCCGTGTCCTCTGTGGTAAATTAACCGCAAAGGGCACTAAGGAGTCGCAAAGTACGCTGAGGCTTTATAGAATTTTATTTTCAGGCAGCATCATTATTATGAGCATTTAGAATTTCTTTCGCAAAATCACCTGTCCTGGCAAATTCATAACCTTTTGACTGCGCCCATGTAATAAAGTCTTTTATCCTTTTAACAAAAGCATCGCCCGAGTTTTTTACCACATAACCGGGGAAGCCAAATTTTTCCGGTTGTTTTAAATCAGTAAACTCCCAGGGATGAAAGTATAAGTTCAAATAACCATCCTTACGATGTGCTGCCGCGCTCATCCATTTAAGTATGGATAGTGGGACATTGTGAAAACTGAGCCAAAACAAAGGGAACCGCACAAGCGGCGATACCGAAGCGGGTATTTGCAAAACACCCTGGTCAAAAAACCACGAGCGCGGCTTTTTTAAATTATTATACCTGCCGGGTATTAAAGTAGGATTGAGGGATGAGTTATAAGTATACCCCGCTTTTTGTATTTCCATTTCATCAACAGGCATCATCCTTGCCATGCGGAAACCGGTTACTTTTGCGCCTGATAGTTCTTCGAGTGTGATTTTCGATGCTGCTAAATGTTCAGGCTTAAAATCAGAGTGATAATAGCCGTGCGATGCGATCTCGTGCCCTTCGTTCACTATTTTTAAAATAACTTCGGGCTGGTTTATGGCATAGTTAGCCGTGCAAAAAAAGGTAGCTTTTATACCGGCTAACTTTAGCAGTTCTAATACTAAAAGGGTCCCGGTTGTTGATATGGATAATTGCTCATTAAAGGGTAATGCTTTGCCATATTCAAGGGGCATATCAAATTCTTCAACGTCAAACCCTAATAAGATCATTCTTTGTTTTTCCCAGGTTTGTTGAGCGGATAATATAGTTAGGGCGGTGTTTTGTTTGCAGGAATATTTTACCCAGGTATGAACCTATTATACCTAATACAAGCAATTGTAAGCCTCCAAAAAACGCTACAGTCGCAATTAATGATGCCCATCCCGAAAGCGCGTCATATCCGGCAAAATAGCTGATCAGGATGTAAGGGATATATAATAGTGCCGAGACAGAAAAAAACAAGCCTAACCCTGTAGCTATATATAAGGGCCTCACACTAAAAGCCATAATGCTGCCTATAGCCAGTTTTGCCAGCTTAAAAAATGAGTAACTTGCTTCGCCGGTATGTCTTTTTGCGGGTGTGTAGGGTATACCTATCTGTAAAAAACCAACCCATTTAACCAGTCCCCTAAAAAATATTTCGTATTCATCGATCTGTTTCAGTTCATTAACCACCTTTTGGTCTAATAAGCGAAAATCCGAAATCCCGTTTTCAAGTGTAATATCCGATATGGCATTTATGCCTTTATAAAAAAGATTCGACGCCAGTTTCTGGTATCCTTTTACATGCGGGTTAGCTTCTTCACGATAAGTATATACAATATCATAACCTTCTTCCCATAGTTTTAACATCTTAGGCAACAGGTACGGAGGATGCTGCAGATCGGCATCCATTGTAATAATGGCATCGCCGCTTGCTATATCTATGCCGGCCTTTAGTGCATAATCTTTACCAAAGTTTCTTGACAGATCAATATAAAAAACATTCGAATGCAACTCCGCCTGAACCTTAATTTCATTCAGCGTATGGTCCTTACTACCGTCATTTACAAAAATGAATTCAAAATCATAGTCGGTAGAGTTTAAAGACTTTATCAGTTCAGAAACAAGGAAGCTTATATTTTTTTCTTCGTTATAAGCCGGGATTATTATTGATAATTTCTTTTTCATGCCGCTATTGTGCTTAAATTTTTGGGGTATATGCTCATATCTCTTTTATTGAATTGCCTGAATAAAGTTTCGTAAATAATTTTTATCCATATAGCTAAACATGGAAGCGCCTTTAACCCGTAAGGAACTATATAAGTTTGTTTTATATACCTCGGGAAAAGGTCTGAAGGTGAAAGGCTGGTAATAATTAAAGCAAAAAACAGCAAAAATAAATCAAATCGCGTTACGGGCCGTTCAATATTTACATACCATACAGCTACTCCAACAAAAGCAATGATATAAGTAGACGATTCGGACCCGGTACTAAATATAACCGGGAAGATCAATGTTGATGCCAGAATAAGCAATTGATAGTTTAAATTATGATAATACTTTACACGGGTATAGGATAAAGCAAACAATAAAATGGCCGGAATTAATACCAACAAGTTTGACAAGCCCGGAAATGCTATTTTCCTCATCATTCCCATAACAGATATATCCTGTGGGGCTGAAATTATATTATGCAGGTTTTTTTGTACCAGGTCTGTATACCAATCCCGGTAGCTTTGAATAATAAATGCGGGGGACGATATCAGCATTGGCAATACAAATAATACTGCCGACCAAAATATAAATGAGCCTACCAGCTTTGGTTTATTTTTTGAAAAGAAAAAGAATGCCAGGCCCACTATACCATAAAGTTTGATCAGCATACCTAAAGCGATCATTAAAGCGGCCCAAAAATCATTTTCGCTTTTAATAAATATGTAGCTAAACAAAATAAGAGCGGCAATAAGCGGGTTTATTTGAACGTTTGCAGCTGATGTCATTAACTCATGCGCGCAAAGTAACAGTACCAACAGGTACTGACTGTTTTTTATTGGGAGATGCTGTATAGCTAAAAGTAATATCCAGGCATTAAATACCACCCATAAAATAACGCCTGCACCATCAGGAAGTAAAGCAAATGGAGCTATAATAAAGGAAAAAATTGGCCCGTAATGATTCAGGTCAAAATAGTGCTGGGGTTGGGGAGCATATAGATTATGCTGATGTATAACGTTTATAAAATTATACTTATACACTAAATAATTATTGTGTATATGGCTGAGTATAACACTTTTAACAACTGCAAACAGGCTTAAACCAAACCATAATGCATATATAAAAGGTTTGCCCTTTATAATTTTCGCAAGTTTATACATCAATTAGGGGTGAGTGTAAATTTGTTGTTACAAGTATACGAAAAAAAATTAAGATTAAAGCAACATTAGAAAAATATTAAAAAAATATACCACAAAAAAAGCCCGATATATCGGGCTTAAAAAAAATATATAGAATCCTATTGGTGTTTTATGCAGAGGCTAAACTAACTTCTGTTAGCTGACCGGCAAAGGCGATGAATGCCTTGTCGTTATATATCATGGTTTCATTATCGATGATACTTTGAAGATTTAGTTTTCCGATAACATACTTATAAGCACCCGAATAATAGCGCTCTTCTATGTGTTTAAAATTCAATAACTCAATTAATTCCTCGCTTTCATAGCGCAGGTAAACGTTAAGCTCAATATTATTGGTAAAATTCAAACCCTTGTTTTCTTTTGCTTTTTTGTATTCATACTGGTAATCATACCGCAGGGCCGCGATATCAGATAACACTGCCGAACCGGTTGGATGGCCGCCAGCGCCTTTACCAAAAAAGAATTGCTGATCGGCAAATGCCGCCTGTACAATTACGCCATTGTACTCGTATTCAACGTTATATAAAAACTCGGTTTCGTTTACAAATTTTGGTAAAACAAACAGGGCCACGTGTTCATCGTCCAGTTCTTTAGCTACGGGTACAAGTTTAATTTTTAAATTCTTTTCACGAGCGTATTGCAGGTCATAAGCCGAAAGGTTCTGGATGCCTATATTCAGCACCTTTTCAGGATCAATAACAATACCATAAGCATGCGCGGCGGCAATAATCAGTTTGTATTTGGCATCGTAACCGCCAACATCTTCTGTCGGGTCTGTTTCTGCGAAGCCGAGGTCCTGCGCCTGCTTTAAGGCAGTATTGTAGTCCATGTTCTCTAAAAACCCTTTTGACAGAATATAATTAGAGGAACCATTAAAAATCCCGCTTATTGAATGCAGCAATTCATTATCATAATATTCTTCCAGGTTACGGATGATGGGGATGCTGCCGCAAACAGCGCCTTCATATAATAAGGATGTGCCATATTTATGCT
>Ga0206971_10337_pt1 | contig 12751 bp, 9 predicted proteins | sample Alteio_BWOrgHeat_85_FD_152917 | JGI IMG/M metagenome (GOLD analysis project Ga0206971, IMG submission 152917) | Enriched cells from forest soil in Barre Woods Harvard Forest LTER site, Petersham, Massachusetts, United States -... | ecosystem: Environmental > Terrestrial > Soil > Temperate forest >...
GACGGCGCGGAATTTCAGTGGCTGGCCTTCGGTGAAGTCGAGCTTTTCGACTTGGGGCTGTGAAACGGGAGTCAGCTTTTGCTCGACGACGGCTTTCTCGACGGTCTCGGGCACGAGCGACTGGAGAACTTCGCCCTTGATGTCTTCGGCGAAGCGCTTGCGGATCAACGCGACCGAGCTTCGAAAATTCTTTCGCGACGCTCTCCATTTTCTTGGTGACGACGTCGGCGGGGATTTCGAGGTCGAGTTCGCGACGGCAGGTTGCGGTGGCGGTTCCGGTCGATTCAGCCATGGACGATCCTTTTCAGTTTGAATATCGAGTGCTACTGCAGCGTCATGCGTGCTGCGATCCCTTCGCGTTTCAGCACGCGGGCATGCTACATGCGCCGCGATCCCTGCAACCTATTTATAAGGTTCAACAGGGGCTGTCGCTGGTCACGACAGTCTGCTCCACCGTTTGCAAATCCAAGAGCTTGAGCTTTCGAGAGGCCAGACAGGTGAGAAGTCACCCTGCAAACGCGAAAAGTTAGTATAGGGGACGATGCGAACGCGGTCAAATTTTCCGCGGTGTTCGCTTAAGTCCGTAAGACGAAGTCATTCGTGCTCAGGATGATAAGTCGAGCGGCGTGAAACGACTCTTAAAGCCGGAAGTCAGGACCGCTCGGCGGCGCCGAGAAAAACTGGTTTTACCACGGCTTCGATTTTGGCGGCCATTTCTTCGGCTGGAATCCGGTCCGGAGCCTGATACCAGCCGCGAGCGGCACCGAAGATCGCCCAGGCTGCAGTCGTGGCGAGCAGTTCGGGATCTACACCGGGCTTCAGAGCGTGCTGGCCTGCACCGTCACGAAACATATCCTCAACCGCTGGAATGATGGAGGCTTCCAGCGGCAACTTCGCTAGTTGGCTTGGACAGCCCGCGGTTTCGGCGAGATAGTCGCAGACGCCTAGGGCGATTGCGCGCAGCGCACCGTCGCAATTGCTAAACGCCAGTCCACGGCGGGCGATCAGCGCGCGGAACCGCTCGGCGGTCATCGCCCGCAACAGGGCGTTTTTGTCGGGGTAGTGAAGATAGAAGGTTGCGCGATTCAGAGTGGCTTCGTCCGCGATCTCTTGGACCGATATGTGGTCGAACTCTTTTTGGTTCAACAACTTGACGAGCGCCTCCATCAACATCCGGCGGCTCCGGACGATTCGCGGATCGGTCGACTCAGGCGTGTCGGCGGCTTTGCTCGGCTGTGCCATGCCCCTAGAGGATAGCCCTAAAACTCGTAATTGAGCAATCGGTGTGTAAGCGACAGTTGTCGCTTAATTCGATTGACATGCATCTAATAAGCGACATACGCTTAATAAGCGACATATGTCTATTATCACTGAGGAGGCTGTCCACCATGGCCACGTTACTGCACGTCGATTCTAGCCCGCTTTACGAGCGGTCCATCTCGCGCCAGTTGAGCGGCGCGTTTGTCGAGCGATGGAAATCCAATCACCCGGGCGCAACGGTCATTGAGCGCGACCTCAACGCAACCTTGCTACCTCCGATTTCGGCCGAGTGGGTGGGGGCGGTGTACACGCCGGAAAAGGGTCGCACTCCCGAACAAAACAAACTTCTGATCCTCTCGGACACACTCCTCGCTGAACTGGATCGGGCCGACCAGTACGTGATCGGCGTCCCGATGCACAACTTCGGAGTGCCATCTGTGCTGAAGCTCTGGATCGATCAGATCTCTCGAGTGGGAAAGACCTTCTCCTACGACAACGGAACTCCGAAGGGATTGCTCGTCGGCAAGAAGGCGACGTTCATCATCGCGACCGGCGGAGTCTACGACGCCCAGACGCAGATGGCTTCGTTCAATTTCGTCGAGCCTTATCTGCGGTCTGTGTTCGGTTTCCTGGGTGTGACCGATGCGACGTTCTTAACCGCCGGTGGAACTGCGGCTCTCAATTATGGCCAGGACCGCGGTGCATTTCTTGCGCCCCACCTCGAAGCCGTGCAATCGCACGCACAAAGTATTTGAAGTCTGGTTGCACTGCGCCAGATCATTCGTCCGGACAGGCTGTTTGCCGGAAGTTGAACGAAACCGTCCCACAAACGTTTTGCGGTCCTCGCGGCAAACGGTAGAATCCGATTCACCGTTACCGTTTGCCGAAGGAGTGCCGTGCGAATTTTGGTCGATCGCCGAAAGTCTGCTTCTTGCCTCTCGATTGCTCTGTTTGTCGCCTTGGTGATCGTCTGTTTGCGCCCGTCGATAGCAGCGCAGATATCGCCCGCGAGCCCCACAAAGAGTCCGACCGCAAAGGCTGCCGCCAGCCTCCCCACATCTTCGCCCGGAACGAACGCGCATGAACTGACGCATGCGGACGTCGAGGAATTCTTCGACCTTCTGATCAAAGATCAGCTCGCTCGCGAAGACATCGCCGGCGCCACCATTGGCATAGTGAAGGACGGCCAAATCCTCTTCGCAAAGGGATACGGCTACGCGGACGTCGAAAAGGAAATTCCGGTCACCGCCGACGCGTCGCTATTTCGCATTGGCTCGATCTCAAAGCTGATCACCTGGACGGCTGCGATGCAGCTCGTTGAGCAAAAGAAGCTCAGTCTCGACGAAGACGTCAACACTTACCTCGACTTCAAGATCCCACCGGCCTTCGGGAAGCCGATCACGCTCCGCAACCTGATGACGCATTCCGCGGGTTTTGAAGATACTTGGCACGATCTCGGCGTTGCCGATGCACAGCAGCTAATTCCGCTCGAGACCTACGTAAAGACTCACATGCCCAGGCGTATCTACCCGCCGGGCGAGGTTTCCGCTTACTCAAACTATGGAGCAACCCTCACCGGTTATCTTGTGCAACGCATTTCGGGCAAAGCGTTCGAAGAGTACGCCAACGAGAACATCTTCCGCCCGCTCGGGATGGACCGGACGACATTCGTGCAGCCTCCTCCTGGCGACCTCGCGCCTTTGGTTTCAAAAGGGTACGGGCTGGCTTCCGCGCCGGCTGGCCGATTCGAATACATGACGTTGTTTCCTGCCGGAAGCGTCTCCGCCTCGGCAAATGACATGTGCAACTTTATGATCGCGCACTTGCAAGATGGCCAGTTCAAGGGCGCGCGGATACTCAGCCCGGAAACGGCGCGGCTGATGCATTCACGCATAGTCATCTTCGACGATCGGATGAACAGCTGGGCTTACGGTTTTTACGAAGAATCCACGAATGGCCATCGCATCATCGGCCATGGCGGCGATTTGCAGAGATTTCACAGCGACTTGCACTTGATCCTCGACGCGAACACCGGATTTTTCGTGTCGTACAACAGCAAAGGGAATGGCGATCTCGGGCTCGATCGCCAGCGGCTGCTCCAGATGTTTATGGATCGCTATTTCCCGGCAGCTTCACCGGAGCCCAACACGCCGTCGAAGTCCGTCGGCCAGGGACCTGGGTCTGACCCCGACGTCGCTGGCATGTACATGGCGAGCCGCCGGTGGGAAAGCTCCGTCCTCAAACTCACGGCTTTGTTTCCCGCGCCGAATGGCCAGGTCGAGGTTACCGTCGATCCCGACAACATCGTGCGCATCGACGGTTTCGAAGACGCCGCAGGACAGGCCATCAAGTTCCGCCGAATCGGGAAGCGGCTTTACGAAGACGCGGAGAGCCATGAACGCGCGGGATTCCGTCGTGGCTGGGACGGCAAGATGCAAATGCAAGTCGGGGAGGCGGACGAGGTCTTTATTCGGGTGAATGCGTGGCAGAGTAAGTCGCTTAGCTATTTTGTTCTGATCACGGGTCTGGCTGTGATCGTTCTGACGCTGATTTCATGGCCCGTTGCCGCCTTTCTTCGCAAACACTATGCGCGCCCGTTGAATTCGTCCGCTGCCGAGCGTGCACTAAGCGCGGTTGTCCATGTCGTCTGCGTAGCGTTTTGCGTACTCTTCTTTGGCTGGTTCGCGGTCTTCTATTTCGGTTTGCAGGATTTCGTCCGCATCATGATGGGCCTCGGCCACTGGATCATCGTGTTAGGCATAGTCGGGATCTTCTGTCTGCTCGGAACCATCCTGCTCTGGTGGAAAACCGCACAGAGCTGGAGAGGCACGGCCGTCAGCCTTTCGGTGAAAGCTCACGCCACCGCGGTCGCTCTCGCGTGCGCTGGTTTACTCTGGTTCGCCCTGATGTGGAACTTGATGAACTTCAATCTGCACTACTGAAAACGATCAGCGTCAGTCCTTCTCAGCGCGAGCATCAGCGGCGGAGGCTTGTGACGATCTGGCTTCAGAGTGCGTTGTACTGCTCGTCGGTGACGTGCTCCAGCCACTCGACGGTTTTGCCGTCTAGCGCTTCTTGAATGGCGGTATGCGTCATGGCGGTCGTTGGCGATGCGCCGTGCCAGTGCTTCTCTCCGGGCGCGAACCACACCACATCACCGGGCCGAATTTGCTCGATTGGCCCGCCCCAGTGCTGCGCGAGGCCTGCGCCGGCAGTGACGATCAGCGTCTGCCCAAGCGGATGCGTATGCCACGCTGTGCGCGCGCCGGGTTCAAACGTGACGCTGGCGCCGACAGCCCTCGCGGGTGGCGCGGCCTGGAAGAGGGGATCGATGCGAACCGTGCCGGTGAACCAGTCCGCCGGACCTTTATTCGATGCCTGCGAGCCGCTGCGCTTGATTTCCATGACGGTCTCCTCTCAACGATTGCCTTGGTCGATGGTAGCAGGTCGAGGTACCCGTTACGCTGCGGAACAGGGTGTAGCATCGCTCGTTGTGCGGCGCTCCTATCCCAGTGAAAATGAAGAAAACGCAGATCGATTGCGAATTCTTCCGCGCGCCTAGGTGAGGCTTCTCATGGATTCGACGGCAGCGAGTGTTCCCAATTGGCGTTCCACGCCCCGGCTGGTGTTGTCGGCTTCGGCGGCGGCTGTGATTGTCAGTCTGGCGGCCATCGCGTTCATTCCCGCGGCGTTACAAAACATCGGCTCATCGAAGTTTCTGCCGCACGTCTCTTGCTACCTCTATAACAAACAGTTGGTCGCGCTGCATCTGGGCAGCGACGCGGCGATCTGGCTCGCGTATCTGGCGATTTCCTGCACGCTGGTGTACCTGGTCTGGAGGACGCGGCGCGAGGTGCCTTTCAGCTGGATGTTCCTCGCGTTCGGCACATTTATCGTCGCGTGCGGTTTCACCCATTTCATGGAGATTGTTGTTTTGTGGCATCCGCTGTACTGGCTCGCCGGCGACGTCAAGCTGGTGACGGCGGTAGCCTCGGTCGTCACGGCGATTGCGTTGCCGAGCCTGATCCCGCAGGTGCGTACCATGATCGTGTCGGCGCATGTGTCGGAAGAGCGTCGTCAGCAACTCGAGAAAGCCAACCAGGAGCTGCAACAAATCTCGTCGCGCATCATGTCTGTGCAGGACATCGAGCGGCGGCGCATCGCGCGAGAGCTGCATGACGGCGTCGGCCAGTATCTGGCCGCGATCAAGATGTCATGCGATGTCGCGCTGCTATCCTCAACGAATCCCGAGGAATCGGTGGCATTACAGGATGCGCTGAGTGTGCTCGAGCGCTGCACTTCCGACGTCCGCACAATGTCGCACCTCCTTCATCCCCCGTTGCTTGAGGAGATGGGGCTGGCCTCCGCAATCCCCTGGTACGTCGAGGGATTTATGGAGCGCAGCGGCATCGAGGCTGATCTGCGAATGCCTGGCCACCTGCCGCGATTGCCGTCCTTGGTGGAACTGACCGTGTTTCGGGTACTGCAAGAGAGCCTAACCAATATTTTGCGGCACTCCGGAAGCAAGATCGCCATCATTCGTGTCGCGCTCAACGACGGAATGATCGACATCGCCGTCGAAGATCGTGGCAAGGGGCTCGACTCCGTGAACGGCGAGCCGTTCAAGAGCGGCGTCGGCATGGCGAGCATGCGCGAACGCGTTCGCGAGCAAGGCGGCGAACTGCGCATCCATTCCACAAAATCTGGCACCATCCTGCGGGCGGTGATACCATGCGCGCGCGAGGAGGACAAATGTCCAAGCGGATCGTTGTCGTAGACGACCATGACGTCGTCCGCCAAGGGGTTCGGCTCATTCTGCGAAGCCGACCCGAGTGGTCGGTTGTGGATGAGGCGTCCAATGGCAATGAAGCAGTCAAAAAAATAAAATCGCAGAATCCCGACTTAACGATTCTCGACATCAGCATGCCGGAAAAGGATGGCCTCGAGGTTCTTCGCGATTTGAAAGCCGACGGCATGACGCCGAAGGTGCTGGTGCTCTCGATGCACAATTCCAGGGAAGTGATCGCGGCGGTCCGCGACCTGGGAGCTTCGGGCTACATTCTCAAGACAAACGCTGCGCAGGACTTGATTCGCGCGATGGAAGAGGTTTTCGCCGGAGGATCTTTCTTTCCCGGCGCCGGCACAAAAACGTCACCGTCTGGAACACCCGATACAAAAGGTTCCGATCCGATCCGAGGCAATTTGTTTCGCTTGCAGTTGGGCTTTTCGCGCGCGTTTGCGTACTGAACTCCTCGAACGCGAGAGCAATCGCTACCAGTCGATCTTTTCAGGGAAATATTCCGCAACCAGATCTTGATAGTAGGGCAGGATCTCTTTCTGGTTGGGGCGCTCGCGTCCCTTGGAATACAAATCGTAGTTGTTGAACTTCCGCACCCACTCAAACATCTTCTCGTCGTGATCGTTCATCAGGTGGCGGTATGCGCCGTGCCGGTGCGCCGGGTAGAACGAGTGATACCGCAACATGTACTGGCCTTCTTCGGGAATATATTTCCGCGTGACCTCGAAAACATATTCGTCGTGTCCCCACGAAAGATGGACCTTCGACAGGCCGCAGTTCGGTTCGTACACGCCGTACTTGGTCCGATAGGTCGAATTCGTGTGGTCGGGATTCGCGGCGAAAAACTCCGGAAACACGATTTCGCTCGAGTAAGCACACCCGACAGGGAATGTGTCGCCGACCACGGCCCACTGCGGCTCACCGTAGAGGCAGAGCACCTTGCCGAGGTCATGCAAAAATCCCGTGAGCACAAACCAGCGTGGATGCCCATCCTTGCGAATCGCTTCAGAAGTCTGGAGCAAATGCTCGATCTGCGTCAGGTCCGTGTCCGGGTCGCTGTCATCGACGAGCGTGTTCAGATACTCCGCCATCTCCCAAATGCTTTTCTTCCCGCGCGTTAGCCCCGAGAATTCCGCTTTCTTCTCCAGGACAAAGTCATACGTTTGGTAGGCATGGTTCTGTCGATAGAATTCGGTGACAGTCGGATTCGCGTCGGCCTTGTAGTTGCGAAAGTCTTCTTCGGTCTTGCCCTGACGATACCGGGTGGCGACAAAGTCGTCCCAATCGTCAATCTTCTTCATCGGGGTGTCGGCAACTCTCATGATGATTGGATTATGAGTCCCTGTTTTGGGCTGCACAACAGCGATAGTTTGGCGAAAAAACGCGCGGTTTCAACCGGTTTTCGGGTGAATTTGGCCGAAAGATGTCCGGCCCCAGCTGCCGATCCGAAGAGCGACCTGGTCGCCGTTAATGGCTGGGAACCTGAAAACCTGCTTCGCCGAACTGCCACAGCAAAAAGGAATATTGATCCGCCAATAGCTCTTCGGCCTGCGCTTTGGTGCCCCCGATCGTGCCGTGCCCGCCTTGATAGTCCACCCGCAGCAGTACGGGCCGTTTGCTCCCGGTCGCAGCCTGTAGCCGCGCCGCCATTTTTCCCGGTTCCCACGGCACAACACGCGGATCCCTCATGCCAGTCGTAACCAGCACGGCGGGATACTGCACGCCGTCCTTCACGTGGTAGTACGCGCTGATTTCGAGCAAGTTTTCAAATCCTTGCTTGTCATTGAGCCCGCTGTATTCGGGAACATTCAGGAGCCCGTCCGGCGAGAACATGTCGCGAATCATGTCGGAAAGGCCCACATCGTCCAGAATCGCCGCGAACAAGTCCGGACGTTCGGTAAATGCGCGGCCGATCAAGATACCGCCGGCGCTGCCGGCTTCGCCCCCAAGTTTGGCCGGAGAGGTGTACTTGTTATTCACCAGAAACTCCGCACATGCGATGAAGTCGCGCCACGTGTTCGGCTTGTTCTTCAGCATCCCCGCTTCGTGCCACTCCGGTCCGTACTCGCCTCCGCCTCGCACGTGCGCCACTGCAAGAACGCCGCCGTGTTCGAGCCACGCCAGCGTCCGTGGACTGAAGTAGGGATCCATGTTGATCGCGTATGCGCCATAGCCGCTGAGAAATGTCGGATGCGAGCCGTCCAGCGAAATCCCTTTCTTGTAGACAATCGAGAGCGGAACGTTCGTGCCGTCGTAGCTCGGCGCCTTCACCTCGATGGATTCCAGATCATCGGGATCGTCGTGCGGCCCGACCGGCTGGAGCTTTGTGTCGATGACTCGTCCGTTTTTAGGTTCATACGCGAAAATCTTCGCTGCCTTAATCCACCCTGCGAGTCCAAAGTAAATACCGTCGAGCCGAGAATCGCCTCCGATCACGCTGACGCTGCCGTCAAACGGAAGGTCGACTGGCTTTGCCGCGCCTCCCGCGTAAGGAATGCGGACTAGCTTGCCAATTCCGCCGTCCAGTTCTTGCACGTAGAGTGCATCAGCCATCGCGATCGTGTTCTGCACGACCGCGTCGCCAGGCGGAACGATCACGGCCGCGTTGGCAATATCAGGATGAGCCGCGCTGACCTTGAGCACCTTTGATCGAGGCGCTCCCTTGTGAGTCGTCAGAAAAAGGTCGCCATGATGAAGGCTGACATCGGTCACTTCGTCGGACGGGTCGATGATTTTTGACCACTTCGCGCCGGACTTTCCGACGCTCGCCACCGGTGCCGTGTACACCGTGAAGTCGTTGCTGAAACCGTGGGTAAGGATCGCGAGGCCTGTGGTTTCGCCGGGCCATACCGCGACGGAAGCGCCATCGGCCGGATCGAGCTTGATGTCATCGATCACTCCGTAACCAAAAACGGCGACATCCGTCTCCGGGTCGGTACCAACGCGATGCAAATAAACTCGACTCTTGAGGCGTCGCTCCGCCGGATCCATTCCCGCTTCCAGCTTCTGAAACCGAATGTGATAGAACGATTTTCCGTCATCGAGCCAGCTGATTCCTCCGTACCAACTGCGGTCGATGGTCTCACCAGTCTCGCGGCCGGTCGTCGTGTCCAGGATATGGATCACCGCGTCTTCCGATCCCGTTGGAGAAATACCGTACGCCACGTAGCGACCGTCGTAAGAGGGATAGAAATAGCTCAGCGTGAATTTTTCGCCGCCCGGCCCCGTCTGCTTCGTGGGATCGACTAGCAACTTTTCAGGCCCATTCACTCCAGTGCGCACATAAAGCTTGGCGACGTCTTCGTCAGGCAGTCGTTTCAAGAAGTAGATGCGGTCATTCCGATAGCGCTGAAGATCGGTGACTCGCGCCGGCCCCGTCGCATCGTACTCGCGAATTTTCTCAAGCAGCGAGCTGCGTCCTGGAATTGCGGCCAGAACCGACCGCGTGTAGTCATCCTGTTTCTTGAACCAGCCCGCGACCTCGGGATCATCCAGTTTTTCCATATAACGATACGGGTCTTCGACCTTTGTGCCGAAGTAGGTGTCGGTCACGGGCCGCACTGGCGCAACGGGTAGACCGGCCGATTGCTGCGACTTGCAGCCGAAAAGAACCAGGCAACCGGCGAGAACGATTCCTGTCGAAAGAAATGAGCGGTGGGGCTGCGGGCACGGCATCGATGGCTCCTTTGCGGCAATCTCCCGTATGGCCGCGACGAGCCTATCCCATCTCATGAAGCTGGCCAATGGTGGCGTCGAAAAGTCGGCGCTCTCTTCGTCGAGTGCGCGGTGTACGATGTCGCGCGGAAAATCGGTCGGGGAGAAACGGGATGAATCGACGGGATCTGCTGAAAGCAGGAGTAAGCATTTTGCCGGTGGCGTCTCGGCTGGGAATGGGCGCAGTCGCCGCGGGTAATATCGTCGCGCCTGAAGTGCGCGCAGAGGTGCCGGCGAATGAATTGTCGCAGGCGGCGTCGAACTCGACTCTTCCGTGGCAGCGCCGCATCCGCCGCGTCGGCCAGCTCAACATGACTGAGCACGATCCCGCGGTGATGAACGTCGAAGCCTGGGCCAACTTCTGGGCCTGCGTCAAAGCCGACGTTGTCTTCATCAGCGTCACCGGCATTCTCGCCTATTACCAAACGAAAGTGCCGTTCCACCGCAAAGGCAAGTTTCTCGGTGATCGCGATTTCTTCGGCGAATGCTGCGCCGCTGCGAAAAAGCGCGGCATGCGCGTCGTCGCCCGCATGAGTCCCGACCTCAATTGGGACGATTGCCTTGAAGCTCACCCTGATTGGTTCGAGCGCCACGCTGATGGCACTCCAAATCGCAGCAACGAGGAGCCGCGCCTCATTCGCACCTGCATGTTCACCGGCTACATGACCGAATACATCCCTGCGATCATCCGCGAAGTGAACACGACGTATGACGTCGACGCCTTCTACTGCAACGGCTGGCCTCCGCTCGGCGAACTTCCGAAGTGCCACTGCTCGGTCTGCAAAGACCTCCCGCCTTCGGGAACGCCCGCATACTGGGACAAATTCAACGACCGCATGGAATTTCTCTGGAAGACCTACGACTCGCTCGCCAAAGAGAAAAAGTCCGACAGCTTCTTCTTCGCAAATTCCGGCGGCGGCGCGCGCTCCGCGATGAATCTCGATCGCCTCGGCAAACTCTGCGATTGGTTTCAGGGCGACAATCAGGGCCGCGGCGGCCAGGACGAACCCGTGTGGCTCTGCACGCTGCAAGGTCGCGTCGCCAACGCCATCCAGGAAGGGAAGATGGCGACCAACATCACCGGCACATGGTCCACCGGCCCGGTGCGCTGGCGCAACACCGCAAAGTCGCCGCAGGAATCGATGATCTGGACGAGTCAGACCGCGGCTGCGGGGCTCGTGCCTTACTTCCACGTCATCGGTGCCGAAACCGGGCTCGGCGAAGATCGCCGCTGGCAAACACTCGTCAAAAATTATTTCGATTGGTCGATGAAACACGAGAGACACTACGCAAACAAGCGCACCATCGCAAACGTTGGCGTCGTCATGGGCCAACGCACCCATATGTTCTACAAGTATCCGCCCGCCGCCGGGCTGAAATCCGCGCTCAACGAACCGACGCAACAAGCGCTCAACGGCGTGTATTACTCACTCCTCGAAGGCCGATTCCTCTTCGATTTCGTCCACGAAGACCGACTCGACGCTGCGCGCCTCAGCAAATACTCCGTGATCATTCTCCCCAACGTCGCGCTGCTAAGCGACGCGCAGTGCGACCAACTCCGCGCCTACGTGAAAACCGGCGGGTCACTATTTGCCACGTTCGAAACCAGCATGTTCAACGAGCGCAACGAGCCTCGTGAAAACTTCGGCCTCGCCGACGTCTTCGGCATAAAAAAGTCCGGCGACGTCATCGCCACAACCGGCAACGGCTACTACTCGCGCATCGAACGGAAACACGAAATCCTCGACGGATTCGCCGACACAAATTGGTTCATGGGCGCCGAGCATCGCCTTCCCATCGCGCCAACAACAAATCCCGTGCTCACCGTCGTGCCCGGCTTCGTCGCTTACCCGCCCGAGCTTGCCTATCCACCGCCAGGCCAATCGCACACAACCGAACCCGCAATCGTCTTGTGTGAACAAGGCAAGAGCCGCCTCGCCTATTTCTCCGGCGACATCGAGCGCACATTTTGGACCTCCGGCCAGCCTGACCTGAGCCGCCTCATCAACAACACGATTCGCTGGATGCTGCGCGACACTCAACCCGTCAGCGTGGAGGGTTCAGGCCTGATCGAAACATTCGCGTGGGAAACCGAGCCAGGCTACGCACTGCACATCCTCAACTACACAAATCCCAACACACACCGCGGCTGGTATCGCGACTTCTATCCCATCGGCGCGCAACGCGTTCGTTTCGCTCTGCCAAATGATCGCAAAGTGTCTCGCGTTCAATTGCTCCGCGCCGAAAAAGACATTCCGTTCAAGCGCACCGCGAGCGGGATAGAGTTCACAATCCCGAGCGTCACTGAATACGAAGTCGCCGCAATCGAAACCTGAGCACACGCGACGAAGCGATCGTCTGACCTCGACCGTTGCCAGATATCCATCATCTACTGGTGCTGCTGGATCTGCCCGATCTGGCGCCAGGTCACCAGCTTAATGTTGAGCTGCGTCAGCAACGTGCGAAATTCCTGCCCCGTAAAATAATCGAAATCTCGCTGCCGCCATGCCGCCCCCCAGGTCGCGCGCTCCCGAGTCGCCGCCTTCATCTCATCGTTGTCATACGCCAGATGAATCACAAACTCCGTCACGCCGGGCTGAAGGTTGCCCAGCGCCGTCGTGTAAAAGTCCGGCCACCTCTCCGCAGGCACGCTCGGCTCGATCGTCACCGTATGATCGATCACGATGTCATTCGGCCCCAGGCTCGGCTCGAGATACGGATACTGCGCGAACCAATCCCGCGTCACAAAAAAAGGCAACTTGTATTCACGCGCCAGCCGCACGAACACCTCAAACAAGTCTTTGTTCGTCATGATCAACCGATATTGATGCGAATCCAGATGCGTCGGCCGCACTCCCATCGCCAGCGCCCGTTCGATCTGCGCCCGCAACTCTACCTCGACATCCTTGGGATCGATGTGCGTAGTCGGTGACCAATCGTGCCAGAAGTAGCCATTCTCATCGACCAGACTCGGCACTT
>Ga0206971_10309_pt2 | contig 12649 bp, 12 predicted proteins | sample Alteio_BWOrgHeat_85_FD_152917 | JGI IMG/M metagenome (GOLD analysis project Ga0206971, IMG submission 152917) | Enriched cells from forest soil in Barre Woods Harvard Forest LTER site, Petersham, Massachusetts, United States -... | ecosystem: Environmental > Terrestrial > Soil > Temperate forest >...
TAGGACAATCTTCGCCGCCGACTTCCAGGTCTCCGCCTCTCTCGACCGCAATCAAGTCGCGCTCAATGAGCAAGCGGTGCTCTCGCTTACGGTCTCGGGCAGCGGCAATGATTTGCCACAACCTCAACTCCCCGGTCTGGCGGATTTTCAGGTGTACAATGCCGGGCGCTCTCAGAACTTTACCTGGATCAATGGAAAGGCCTCAGCGAGCGTCACCTACAACTTTGTCCTTACGCCAATGAAAGAAGGACATTTTATGGTTCCAGCCATTCGCGTCCAGGCGCAAGGCCAGACGGCAGAAACGGTGCCACTTGCGCTGGATGTGGTCAAAGGCGACGCCTCCGCCGTATCGCCGGGAGTCGCGCGTGAAGAAGGCGCGGAACGTCCCGCGGCATCGCGTGGACCGGCCGCCGTTTTTATCTCCGGGTCTGTCGACAGGACGTCCGCCTATGTGGGCGAGCCGGTCATCTATACCTTTCGTTTATACAATCGCGTCCCCCTGTTGAGCCGTCCCAACTATCAGCCTCCGGAGATGACCGGATTCTGGACGGAGGATCTTCCACCTCAACGCAACTTCACCACCAGCGTCAAGGGAGTTCCCTACAATGTGACGGAAGTACGAACGGCGCTCTTCCCGAGTTCTCCGGGAAAAGCGAAGGTCGGATCGGCGGCGCTGACGGTCAGTTTGGAAAATTTTGGGTCTGATCCCTTTGGCAGTGATTTCTTTTCACAATTTTTTGGGCGCGGAGAAGAAAAGACCTTACGTACGGAACCGATAACACTCAATGTTCGATCGCTTCCGGAGCCGAAACCCTCGACTTTTCGAGGGGCGGTGGGAAACTATTCTCTGACGGCTCAGCTGGATAAGCAAAGCATTGCCGTCGGTGATCCCTTGACCTTAACATTGACCGTCTCTGGGCACGGGAATATTAAATCCTTACCGGATCTGACGATTCCCGCGATGACCAATTTCCGAACCTTCGATGCGAATGCCGCCACCAACATCGAGAAGAAAGATGGACAGGTGTCCGGGTCCAAAGTGTTTAAAACAGTGCTCATTCCGACGGCGTCCGGCGATTCCACCATTCCACCCATTGAATTCACTTATTTCGATCCCGACGCGAAGGCTTATCGCACCATTAAGTCCCGGCCGTTGACGGTGCATGTGGTTCCGGGGACCGCGGGCGCCACAGCGCCAAACGCGGGCTGGAACGCTGCCCCATCGTCAGGATCAAATCCCGCTTCTAGCGCGGCCCCGGGAATTAAATTTTTAGGCGAAGACATCCGCTATATCCGCACGCCGAACGGCATTCCATCGCAGGGAGATCCCCTTTACAAGCGCGGCTGGTTTCGCTGGTTTCATATCGTCTTACTAGGCCTTCTCAGCATCGGGGGTCTGGCGCGCCTCTATTACCGTCTTTTCCTGTCCAATACGACCCTTTACCGATTCCGAAAGGCTCGGGATAGAGCGATTGCCGCCATCGGAAAAGCCGATGATTTTCTGGCCAAGGGGGACATCAAGGGAGCCGGCGGCCATCTGTCTGACGTTCTCCAAGATTATCTGTCGGCCAAGTTGGGAATTGAAAACCGCACGGCGGCGCTTCGGGAAATTGTTGATGGATTGAAAACCCGAGGACTGGTTGCGCACACGGGCGAAAAGGTGCGAAATATTTGGGAGACCTTCGATCTATACCAGTTCGCGCCGGCGCAGGTGCAGGTGTCCGAAGTCCGCGCGTCGATGGAGACATTGAAACACGTCATCGATGAAGTGGAGCGGGAGGTTGTATGGAAAAACTGACGGCAAAGAAAATTGAAAATAGCCCAAAGCAGCATAGACAAAAAGAGAAAAAGGCTTTTATACTTTTTGCGATTTGCTTTGGACTATTTTCAATTTTATTTGCCGGTGACGTCTTTGCAGAACCTCCGCAGGATCTCTATAAAGCCGGCAATGCGCTTTACGCGGAAGGGAAATTTTCCGAGGCGGGGCAAAAATATCAGTCTGCCGCGGATGCCGGCCTCAAGAATTGGGTTTTGGAGTACAACCTGGGGAATGCCTATTACCGCGCGGGCCAACTCGGAAAAGGCATTCTTCATTATGAACGCGCTTTCCATTTGGATTCCGGGCAGGGGGACGTCATCTACAATTTGAATCTGGCGACCACCAAAGCCGGCGACCCCGAACTTCCATCAACGGCGTTGCCGGTTCTTGCGTGGCGACTTTTCTATTCTCTTTCGATCAACATACTCACGCTGATCGTTTCCGTTCTTTTTATCTTTTTGTGCGCCGTGCTGGGCTGGTACTTGTTTTCGGGTTCTGTCATCGCCCCGGCCCAAGCCGGGATGGCGGCGATGGCCTTCGTTCTAACGGCCTCCTGGCTAGGCGCAAGAATTTATCTGCTCGAAAAACCGATCGGTGTTGTGGTCTCTCCCGTCGCCGAAGTGCGTTCCGGGCCGAACACCACGTATCCGGCCAATTTTACCGTCCCGGAAGGGCGGCGAGTCCTTATCCTGACCGAACAGGAGCCGATTCAAGGCTGGCTCGAAATCGGTGTCCCGCAAGAAGGCCTCAAAGGCTGGGTCCCGGAATCTTCCGTCGAAGTCATTTAGCGCCGTCCGTTATATAATCCTTTCACGATGAAAGACCCTTTCGCCCATTTCGGCCAATGGTTCAAAGCCGCCAAGCGCTGCGAGGCGATTGAAGACGCCACAGCCCTGTGCGTATCGACGGTTGATGGTCAAGGCCGGCCCGACGCTCGGATGGTTCTGTTAAAGGAGTATGATGCGCGCGGATTTGTGTTTTACACCAATCTGCAGTCGCCGAAGGGAAAACAGCTGCGCACCCATCCGCAGGCCGCGATGACGTTTCATTGGGCGCCTTTACAGAGGCAAGTCCGTATTCAAGGCAAGACCGAGCTCGTGTCTGACGCCGAAGCCGACGCCTATTGGCGTACGCGTCCGAGACTGTCGCAGCTCGGCGCCTGGGCGTCAAAACAAAGCGAGGAACTATCGATGCGAGCCATTCTCATTAAGGATGTCGCGAAATTGGCGCTCAAGTACGGAACTGGACCTGTGCCTCGGCCTTCCTATTGGACCGGCGTGCGCGTTGTGCCACACAAAATTGAGTTCTGGCAGGGTCAGCCCAATCGCCTCCATGACCGCTTCTTGTACAGCCTGAAAGGCGAACAGTGGCAGGTCGCCCGGCTTTATCCATAAAGATATAATCCACATCATTATGGGACACCCTGAAATTTTCCGCGCGCCGATTCCCAGCGCTACCGTTCAGCGGCTGGCCGACGAGGAATTCGAGAATATGGTCAAGTTTGTCGTCGACTTAGAACGCCGCCTGATCTGCGCTGGAGGGGGACTTCACAGTGACGAGGAAGCCATCCTTCTGGAAGATGGGTCCGAGCAGTCTCCGCTGTGGGGAGCTAATTTCTACCTCCATCGACCGGGTGATCAGCGCTATGTGTTCACGTCGATGATTAATATTCGACCTAATGACGGGAACACGGCTCAAGTGATTCAGTCAAAGGACATCTGTCGGCAAGTCAAAGAGTTGGCCGATCATTTCTTTGCCCCTTTTTATGAAAAATCATAAGTCGCTTACGATCGAAGGGTTAACCGACAAAGGACCTTCGAAGATCGCGCTCATGGTCGCCTCTGAATTCTACCGGGCGGCGGCCGGTGCGGATTACCCGGCAGATGTGGCGTCCTGTTTTAAACGGGCGCGCGAATTGATGGGTGTCCTCGAAACGATTCCTCTCCCCGAGGATATCGCCTCGGACTTGCGGTCGATTTATACGGCGTGCCGCGAGACTCTGTTAGACAAAGTGGCCCGTCAGCCGTCCGAAGAAGTTAAAGAAATCGCCGAAGATTTCGCTCAGCGTTTTGACCTGTTCGGAAAACGCTTGGCGATGGCGAACGCGGCCTAGAGGTAATCATGCTCGATATCAAATGGATCCGCGATAACCCGGAAGCGCTCAAGACAATGCTCGCCAACCGGCGATCGAAGCTCGATGTGGCTCCCGTCTTCGAACTCGACGGACAGAGGCGCAAGATTCTCTCCGAACTCGAACAACTTCAGGCCGCCCGCAATAAATCCGCCGAGCGAATTGGGAAATTAAAAGCGCAAAAACAAGATGCCACCGCGGCCTTAAAAGAGGTGGAAGGATTTAAAGGCAAGATCAAAGACCTCGAAGCGCAGCTTGCCGAGACTGAGCCGAAGCTGAATGATCTGCTTTTGCGAATCAATAATATTCCAGACAAATCCGTTCCCATCGGTGCGTCGGCGGCCGAAAATAAAGTGCTGCGCGAAGTTGGGAAGCCCGGGTCTTATGCTTTTGTCCCGAAATCTCATTTGGAAATTGGCGAAGGACTCGGAATTCTCGATTTCAAAGCCGGCGCCAAACTCTCCGGTTCGGGATTTCCCGTCTTACGCGGGCAGGGGGCGGCCCTGGAGCGCGCGCTCATCAACTTCATGCTGGATGTCCATACCAAAGAGCATGGTTACTCGGAAATCTTCGCGCCCTTTTTGGTCACACCTCAGACCATGCAGGGCACCGGTCAGCTGCCGAGATTTGAAGAAGAGCTTTTTCGCGTCGAGCGGGATAACCTTTATCTCATTCCCACAGCAGAAGTATCGGTCACGAATTTATACCGCGAAGAAATTCTGGACGAAAAAGTATTACCGATTAAGCATGTCTGCTATTCCGCCTGCTTCCGTCGCGAAGCCGGTTCGTATGGCGCCGACACCAAAGGGCTCATTCGAAACCATCAATTTAACAAGGTAGAGCTGGTGCAATTTGTGAAGCCGGAAGAGTCTCTGGAAACCCTAGAGCTTCTCACCGCGAGCGCGGAAAAAATCCTCTATAAACTGAAAATCCCTTATCGTGTGATGGCTCTATGCACCGGAGATCTTGGTTTCTCGTCAGCCAAAACCTATGACCTGGAAGTTTGGATGCCGGGTGAGGCGGCCGAGGGAGCGAGCGAAGGAGCGAAAGAGCGAGGGCGATGGAGAGAGATTTCATCGTGTTCGACCTTCACTGATTTCCAGGCGCGGCGCATGAACATCAAATTTAAGCGCGCCGACGGCAAAAAGGAATTCGTCCACACCTTAAACGGGTCCGGCGTCGCCATCGGCCGCGCCATGGCCGCCATTCTCGAAAACTTCCAACAATCGGATGGCTCGGTCATAATCCCCGATGCCCTCAAACCATACTTCGGCAGCGAGCGCATCACCAAACCCATATAGTCTACCCAGAAATTGTCCGCGGCTCGAACAGGACTGTAAAGTAAAGTATTGAAAGTTCTTTACTAATGGTGCATAATTAAAGCGACCCAGGGAGGCACCTATGGCTAAAACCGTTCGGTTAAGCAGCAAACGTCAGATTGCGATTCCGCGAAAAGTCTGCGACCATCTGGGAATCCGTATCGGTCAGGAATTGACTCTCCTGGAAGCTCACGGACGGCTCGTGCTGATGCCAAAGCCGAGAAGTTATGCCGATGCGCTTGAAGGTCTGGGGGAAGACTTATGGAAGGGGATCGACCCCTTGGCTTACATCCGTCAGGAGCGCGCCTCATGGCAAAAGCATCCCTCGCCACCACGCTAAATCACCATTCACTGGTCGGCCTCGACTCCATGCTTTTTATTTACCATGCCGAGCGGCATCCGGACTATCTTCCACTGACTCGGATCGTTTTTAAACGGATTGAAACAGGAAAAAACAAAGGCGTTACATCCGTTCTCTCCCTTTCAGAAGTTCTCACATTACCTTATGGAAAAGCCCGAAATGATTTGGCAGTCCTATATCGGGGTCTCCTGGCGGACTTCCCTCACCTGGAGCTGGCCTCATTTGATCGTGAAGCGGCAGAATTGAGCGCTTCTCTACGCGCGCATTATTCCATCGCGACACCTGATGCGATTCAGCTGGCAACAGCGCTTCAGCTTAAGGCAACGGCGTTCCTCACCAACGATAAACAGCTGGTCCGCATCAAAGAATTGGACATTATCCTGCTGGATGATTACCGCTCGTAAGTAAACCTTTTCGTCTAGTCCTGTTACAATAACCCGATGTTTCGCCTTCGCCTTCCATTCCTAATTCTGATTTTGTGCGGATTCTCGGCGGCCCACGGCGCTGAAGTCCCGGACCCCTATCGTTGGTTGGAAGACGCCGATTCCTCTCGAACCCAGACGTGGGTGCGGGATCAAAACCAACAAGCCGAGGTCTATCTGAACGCGATTCCTGGGCGCGAAAAAATATCTGCCAGACTGCGCGAACTTTATCAGGCGGATTCTGTGTCGCTTCCGGCGGAAGCGGGCGCGAGGCTTTTCTATAAGCGAACGCGCAAGGATCAGGATCAACCGGTTTTTGATTGGCGTCCGGCTCATGGCCAGACTGGCGAGAAACTGTGGCTCGATCCCGCGGCGATCGGGGGCCATTCTACCGTTGGCGAGTGGGTGCCTTCGCCGGATGGAAAACTCGTGGCTTATGCGCTTCATCAAGCCGGAGCTGATGAAGCCGTTTTGAATGTTCGTGACATCGAACGCAACGTGGACTTGTCGGGGGATGTTATCCCCGGCGCCAATTTTGCCTCGGTCAGCTGGTCGGCCGATAGTCGTGGGTTTTACTACATGCAAACGCCGGTCGATCCTTCAATTCCCGCCGCCGAGCGCGTGGCTTTTGCGGTGATCCGATTTCATCCCATCGGCCAATCTCCCGCTTTGGATCCACTCATCTACCCGGCAACCCATGACGCCTCGCGCTATCTATCTCCGCAAGTCTCCGAGGATGGAAAATGGCTTTTTATCGAGGACGCACGTGGCTGGACAAGTAACGATATCTATGTCAGCCGTCTTGGGCTCCCCGGCGAAAAGCGGATATTCCAACCACTTTTCATCAGCACATCGGCCGTAGCCTCTGTCTCCGAATGGCGGGACCATTTTTATCTCTTTACGAATCAAAATGCCTCCAATGGGAAAATCCTCGAGCGCGCTGCCCAAGAATCGGCATGGAGGTCGCTGATTCCGGAACAACATGACGCCGTCATTGAGTCGATGCACATTGTGGGAGGCTATATCGTGTTGGTTGTGTTAAAAAACGCGGCCGATCGCGTGGAAGTCTTCAATTCGAAGGGTGAAAAGATCTGGGAAATCCCGCTGCCTCAAGAGGGAAAAGTCTGGGATGTCAGCGGCCGCGAAGATCAGGATGATCTTTATATCGAATACGAATCCTATTTTGTGCCGACATGCATATTTCACGCGCAATTGAGCCGTCAGAAGTTGGATATCTGGGAGAAGACCAATATCCCCTTGGACGTATCGCGCTTCGAGACCGATCTGGTTTGGTATACCTCGAAAGACGGTACCAAGGTTTCCATGATGGTGGTTAGACCAAAGAACCTGGTCAAAAATGGGTCGACGCCGGTACTGCTGGAAGGTTATGGCGGATTTAATACGCCGATTTTACCTCGATTCAGTGAAGAAGTGGTGGCCTTGCTGGAGATGGGGGGTATATACGCGGCGCCGCATTTGCGAGGGGGAGGGGAATACGGAGAAGCCTGGCATCAGGCCGGCATGCTCACCCGTAAACAGAATACTTTCGATGATTTCATTGCCGCCGCGGAATACCTTATCAAGGAGAGGTATACCAACCCCAACCATTTAGCCATCCAAGGAGTTTCAAATGGCGGCCTTCTGGTGTCGGCCGTCCTGACTCAGCGCCCGGACCTCTTTCGGGCGGCCATCTGCAAGAATCCATTGACCGACATGATCCGATACCCGCTCTTTGGCGAAGGGAAAGCCTGGGTTCCGGAGTACGGATCTCCTCAAAATAGCGATCAATTTGTGGCTTTACTCGCATACTCCCCCTACCATCACGTAACCAAGGCATCCTATCCAAGCCTTTTGATGTTCGCCGGCGAACATGACGACCGAGTCGACCCGATGCACGCCCGAAAATTCACCGCCGCCCTCCAAGCCGCCAACACCTCCACCCACCCCATCCTTTTCCGCCTTCTCCTAAACTCCGGCCACAGAAGCTCAGACCACCTCACCACCCAAATCAACGAAACCACCGACCGCCTCCTCTTCCTAGCCAACGAACTCGCCATCCAATGACAACGGCGGACCTCCGGGAGGGCTGGGGCCTTCCGCACGCTATGAATTGGCGACCACCTCGGCCGGTTGCCTCCCCCATCCCCCACTGGCGTGGGGGCTTGCCGCGCCCGGCAGTCGGTGGTCCTGTTTTGTCTAATGCGTGCTCCAGACCCCAACCCTCCCGGAGGTCAAATGGAATTTCGAAATTGATGACTTTGCCTCGGAAGGGGAGTGCTCCGGAGTCGCGCCTTTGGGAGGTTCGCCAAGCCGACATAAAAATGACGCAATACCCCCATTGCAAATGGGGGATGGGGGGCTGTCATTTTTATGTCGGCATCCAGGAACCTCCCTTGCGCGACGGAGGGGTGCTCCCCTTCCGAGGCGACGTTCGCCGTAGGACTCGCCTCATAGAAATGGGTGGGACGAATGATGTTTAATGGCGGATATGAAAAATGTGATTTTGTTTGGGCCGCCGGGGGCTGGGAAGGGGACGCAGGCTCTGAAGTTGGTGGAGCTGCTGAAGGTGCCGCATATCTCGACGGGGGATATGTTTCGGTACCATATCAAGAACCAGACTGCTCTCGGGAAAAAAGTGAAGGAATATACTGTCCAGGGACTTCTCGTTCCCGATGAAGTCACGATTGCCATGGTCCAGGAGCGCATGTCGCAGCCGGATGTCAAAGTGGGATATCTGTTGGACGGATTTCCGCGCAGTCTTCCTCAAGCTAAAGAGCTCGAACAAATTCTGAAGGTATCGAATCTTCCCATCAGCCACGTCATCAACATCCAAGTCCCAGAGGACGAAGTTCGGACTCGCCTGGCCAAACGCGCAACAATAGAAGGTCGTCCCGACGATGCCGACCCAAAAGTCATTCAAAAACGTATCGATACCTACAAGAATCAGTCCGAGCCCTGCCTGACCTATTATCGCCCATTGCATCTCGTCCGGGAGGTAAATGGTTTAGGGTCCATCGACGATGTTTTTGCTCGAATCCAGAAGCTGTTTATCTAGCTTCTTCCACCCCTTAGCGTTTTACCTATAGAAGATTGGGCCCATCAGTACTGTATTTTTAGTCTCTCGGTCCATTTAAAATATGCCCTGTTTCCTTTAGACTAAATGCGCCTGTCAAAATCAATTTTGGAGCCATTTATCAAACAAATTGTCGGTATTATAATCGTTAGCCTGCAAATTGTTGTATGTGTGCCAGTTTCGCCGTTTAAAGCTGACAGGCCTGGTAAATTTAACCCAGGTGCCCGTACGTTTACTGCACAGGCCATGAGCCCAAGGCTTGCTGCGGCTACTTTTACAGAAGAAAACCAACCCCCCGCACATCGAGAGATCAACCGCCGAGCCACCAAGTTTGGGTTAGACGAAGAAAGACCTGTTGGCCTGAAAACTAAAATAACGAATGGCAAACAAGTCAAACTTCCATCGGGGCAGATCGGCATCTTGATCCACGTCAATGATGGTCAAGGCAGGGTGATTATTAAAATTGATGGTAAAGAAAGAAAATTTAATGGCCAGATGGTGGCCCCTCAGTTGCAGTTAGCTCCGACAAAGGCAAAATCTTTCAAAATTCCGAAGTCGAAACGAGCCATCATTTCTCGTGCGGATCGTCTTCGTCGGATGACAGAAAAGCTGGATTCCGCTTTGGATGGACTTCCGGCCGGACGATACGGACCCACCGCACTTCGCGGGATAGCTCAAATCTCGCCGGATGACATCAAAGCTATCGATTGGCGAAAACGCCTAGACTTAGCCAATCAACGTCGCGCCGAAGCTGGGCGCACCGATTGGCTTGAACCCGCTTTGTCGACTGAGGGCAGGCGAGACGCTGCACGGCAACACATAGAACAGACAGTGGAGAAAATCGAAGGTCGTAAAACCATGAAACAAATTGCTGATTTGGCGCAGGTTGACCTCCAAACCCTCTATCATCATGACGTGCATGCCATGATTGAGAATGAAAATAGGGAACGCGTAGAGACGAATTCTCCCCAGAAACTCATTATTCTTCCAAGGGATGTCGAGACAGCCATTCGTCAGACATTGCGCGAATTGACGGGATGGGCGCGACTGGCCCGCATCGCAGCAGTCGCCGATTTGGAACTAGGCAGTATAAGAAAATATATTCAATCTTCCTGGGTTGACATGGAAAATCTCTGGAGATGGTTCCATAATCCCGACGCGCTTCCCGTTCATCTGGATACGCCCAGGAACCGTTTGTCAGCGATTGACGCCGCGCTTGCGGTTAGAGAAGGTCAATGGCAGATTGCCGAAATTATACACGAGACCGACATCCCTCGAGATTTTATCCTGAAGCATTATGGCCCGATCATGAGGCAGATCAACCGAGCCCGAAAAAGTATCGGCTCCAGTCGACAACCACTACTTCCGCCGGCTGCCGGATGGCAGAGCCGCATACAGAATTTTGAAGCCGAAGGTTGGATTACTTTGGCGAGAACCGCAGAGCTTCTTGATATCACTTTAAATTCGGCAAAAAGCATTCTCATACGTCATAAACCAAGGCGTGAGCGTTACAGTTCGCATATGTTGAATCTTTACAAGATTGAAGACCTACCGCTCATCGCCGAACTCCTCGGGCGAAGGCTCCCGACCAGAGCCAGAACCCTCCTAATACGGCGTGATTATACCGTTCAGTTGCAATCTCATGCGTGACGACCGTTGGATCGCGCTTGTCTTGGGGACACTGCTTTTGGTAGATCCTTCTCACGCTGCTGCTTTTTTGAATTTTCGTTCAAGCCAAACCGCACCGACTCATCATACCGAACTCCTAAACGGGCAAGCGCTGTCTTGCCGGCTTTGGGCTGCGCGCCATTCGACGCCCATCTGGGAAGCCGGAACTGTCTATCGCGCGATCGCCGATACGGTTTTACATCGGACAAAGGCTCCAGAAACCTTGAACCTAGCGTGGCCAAGAGGAACGCTTTGGGTGATGGTCATGCATGCTTGGTTTTGGGCTCTCGGAATGGCTTCTTTGAGCCCGAAAGTTCCTTTTGCCATATCTATGTTTATGTCCGTTCTGGTCTCTCTGGTCATGACTCCGAGCATCTGCATGGTGGGCTTATCTTCGAAGACAAACCAACTGCGCGTGCCCATCTTGGTCGGCCATATCAAAGCCTATTGGCTCCATAGCGTTCTCTGGCTGGTGATCCTTAAGCCGTTTCTTCTTTCTTTGAAACCCAACATCTCAACAGGGGTTGGGCAGGTTTTTCCTCATGGGTTTGGATTCCTCGGCTTAAATGGTCTGACGGCGAATGTGACTGCCTGTGCGGATCAAATCATTGGCGCTTTCACGTTAATGGGTTTGTTTTGGGCCAGTGAGAAATTCGGTGTTCCGACGAGCAAAAAATACGCAAAAAAGAGACGACGCATCGGGTGGATTCATATTGCGTTTTGGTTCATCGCCAATTCGTTGCTTTATTCTCTGTCGCCCAGTTGGAATCACACGGTTCCCCTTCTTACAACGATCATTGCGATCCCCTATTGGTCCGGCTTTTATTGGTATTTAAATTTTAAGGAACATGCCCCAAACTTAATGGAACGTCCTGCCTCTCTCCCGGATCCCGCGGCATCGGCATAAAGACTGTTAAAGGTCTTAATATATATAGGCCTTGGCGGGGATGTGCCTACTGCACTGATGTCGGGCTGGCGTAGTTGGCGTAGGTGTTTCCGGTCTGACGTAAACCCTGGTTGGTGGAAATCGACAGAATCCATCGATTGGATTGCTGGATAGGGCCGATGGCATAGGCGAGGTCGACGCGGAAAACGGTTCCGTCGGCCGAGCGCGTCAGGCCGAAGCGCATCCCGAGCCCGACATCGGCATGAAAATCTTTCATGTTATAGCCGGAGCCTTCCGGTTGAACCTGCCCGGCATCCGCGAAGGCCGCGCCTCCCATGTAGGCCAAGTGCAAAAATTCCTGCGGGAAAAAGAATCGATCCTCCACGTTAAACAAAATACTTTTATTTCCAGTGTAGGAGTTCACTTTGTATCCGCGTAGCCCCGTATCTCCGCCCAGATTTAAGACATTGGAAGTGTCCGGGTTTTGAAGATAGGCGGACTCGGCATGAATCACGCCGGTCATCGGAAAATCTTCCAGAAGATGACGGTAATAATTAAAATTCGCGAAATAGATCGTGTTAAAGAGCCGCCCGGCCGCTGACCCTTCCGTATAAAGACGATAGCGGCTGGATGTTCCATACGAGACCAAGCCGAACCACGTCCCATTGCCTCCGAAGCCGAACGCATCATTGACGGCATAAGGAATAGAGTTTTCCGTAGCGCCCAGGACGCGCCCGACATAACCAACACCCGCGTAGGACTGGTGCCCGAGATTGATATCTTCGACGCGGCCGGCCCGATCGATAAACGTATCTTTGATGAAGTCCGACTGAATAAATGGCGAACTTAAAATAGGTCCAGAGAGCGCCCGATTCGGAGGTAACGTTCCGGGAAGTGTTACGTCTTGTGCCTTAAAGATATCTTCAGTGTAACGGTAATTGAGCTGCAGGCGCAGAACATTCAACGGGTC
>Ga0206971_10339_pt1 | contig 12639 bp, 12 predicted proteins | sample Alteio_BWOrgHeat_85_FD_152917 | JGI IMG/M metagenome (GOLD analysis project Ga0206971, IMG submission 152917) | Enriched cells from forest soil in Barre Woods Harvard Forest LTER site, Petersham, Massachusetts, United States -... | ecosystem: Environmental > Terrestrial > Soil > Temperate forest >...
GGGCTCCTCGCTGCCTGTGCAGCAGCATTTTGTGCCGCCTTTCCTGCAGTCAAAAAAGTGCGTGCTTTTCCTTTCCGGCCACTCGCATAATTTCGAGGCGTTTAAAATGGGCGGCAAACAATTCCTGGTTATCGGCGGCGGCGGCGGGGTGCACCAGCCGCTTAATACAACGGGGCAGGCCTTGCCCGACCTTGCAGCCGGATACAAACCTGAGTTTCATTACCTTGAAGTAACGCGGGTGAATGATTCCCTGCAGGTAATTTCGCGGCGGTTGAAGGGGGATTTTTCGGGGTTCGAGGATGGGTGGAGGATAGAGGTGGCTTATTAAGTAAAAGTAAATTTCTCCAGGCGTTCATGTTCACGTATATCCAAAAATGAACATTATGAACACTTATGAACACCCCTAAAATTACTTTATTTATTGATAATGAGCAATTTACGTATTTTAAAACTTAAGCCAAAAAATGCTTTTTTGCGAAATGAACACTCGCCGATGAACGCAGATGAACACTGTTTATCCCTGAAATAAGCTGACAAAACGCGTGGATAACCGCTAATGACGCAAAGGTTTTCGCAAAGGCCGCGACGCCTGAACAACGCTGCAAACTTCATCCCTGCTTTTCAAAAAAAACAATGTTGTGGGGTGACAAACCTTGCACCCTTTGCGTTAGATCTTCGCGAATTTGGCGGCTAAATTAACCGCCAAACAGGCCCCGAAACGCTAACGAAATGCCCCTAAACGCCCCTCGAAACGATTGCGAAGCGGGTACAAACGGCATCGAAAAAAAATTTTCAGGGCAAAAAAGCGTTCATTTTTGTTCATTGGGATGAACGGTGAAACGGGTTCATTTTTTGACGTTTTTCGCGGCGCCTCCCCGCTTGCGGCCCGCTGACAGGAAAACTATATGCAAGGCCCCAATTCAGGCGCGAGGCCGGCGTAGGGCGCCGGTGCAGCGGCACTGTTGCCCGCTGACAGGCAGCCCCCACCATCATTTGACAATTTTGAATTTTAATTAAAACTCATTTTTAAACCAGGGAGGCAGCATAGTTTGTTACCTGGCAGCGGGGCACGGGAACCCTTGTGCTTCAGGCATGGCGGCATTCATGCGAGGTGTGTGGAGGGATGCGCGCGAATTTGGCCTTAACTGCAAAAACAAGTAAATTTACCATGCATTGAAATGACACTATCCTTATGAATTTTCAACAGTTGCTTTCCTCCATTGAGAAAGCTCATGACAAACTTATCAGCCAGGCTTATAACCAAATCAATTATTACAGCACCATACGAAACTGGCTGATTGGCTATTTTATCGTCGAATTTGAACAACGTGGAGAAGATAGGGCCGTCTTCGGAAAAGAGGTTTTAAAGAATCTTTCAAAAAAGCTATCCCGTATCAAAGGGATGTCACTTACTAACCTGAAGCTTTTCAGGCAATTCTACTATAGTTATCCTGAAATTGGTCAGACAGTGTCTGACCAATTAGATAAATTAGGATTGACAGCAATTGGTCAGTCGCTGTCCGGCCAATCCCCGAACAAGACCACGGATCACGCCGCACACATTCCTCCGGAAAAATTACTTGGGCGTTTAAGCTTTTCGCATTTTATCGCTTTGCAGGTAGCCGCCATCATCGTTTGGCCATTTTTAATGGTAATTAAAACGCATTTTTAAACCAGGGAAGCAGCATAGTTTGTTACCTGGCAGCTGCGCACGAGGACCCCTTGTGCTTTAGGGTTGGGCGGAATTTGCGCGAGGTGTGGGTTGTCAATTGCGTAAAAGATCTTTGATTATCTGCCTCAGCCAACTATGCTTTATGGCATACCGTCTAAATGCAATGTAGGGGTTTTCTATTTTTTCCGAGTCACGTTTGAACTTATTTACGATAGCTTGTATGCCGGCTAATTGTCGTGCCTTATCTGATTTTAATAGCTCTGCCGCGATATCCTCTTTAAAATCATTTAGCAATTTTCTCCTCTCGTCTCTTAAGTAGGTTCTAGAGATCTTACATTTTTCAATAGTGTATACAAATCGAAGGTCATTTGATTCTATGGACCCATCAACTTTAAACTTGATGTACGGCAATGGGTCTGTTATTTCCGGATTTACCATCTTGGGCTGTTCTCTGAATGAGTAAGATGCAGAAAGCGAGTTGATGTTTCGTATATTCGCTGGAGTGTTGATGAAAGCGATACTTGTTCCGGATAGTTCAAAGTGCGTACTCTTATATTCATTACAATGAGGACAGGCTAGAATTAAGTTGTCCCATGAAAACGCAAGCCAGTAATAAATAGTTTTAGGCCGATAATGTTCTACGTGTGAAAGTTCGACTTTTTGTTCACAATAGGCGCATTTGCCCAGATAGATATTGCTTAATTCGATACGGATATCGTCGTATTTATAGCGCTTATTATATTTCGTTTCATCGGTATAGAAGCCATCGGTGATCATTTTCATTCGGTGCAAATGCGTTGTCCGAGTTGGTACCGGAATGACTGCTGGCGGGGCATAAAAATCCGTTGTTGCAGGTTTTAGGGACTCAGGAATATTTTGAAGGTTTTTAGTCAGTTTTATCATTTCCCCCTAAATCATCTTTAAGTAATTTATCAATTAACTGGTCAATATCTTCTTCCGTAACCAAGTCTTGCCCTTCATTTTTCCTGATTTCTAATTCTTCGCGAATCTTTTTGTTGATTCTATAAAGTAAATAACTATCACTCGTGTCAGCTTTGTCGTCCTTGTCATTCATCCTCGCACTGTCCATGCCGAATAACGGGGAAGTGACTAAGGAATTGATCATCAGATGGTCTAAATTTTTCCGAAAGTAAACATCGCTCAATTTCGTTTTACCGTCCTTTTCATTTCTGTAAACCCTAAATATAATTGCATCTTCTGATGCTCCCTGAATAATAGCCGGGCTATGGGTACTAAAGATAAACTGGACATTAGGGAACAATGCCCGCAATTTTTTAATGATAATAAATTGCCACTTTGGGTGTAAATGGAGATCGATTTCATCTACCAGTACAATGCCTTTCAATTCTTGAATAGATTGTGCCCAAGGCTGATTTTGAATTAAACGAAATATAAGGTCGCAAACGAATATAATAACGCTTTTATAACCTTCCGAAAGTTGCTCAAATTTCAATCTGCTGCCTTTTTCTAAAAAAAAGATGTCGCTACCTTCAAAGGTAATGGAGACATTTTTTTCCAGAATGTCATAAAGCATTTCCTGAATTGATGAAATGGATAATTGAACAATGGACTTACTGGTATCCTGGGATGAATCACTCTCCAGAGTTGGACGCCCTTGGAGCTCTTCAAGCCTTTTATCTTTCAGCCAGGACACCGGATTGATCAATACCTGATCGCCATCGAATAAGCTCATAAAACCGTATTTTTCGGTATTGTCGGCACCATAACGACCGCGATGAGCACCATAAGCGAGAAATTGATTTAACCAATGTTTTCGCTTGCCATATACCACACCATTTTCATCTTTTCCGATTAAAAACAGGTTCTTATTATCCTGTATTAAATCTTTTATTTTTCCGGTCCTTTCCTGTTCCGTATTTTCGGTAATATAGAATTGGTTGAACGCTAAATATATTGCCATTAACACAAGCGACTTCCCATCCCCGTTTTCGCCAAGCAGGTATATTTCATTTGTGGAACATAGGTTTTCTATATTGATTTCTTTTATGGAATAAAAATTCTCAATCCGGACAGCATCAATTTTGGTAACATAATTGGCCGCCAGATATTTATTGACATTAATAAAAATGTTATCCTGTAATAACGCATCTAAATCAATTGAAAACACATGCTGATATATACGCAAGACATCATTTCCAATACTGGGAACATCTTGTTTCCTGCCTAAGATCTGGTCGTATTGTAATTTCAAAGCGGTGTCACTGATTTGTTCAAGATGAAAACTGATAGTTTTAACACTTGGAAAAAATTCACGGAGTGAATCAAATTGTGGCTTTTGCCTTAAATAAAATGCATTTTTATTGTAACGGAAGTCATAAAGTAAATCGAGATTATGAGCGGTTAATTGCTCTGCAACGTACCCCTCAAATTTGGTATTAAATTCAGCAGGCGTAATTAAAAAAGTATCTTTTAAAGTAAATTCCAACAATGAATTACCTTCCAACCAAAGCCCGTATTGTGATTCGGTAAGGCTGAGCGCCAAGTGAAAGTTATTATCCAGACTTGCCTGATAAAATTCATTGTCATTTAGCTTTCGTTTGGCAACACGGCTGAGGCGTTCCTTTAGTACCTTCTTAAATAACTTTCCAACCTCACCATTTTTATAAATAGGTGAGAAATCATAGGGTACTTCCTTAGCGCGCCTATAAATTGGTTTTGCGGCACCGGCTTCCACCAAAGCACTTCGGATGTTGGTGTAAGGCTTTCCACCAGAAACAGTACATACACCCTGCATAAAACCCTTTGAAAATTTTTCGGCGAACCATTTAACTACTTCGCCGTGGGTAAAAATCACAGCTAATAGTGCAAATAGTCTTTTTTCTTCCGGGTAATTCTGAATTTCGCTCCAATAGGACGGAACTTGGTCAGTTAGAGATTTTATTCCTAAGAAAGACCGTAGAATAGGAATATCAATAATAATTTTCCGTTTTATGTAGCGATCGATCCTATCCTCGCTTGAAATGACATCCATAACTTGGACAATATCATATTTAGTCCAGGATGTCTTAAGTTTGGTAAAGTTAATACTCAAGCTCATCTATCCTTTTAAATAAGATAATGTATTCAGTTACTTCCTGCTCTTTTTCATCACTGCGGCCCATTTTACTGTGCATATGATCTTTTTCCAAAACAACTACTGAATAATGGTTATCAAATACTCCAGCAGCTAAATCTTTGATTTGCTTTAAAGTAATCATCCCAGTATCGCTATAACTTAGTGCTAAATGAGCATTTTTACTTTTTACTGCACTAAAAAGAGATTTGAAGGCTTCCTGAACAGTAGTTTTTTTGCAAAATGGCGATTGGTGGCGGTCTTCTCTGTATCTACCTTTATAGCACACTGAAGGATAGTCATAACGGACCAAGGTTTCGAGGGCGTGATAAAACCGAGAATAATGAACAGATTGGTACGGAGGGTCAGCATAAATTATCGCCCCATTTTCTATAACACGCAAGCAATCAAGATAGTCTAAAGTTGTAATCCGATAATCTTTTGTTGCAGCACCATTTAAGTTAATACTTAGCTCTTTGAATTTTCTTTCAAAATAGTACCATAGGTTTCTTCTACGATAAATCAGAATATCTTCCAGGTTCTTTGCCGAAATATCACGATATTGAGCATAATGTCCGGTACTTTGTGAAACATACGACATTGCCGAAATAAGTGAAGACATAATTGCATAATAAAGCGGCTTGTCTTTATGCCTTTCTGCTATACATCTTAAAGAGTCAATCCAAATACATTGTTCAAAATTCCAATAGGTGCCTGAATAATACTTGGCAAACAAATGAAAGCCAATATTAAAATCCTTATCTATCAACTGCTGCTGCGCTTTTTCGATTGTTATTATGGCATCAATTTGGCCAGTGTTGGTGTAATCAAAAATGAGTTCTGGAAATTTTAACTTGAATTCGTCAACGAGAATACTTGCCTCGGCTTTTATAACATCGATATCGGTTATTTTGATATTTGACTTTAAATCACTCAGATAGGTCTTCGCTAAAACACCTGAATACGCTTGTATGTCATTAGAATGAATATTATATTTTCCCTTTAAGGATGCCCCCACTACACTGGTGCCTGAAAATAAATCGCAAAACCACTCGCTTTCGATTTGCAAATCGGCAATTGCGTCTGTCACAAAGTCCAAAATCTCCCTTTTTGAGCCCATATATTTCAGGACATGTGGAATTTTTGATACTATTTCTAAGTCATCTGCGACAGTTTCCTCACTCATTCTTTTACTGTTGAAGTTCAATTTTTCAACGAAGATAGCTTATTTTTCACGGAAAAAATGCGAATTTTGCGCGTATAGTTTTTGGAAAATCAACGAATTTTGCTGCACCGCTCGCCCCGTTGTCCGAAGTCTATTCAGATGACCATGCCTGCAGTCTCTGACTATTGAAACGCAGGCGATCCACATTGTTGATCCGATCACAATCCGGCATACTTGTGCCGCCGGAATGCGATTCTCAGCACGGCACCAAGCCTATAGTCAAAGACTACAAGCTTACAGTATCCGAAGAAGAAATCGGATGGCAAAGTAATAGTCAAAAGTTCAATATTCATTGGTTTTCCAATATCAAATTTATAGCATTAATACAACCAGTTTGACGGCTATCTTTTAAGCATTTACGTAAATTTGTAGCTAAACCTAAGTAACATGTTGATATGGATTGAGGCGATACGACAAGCTCTTATCGATTTAAACGGAAAAGGCACGGAACCTGAAATTCTTCAAATAATCGAAAAAAATGGATATAGGCCTTATGATAATGCTCGGACCCCACAAAGAAGTCTAAATATGTACTTGAACCAAAAGCTACGAGGCGAGGTTGAAAAAGTTGGGAATCAATGGATTTTGTTGAATTACAGATTAGAAGATAAAATCGGCGATTCCTTTAACGATTTCAACAATAAATTGGACAGCGTAGATGCCGACACGGTCAAAGGGGTGTTTGAGTTGGAAAATCGAATGAAAAACCAACAACCCGAGCTAAAACAAAAAATTTCAAAATATATCGAAAGGGGAGTTATTGCCACTAAAGTAAAAACACTTACGAATTTCAGATGCTTAATATGCGAGCAACAAAACAACCATCAAAGTGTTTTTTAAAACCCAACGGTGATTTTTATATAGAAACACATCATGTAGAACTCGTTTCAACAGCTAAAGTCGGAACTTTAAGTTTAACCAACCTGATAACCGTTTGCCCCAATCATCATAGACAACTCCATTACGGCAGCGCTTTCCTACGCAAACAAACCAAAAAGTACTTTATTTTTGAAATAGATAAGAGTGTGGTAAAAATAAAAAAAATACATGTGACTTGACGGATCAAACAGTTTCGTGCAAAACGAGAATACCCCCCGCTATCCGCAGTCTTCTCCCGCCGCCGCACCGCCCTCGACACACACAAACGAAGATGGCCTATTTCCACCTATAGCGGTGCGCCGCTATAAACATAGATACCATCCCGACCAGGTATCCGAGCGAGAATATTTCCATATCGTGGAATTTATTCAACCCGCCAACCATAAAAGTTATCCAGTTACAGATAATGAGGACTATAATCACACCAATTACATATACTCACAGGCTCCATTTTTTCATATTTAGTTACATTTTAATAAACAACGTTAAAACTTACGATAACATATGGTGCTCCTCTCCCGCTGCCGCACCGCGGGAAGAACCCTCGCGTACCATTTTTTTATCATGGCAATCCTAAAATCCTAAAAATCATGGTTCAGACAAAAGCATTAGGGACAGAAGCGGATACCGGCCCTTCCGGTTTGCAGTTTGGAGTAGGCAGTTAGCAGTTAGGAGGATGTATAAGGAAGAATAAGCGCCTAAGGCCTTGCAGGCGTATGAGCGTATGGCCCGACCGTTCTATCAGCGGCGAGAATGCCCAAAATATTCAGTTGGCAGTTTTTAGTTGGCAGCCGGCAGTTTTATTTCCCCGCCCTCAACCAATCACTATCCCCAATTCCCCATATTTCTTCTTCAGCATTTCCGCTTTTTTATTAGATAGTTCCAGGTACCAGGTATCGTATTGGGTTAAATACCAGTTGGCTGCCGGGGGTTGTTTCATGCATTTAATAACGGTTTCGGCGCCCATGATGCCGGATAGCAGGCCGTTTAAAATACCTGCCCGGCGGCGGGGTCCAGTATACCGGCGGCATCGCCAACCAGCAACAGGCCGGGGCATATTACCGGCCTGAATACTATTATTTATGTGCCTCATTTTAGCGGGTCCTTCCCTCCCCCGCCAAAATATATTTAAAACCTTTCGGGCTTTTCTTTGTCCTATTACCAATCAACAAAAAACCAAAAATGAAAAAAATAGTGAAAATATTACTTTTAATAGGTGTGGCTGTTATAGCAATGCCCAAAAGTTACGCGCAGGTAAGCGTCGGTGTAAGCATATCCGCAAATATAGCACCGCCGGCATTGCCGGTTTATGTGCAGCCGGCCTGCCCGTCCGACGGTTATTTATGGCAGCCGGGTTACTGGGCCTACAGCCCCGACGGCGGTTATTACTGGGTACCCGGTGTTTGGGTAGCCCCGCCAAATCCCGGCCTTTTATGGACGCCCAGCTACTGGGGTTTTGAAGGCGGCGCCTATGGTTTCCATATAGGATACTGGGGCCCGCATGTAGGGTTTTATGGCGGCATTAATTACGGCTTTGGCTACGGTGGCGTCGGTTTTGGCGGCGGAAGATGGGAAGGCGGCCACTTTAGGTACAATACAGCCGTTGTAAATATAAACCGCACGGTTATACACAATACCTATATCGACCGTACGGTTATTGTCCATACCAACAGCCGCTATAGCTTTAACGGCCCGGGCGGCATTGATAGGAGGCCAAACGCATCGGAAGAGTCGGCAATGAAAGAGCGGCATATTGAAGCTACTGCCGAGCAACGCCAGCACCAGGAGTTTGCCAGTAAAAATAAGGCCCAGTTTGCCAATGTAAACCACGGCCGGCCGGCTGCGGCAGCAATGAACAAAGTTGGCGGTCGTGCATATACCACGCGCGGCCAGGCCGCAAATTTAGCCCGTGCCAATGCCAGCGCAGCTAAAACACGCGCTAATGACAATGCAGCAAAAACACGTGCTAATGATAACCTGGCGAAAACACGCGCCAATGACAACGCAGCAAAAACACGTGCTAACGACAACCTTGCGAAAACGCGTGCTAATGATAACGCCGCAAAAACACGCGCTAACGACAATGCAGCGAAAACACGTGCCAATGATAATGCCGCAAAAACACGCGCTAATGACAACGTAGCAAAAACGCGTGCCAATGACAATGCAGCGAAAACACGCGCCAATGATAATGCAGCGAAGACACGTGCTAATGCCAACGCGCAGAAAACGCAGCAAAGGCAGCAGCAGGCTCAGCATAAGCAGCCGCAGCATGCACAGCAACAGCGTGCGCAGCAGCCGCATCCCGCCAAAAAGCAGGAACCCGAAAAACACGAATAATAATAGGTAAGGGTATATAATTAAAAACCTGCATGTTTTGCTACATGCGGGTTTTTTGTGTTTATGGTTATAGCGGGGTATGCAGTCGGGGTTGCGGCGAAAGGCGGTATTCGCAATTCGCTGCTGGTTTTCAAAACCAAGTTCCCAAAAACATTGTTAAACAAATATACCAGCAATAATTGCTTATGAAACGTTTTACTTTGTTTGCCCTGGCGGCGGTGTGGATTGCCGCTTTTGAGGCCTGCCACACCAATAATGCCGGCGCTGCTGATTCAGCCGCCGATGATACCTCGAAAATAACCGGCGACACGGCAAAAAACAATTCGATGCCCGCAAGCAACGATACCGATGCGGTGTTTGCCCGTAAAGCAACGATAGGCGGCCTGGCTGAAATTGCAATGGCCAAAATGGCCCTTACAAAATCGGGCGATACCGGCATAAAAAACATTGCCGACATGATAGCGGTTGACCACGCAAGGACAAGCGGCGAACTGGAAAACTTGTTAAAAACCAAAAGCCTGCCCATGCCCACAGCCCTGGATGCGCCGAACCGCCAAACCGCTGACAGCCTGGACAAGCTTTCGGTAAGCGCGTTTGATAAAGCCTACCTTAAAATAATGATTGACGACCACAAAAAAAACCTGAAGCTGATGCAGGACGAAGCGCAAAATGGAAAAGATGCCGACCTGAAAACCTTTGCCGATAAAACCGCAGCCATTGTACAAACCCAGTTGGATAGCATCGTTAAAATGCAGCAGCGCATGCATTGAACCCGGGGGTGTTAAACCTTCGGCACGCTATTTGCGTACAAGGCAAGCGTTTAATATGGACGAATTGCATTTACCCTCACTCGGGCTCCTGCTCATCCTGACCGGCATTTTTGCCGAAGGCTGTTCCTTTTTACTTTACAGAAGGGCCAGGTACCGCCTAAAAAAATTAAGCGGCACCGGCCGGATAACCGACATTGAGATTGCGCACAACTGGCAGCTGTTTTTCAGGGCGGCGATGGTTGCCGTTCCGGTTTTGCTTTATATGCTCATGTCGACCATGCAGTCGGCCTGATTTCCTGCCGAAAGTCTGTAGTGCCAGGATAGTTTTTCCCCACTTTGTGCTTTGGAATCAAGGCTTTGGACTTCAAACTATCCCTTTATCCCGTACATTTTCCGCATCCCATCGCCCATCATATTGATAGCTTGCTTGCGCGAAAAAATATGCTGCATCAAAAAAGTGACCAGTTTATTTCCCGTTCCACTGATAAACGAAGGTTTTTTGCCAATCTTTCGTAAGCATTCTTGCACCACCTGTTCCGGCTGCTGTGCTTTAGGCTCCAGCGGGCTGGCTTTACCGGGATTGGTGCTGATATAATTGGGCGTTGCCGTAGCACCGGCGCAGCAGGCAATCACATCCACACCTTTGCTTTTCCACTCGTACCATAAACCTTCGGCAAATATTTTGTTGAACGCTTTGGTAGCCGCATAGGTGGCCAAAAAACCCGCTCCCTGCAAACCGGCGATGGACGACATCAGCACCACCCCTCCTTTTCCCCGCTCCACCATTTTGCCGCCGAAATGATATACCAGCGCCATCGGGCTCAACATATTTACCGAAGCGATATTTTGGTGGGTGCTTAGCTCCGTTGCGAGGTAAGGACCAATATAGGATAAGGCAGCGTTGTACACCAGGAAATCGATTTGCTTATCACCTATTGCTGCCTCAATTTGCTGCAGTGCACCAGGTGAGGCAAGGTCGCAGGGTATGGTTTGCACTTCTATCCCATGCTTTGCGCTAAGGGCGTCCGCAGTAGCATCCAGCGGCTCTTTACGACGGGCAATAAGCACTAAATTTAGTCCGCGCGCTGCAAGGGCGAAGGCGTAGGCAGCGCCCATTCCCTCAGAAGCACCGGCAACCAGCGCCGTATTGCCATATTTTTCTTTAAAAGTCATCCTGCCCCTTATTATTTACCCCCAAACGGCGTCACCGACCGCCACATCCTGTACATAACAATTAAAGGAAAAATAACCCAGGCTGCGTTCGACAAAAACACCCTCGCCAGTTGCGGCGAGGCATGTTCGCCGCAAACTTCTTCAAACAAAATAATGCTCACGTTGGTCAGCATCACCGAGGCCCACACAATGCTGCCAAACCGTATCCAGTTTTTACCTTTCCAGTAGGCGTAAATGGCGAGCGCATAAAAGGGGCCGAAGAAAATTGCGTCGATCCATATCGTAGCGCGCCACCAGGCTGGCCGGGCAATCAGCACCGGGTCGAAATTATGGCCGTACCAGTGCACCAGGTCCACCATTTTTGCCGGCGGCCAGGCCGGGTAGGTAAAATGATTGGCATCCGGGATCACCAGTTGTTCCAGGTCGACAATGTAAGTGATAAAAAACAGGTTGACGCAAAAGAAAACGATCAGCGCAATATCAACCGGCCGTTTGGATAGCGGTAAGGATTTCGTCATAATTTAAATCGGTTATGAGGTGAAGATACGGGATGATGTGCGGATGTGCAAATGTGCGGATGGGCAAATGTGCGGATGTGCAAATGTGCGGATGTGCAGATGTGCGGATGAAGGAATTCAAAAATGGGGAGGCGTTCTTTGGGATTCAAGCCAATTATTTCTGCTTCGCCCATACCAGCTTAAACAAAACCTGTTCCGTATTGCCGGTTTTGGCGATAAACAAAACGGTGTCTGTTGCAAGGTGGCGACGGTATTCCTTTTCGCTCAATATGATATTGCTATGCCAGCTAAAAACATAGTCGCCGTGGCTGTTGGCGGCTACGGGGTATTGGTTGGGATGCTGATCCATTTTCAGTAACAGACCCGCCATGTGTGAGGTATAAAACAGATTGGTGGTAAAGCCCGTATCTGAAGATGACCGCACGGTAAACATATCCCTGTCCAGCACCTTAGTGGAGTCGGCAGGATTTTGCAGGTCGCAAAAAACAGCGCATCCCAGCTGCCGCCTGATCCTGTTAAAACTCGCATATTTGATGTTAAGCCGCAAACCGTTAGGCAAAATATAGGTTTGGCAATTATTTGAAACACAAATAATGCGGGCCTCGTCGGGGTGGCGGGCGGATGTTGCACAAAACAGGTAATACAAACCAAGCAGCGGAACAATCCCTAAAACTTTCATAATTGTGATAGCATATTTACGAAACTGATGTAAAACGCAATTGCCTTATAAATAGTATGATGGGAACAAATATTGCCGCATCGGCCGCATCGGAATCACCTATAAATACCTTGACCTGATCAGGTTAATATGATGCAGCTCATGCCCGGCCAAATGATAAAGCAGTCCGCGTACCGTACACATATAGCCATTGGCATTACCCCAACGCGCCAGCGCCTCATCCGTAAAGCTGCTGAACAGGGCGATGGTGGAGCGGCGTACCGCTTCATATTCCTCCATAATGCTTTCC
>Ga0206971_10342_pt1 | contig 12608 bp, 10 predicted proteins | sample Alteio_BWOrgHeat_85_FD_152917 | JGI IMG/M metagenome (GOLD analysis project Ga0206971, IMG submission 152917) | Enriched cells from forest soil in Barre Woods Harvard Forest LTER site, Petersham, Massachusetts, United States -... | ecosystem: Environmental > Terrestrial > Soil > Temperate forest >...
CATTTTAACCAAGGCTTTTAGTAAAGGCAAAACCAATGCAGTTGTAATTTATAATGCTACGACGAGGAAGATCATTATTACGGAGGATTATTAAAAAGGAACCGCAAAACTTACGAAGTTTTAAAAACATACGAAGATGCGTACCTTGTTTGCATTAATCTTTGCTCTCTTATTATCTCTTCGCTGCTTGGCACAATTGGATAACTCCGCCATTACCAACCAAAAAATTGATGATAAAATTCAGGCGCTTAAAAAGGATAAAATCGATACCATACTCTGTTACTACATTTACTGCAACGGCAGGCCGCCCCGGTTGATGCTCAAAGATTCGTGTATTGCTTATGATATTAAATACTTGGTGTGGTGTGACCGCAGCAGAATATTTATGGAAAGATTTGATGAGTGCAAATTTTACCAGGTGCAATTGTTTTACCAGAATCCGTTTTACTTGCCTTTGAGTCGCTATAAAAGATTAAGCACCGAGAAAATCTTGCCGAGGGAATATAGAGCACTTGTTGGAAATAAAATGCAACTATTTGGGGAAGCAATAGATCACACCTGTTCCGGCATGTTCGATTTTTATCTGGGAAACCAATTTCTGCACAAAGAGCTCGACCTTACGGATTTAGACAGACTTTTAGATGATGACAAACACGTCAATAGAAACTACATCCATAACAGAAAGTCCATCATTGAATCGATAAGAGAGCAAATGGAGCAAATGGTATCGCTGTACAATAAAAAAATAGATGGGAAATAACTTTGGGGTTTTTGCCCAAACACCCGCAGAAACTTACGAAGTTTTTGAAACCTCGTAAGTTTCTGCGGATGCCCCAACGAAAAAGGCGCCCAATGGACGCCTTTCATATTTTTACTCCCCTTTAGGGACTGGGTTTAAACCGCCTCCGCTTCCATCGCCATCATCTCATCGATCAGGATGCGGCCGCAATGTTCGCAAACGATGATTTTTTTGCGCTGGCGGATGTCCGACTGGCGCTGTGGCGGGATCTGGTTAAAGCAGCCCGAGCAGCTATCACGCTGGATGGTTACAACCGCCAGGCCGTTCTTTGCGTTTTTGCGCAAACGGTTATAGGCTATCAATAACCTTTCTTCAATATTTTTGCTGGCTTTTTCGGCCTGTACCGAAAGTTCGTTTTCTTCTTTTTGAGTTTCCGAGCTAATTGTGTCTAACTCGTCCCTTTTTGCGTCAAGGTCGGCTTTACGCGCTTCCAGTTCGCCAAGGGCTTTTTCGTAAACCTGGGTTTTGGTGGTTATTTCATAACCAAATTCCCTGATCTTTTTCTCGCTTACCTGGATGTCTAATCCCTGTATCTCAATTTCTTTCGAAATTGCATCGTACTCGCGGTTATTTTTAACCTCATTCAGCTGGGCTTCGTATTTTTTAATATTGGCCTGTGCATCCTTTATCAGGTTTTTGCGGGTAACAATATCATCTTCCAGGTCATCCAGCTCGTTCTTAATTTTTTGTATACGGGTTTCAAGGCCTGCCACATCATCTTCAAGGTCGGCAACTTCCATCGGCAATTCGCCCCTTACCTGGCGGATCCTGTCAATTTTGGTGTGGATAGTCTGTAGTTCGTATAAGGCTTTTAGCTTTTCTTCTACGGTTTGTTCCATTAAATAAAATATTTGACGGGGTTTGTATTTACTTCTGTTAAACGGACGGCAAAGTTACTAAATTTTTTCCGAATATTTTCATACAATAATTGTTGCGTAAAATGCTCACTTTCAAAGTGACCGATGTCGGCAATAACCAGCTTTCCTTCAGCATCAAAAAACTCGTGATATTTAAAATCGGCTGTCACAAATACGTCTGCGCCGGCTGCTATGGCTTGTTTCAGCAAAAAGCTGCCCGCGCCGCCGCACACCGCTACTCTTTTAACGTGTTTGCCGGTGTACGCAGTATGCCGGATGACATGCGCCCGCATTTTTTGTTTCAGGTGATATAAAAACTCCTCTTCCTGCATATTCATCTCCAAATCGCCGATCATCCCGGCACCCACCTGCTGGTTTGCATTGGTCAGGTCGTATAAATCATACGCCACTTCTTCGTAGGGGTGCGCCATGATCAGCGCTACCAGCAACTTGCTTTCCAGCACGGCCGGGTAAATAGTTTCCATTCGTACCTCGTTTTCGGTATGGCGTTTGCCGGGCTCGCCCACATAAGGGTCGGTTTGGTCGTTGCCTTTAAATGTACCGCTGCCTTCGGCATTGAAGCTACATTCACTGTAATTGCCAATGCTGCCAGCGCCTGCTTCAAAAAGCGCTTTGCGCACTGCTTCGGCGTGGGCAACCGGCACATAGGTTACCAGTTTTTTTAATACTCCGCTTTTCGGCGCCAATATCCGGCAGTTTTTAAGCCCGAGGGTTTCGCATATTTTGGCATTTACGCCGGTCATTACGTTATCCAGGTTGGTGTGGATGGCATAAAGGGCGATGTTTTTGCGGATGGCTTTTTCCACCACGCGCTCCACATAGGTTTTGCCGTTAAATTTTTTCAGCCCGCGAAAAACGATCGGATGATGCGAAATAATCACCTGGCAATTGTGTTCGATGGCTTCATCCACCACAGCCTCGGTGCAATCCAGCGAGATCAGCGCCTGGAAAACTTCCTGATCGGGGTGGCCCACGATGAGGCCGGCATTATCATAATCTTCCTGGTAAGCCAAAGGGGCCACGCTTTCGAGATAGGCAGTAAGTTGAGATAATTTCATATAAGCACGAATGTTCACGAATAAGATCGAATTTTCACGAATGAAATGATGCGAATTTATTTGACACGAATTGATTTAGCACGAATTAACACGAATTTTTGCGAATTAACACCAATTCAATTTGTTATTATTCGCGTTCATTCGATCTTATTCGTCAAAATTCGTGTCAATTAAATTAGTGTCTATTTCATCCAAACCACTTTTTGTTCCGATTTATGCGGTGCAGCAATAATATCACCGTACAGCTCAGGCCGGCGTGCATTGATGTACCTGTGGCCGCCGGCATCGGTCAATTTTTCAGGAGTAAGCGTGGCGATGGTAATCTCATTATCAAAACTTCTGCATTCTGCAATAACGTCGCCAAAAGGATCGAGGATCATCGAGCAACCGTTTTTGAGTTGGTCATCGTCCATGCCGATGGGATTAGAAAATATGGCATAAATAGCATTATCATAAGCCCGCGCAGGCAGCCATTTCATCAGCCAGCCACGGCCTTTCAGGCTGTCAAATTCCTGGCGAAGGGTGGTTGGATCGGCTTCGCGGTTTTGCCAAAGTTTGGGGTCGACAAACCCGGCGCCGGGGCGGGTTGATGGCGTGCACATGGTAACATGCGGCATAAAAATAATATTTGCGCCCAGCAGTTTTACGGCCCGTACATTTTCTGTAATGTTGTTATCGTAACAGATCAGGATGCTGCATTTCCAGCCGTGCAGGTCAAAAATAACATATTCGTTACCGGGTGTCAGGTGAGGATTGATAAACGGATGCAGCTTGCGGTATTTGGCGATAAGGCCATCCGGGCCCTCACATACATAGGGTTTATAAAGATTATCATCGGCATCTTTTTCAAATAACCCTGCCAGGATAATGATGCCCAACTCTTTTGCAATATCGGTAAGCTTTTGGATGGACGGACCTTCCGGGATAAATTCCGCCACGTCAAGCATTTGTTGTTTTGACAAGTGCCGGGCAAATGTGTACCCGGTTATCGAACATTCGTGGAAAGCGATGGCCTGCGCGCCTTTTGCGGCGGCTTGTGCCGAGAGATCCCTGATGACTGATAGGTTATATTTTTTGTCGCCGCTGCGATGTTCAAATTGAGCAGTTGCGATTTTTATATTTTCCATAATGACACGAATTGAGTTGACACGAATTGACACAAATAAGATCGAATTGACACAAATTTAATTTGATATTATTCGTGTCCATTCGACTTTATTCGTGAAAAATAGTGTATAAATTATTAGTGTATAATTTTAAATGTCGCGGCATAAAGCAGACCGGTGTTATTTTGTTGCGATTCCGGGATAGTAACTGTTATAACGCCGCCATCCTGCTTCCATTTTAATTTTTGTTTTACACCAAGCAGGATAACGGCCTTAACCTTATTGGTATTCCCGGTATTGATGTTAACAGTTGCTGGCAAGATCACTTCATTATTCTTCGCCAATAAAAATGCATATTCATTTTTACCATCGGCAGATTGGGTAAAGAAAATGTCACCATCGGAATAGGGCGCAACGGCCCTTGATGAATATATCCCTTCGCCATTTATCTTTATCCATTTCCCGATATCAGCAAGTCGTTTGTAGGCCTCCGGGTCCCAGTCGCCATCCGGGCCGGGACCGATGTTCATTAAAAAATTGCCGCCGCGCGATACAATTTTGATCAGCAGCTGCACGATCTGCAACGATGGTTTGTAATGATCGCCGGGCACGTAGCTCCAGGAATTGCCCATCGTCATGCAGGTTTCCCAAGGGTGGCTTAGCGGCGCGGCCGGCACCTCCTGTTCGGGCGTGGTATAGTTTTCATTGGGCCCGGTAACACTGCGGTCGACCACAATCAAACCCGGTTGTTTGCTTCGTGCCATCGCCGCAATCTTCGGCATATCAATATCCTGGTTGTACTTGCTGCCCATCGATTGGGCCATGGCCGAGTCTGCATGATTTTTTGGCCTAACCCAGCCGCCGTCGAGCCATAAAATGTCTACGCGGCCGTAATTACTCATTAGTTCGCCAATCTGGTTGTAAGTATAATCTTTAAATTGCTGCCACTTGTCGGGATGTTTGGCGGGATCATAATTCACATTCCGGTCCTTCGGCGGAAAATAGGGCCACCAGTAATAGGGGCTGTGCCAGTCGGGTTTGGAAAAATATGCGCCGATCATAAAATTTTCCTTACGAAAAGCTTTAAATATTTCATCGGCAACATTCGCCCTGGGATTTCTTGAAAATGGGGTGTTCGGGCTGGTAACCTTATAATCAGTCTCCTTCGTATCAAACATGCAAAAACCGTCGTGGTGTTTGGTGGTGAACACCACGTATTTCATACCTGCATCCTTTGCCGCCGCTACCCATTTTTCCGGGTTAAAGTGCGTGGGGTTAAAGGTGTACTGCAGGTTTTCATAAGCTTTTTTATAGCCGAAATAGTCTGCTGCATAAGGCCCTTTACGCTGCGTCCAGCCTTCATCTTCGGGGCAAAGGCTCCAGCTTTCCACTACGCCCCATTCGCTGTATGGCCCCCAGTGCATAAATAAGCCGAATTTAAGGTCCTGCCATTGGGCAAGTTTACGCAGCACATCTGTATCGGTGGGTGCAACGTAGCCATCGTTTTGTTGCTGCGCCCGGGCTATACTGAAAAGTGACAGAGCGGCGATGCAAGCAAGAATTTTTTTCATTGGGATGTTTAATACAGAAGTGGGTTTATCTTTCACAAAGTAAAGAACTTCTGCAACCTAAACAAACAAAGTGAAACGCAAAATGAAGAACGAATACCCGTTCAACCCTTCGCCTTTTACCTTTCGCCTTTTACCTTCTTAATATCCCATCTTGACCATCTGGTAGCTTTCATAAGCCATTTGACGGTTGTAATCGTTAGCAAGCGATTTATGGTTTACCAGGTCGACAATGGTGCCAATAAAGCACAGGCCGCCGGTAAAGAAATATAAAAGCCCCATGCCGATTTGGCCGACTAAAAAGCGCTGAATACCCGATATCCAGATAAATCCCAATAAAGTAACCAGCAGAATGTCTGAGGGATTGCGGCGCTTACCGCCATAGATCATAAAGAAACGTGATTTTTGAGGGTCGGTCAGTTCAGCAATTCCCTGCTGCAAAAAACCAAACTCTTCCGGTGTCATCCCCGGGAAGGCCATATAAGGGTTTTGGTAGTCCATTGTTTTAGTTTTTGATGATTGATGATGTAAAACTAAGTTACAAAGCTGGCCGCATCAATTCAAAACTGGCAGGTAAATAAATTTAATCGGTGAGCGGGCAGGTTTAGGCGGTGAAAGCAGCTATAACAAAGTTCCCCCCTAACCTGGTAGCTGTCGCAGGGCATACGCATTAAAATAATTTTGAATATAACTGTCCGATTTAGTGGTTTACGTGATGTCCAATGCTTTTATTATGAATAGTTTTCACCATGAAGTTTACAAAGGACGCAAAGATTCCACAAAGTAGTCCGTTTCATTGTGTTCTTAGTGCCCTGGTGGTTAAAAAATCTATTTCTTAAACCGCCCCGTTTCCTGGACGCTATGCCAATACGCGTAAAACTATTTTAGTGCGCTTGTTCTGATCGTTATTGGGTTAGAAGGGACAAAGTCTCCGGTTTCCCTAACTTAATAGCATTTGACTGACCTCCTGAGGCGCCAAAAAATTAAGCTACTCTTTTTTGTAAAACGTTGCTACCACATCGCTCACATAGCCATTCTGTTGCTGAAAGGATACGATCTTTATAGTTGCTGCGTCAATTTGCGTTAATTTAATGTGGAACGTCGGGTCGTTACTGCCATCGTTAAACGCCCCGGTGGGAAGGGAATAACTGATCGCAGTAGTGACGGATAAGTTGCTTTCAATGCCTGTTGTTGCAGATTTAAAAACAATGGTATCTGCAATCATCTCCGGCGTATAGTTTTGGATAATATTTACCCCTACATGGGGGTGCGCCGTGCCGACCCCCGAATAAGTGGTATCGCCGAGCAATGTTTCCACCGTTATTTCCGAAATTCCATCTGCCCGCAGGCTATTATTAAAGGAGGTGTCTGCCTGTTTATAAACTGTGTAGGTTCCTGTCAGACCGGTAGTCGAATCCGGCTTTAGGCTGCCGCCTGATTTACTGCAGCCGGCCAGTAAAACAACCGGCAATATCATCAATAGTAGTTTTTTCATCCGGGGCAAATATAGAATGATCGTTCGTTTTTTTTCAACCATTCGTTTTTTTACCAGTAATAATGCCGGCGTTTTTGGGGCTCACCCGCTATCCCGGCTTCCACAACCACGCAAATATTTCCCCACTTTATTTCCCAATGCCCCGTTTATTGATTAGGGAAACTACAAATAGCTCAAATACAGGCCCATTTAACTATGGGTATGATTTTTGAGCTTGTTTTATAAAAAAAATCACTATGGGACTGCAACCTATTACAATTATCGCCACAATACTTACCCTTGTACCGGTAATCCTGATCATAAAAACAGCTATCGCAATGGCGAAGGATAAGAAAATACGTTAATATTTATTCGAGTATAATTCAGTGTTTTTTTAAACGTATAGTCTCCGGGCTTTAAAGTTCCGGGGACTATTGTTTTATAAGGCCGCCACCGATCGGCGCCTGGCTGCCGGCGCAAATCGGCTTCGGTATACACTACTCTACAAAAGATATAATACAAAGAGAAATCGCGGCCACAGTAGCCCCGGGGCCAGGTTTTCCGCGTTCGATGTACTTGGTTAAAATTCAAATCGATCCTGGGCCTTATTTGAGTCTAAACACTAAGCCGTTACTTTAAGCTAATCTGCCGCCATTCCTGAAACATGTAACAAACCACAGATCTTCCTGCGGTCTGGAGCAACCTATGCAGGCGTTTTACGTATAACGGCTCCTATACCATACCCCTTTTATAATATGCCATCTGCAATCGAAGCAGCCATACCCGATAAGCTACGTCTCACGGAAGCACCTGATTTGGCCCTCCAAAACCAGCTCTTCAGCGATTTCAACAATACGATTGCAGATTATCCAAAGGAAAAAACCATCATCGACCTGTTTGAGGAGCAGGTTATAAATAACCGCGAGGCAGTTGCTCTTTGCAGGCATGAGCATTCTATGACCTATGGCGAGCTAAACAAACAAGCTAATAAGCTGGCGCACTATTTAATTTCAAGCGGGGTGACAAATGGGGATAATGTGGGCCTGCTGGTATCGCGAACCTTTGATATGGTGATCGGCATGCTTGCAATTATGAAAGCCGGCGGCGCTTATGTGCCGATAGACCCTGACTACCCGGTCGATCGCCAGGAATATATCCTGCAAAACTCGGGTGTTAGCTGCCTTATTGCTGACAGCGACTACCCCCTGCTGACCTTACTGGACCCGTTGCAAGTGGTCAGGATAAGGGAAACGGATCTTAATTGTTACAAAAACACTAATCCGAAAATAAAGATCGGCAGTACGCAGCTGGCTTATACCATTTACACATCCGGTTCCACCGGGAGGCCAAAAGGGGTGATGATAGAACATCATTCGGCAGTAAACCTATTGTTGTGGGTGAACCAGGAATTTAACGTGGGGCCAGGCGATAGGTTGCTCTTTATCACCTCGATGTGCTTCGACCTCTCCGTGTATGATATTTTCGGCATGCTGGCAGCAGGCGGATCAATCGTAATGGTGGAGAAGCAAGAGCTGATGGACGTGCCGAAACTCAAGGAAATGCTGCTCAAACACCATGTTACTTTTTGGGATTCGGTACCCTCGACAATGGATTATTTTATCGGCGAACTGGAGGCCGCCGATGCCCGATATTTTGCAAGCAAGTTGCGGCTGGTTTTTATGAGCGGAGACTGGATACCGGTGAACCTGCCCGACCGGATAAAAAAATATTTCCCTAAAGCCAAAACCATCAGTTTGGGAGGCGCTACAGAAGCGACCGTTTGGTCTAATTTTCACCGAATAGAAAAAGCAGAAAAAGCGTGGAAAAGTATCCCCTACGGCAAACCTATCTCCAACAACTTTTTCTACATCCTTGACGAGCAGTTAAACCCTGTTCCCCTGGGCGAAGAGGGCGAGTTATATATTGGCGGCGTAGGCGTTGCACGCGGTTATGCCAATGATAAGGAAAAAACCGAGCGGTCTTTTTTGCAAGATCCGTTCAACCCCACAACCGGCGGACGGATGTACAAAACCGGCGACCTGGGCCGGATGCTGCCAACGATGGATATGGAATTTATCGGCCGCATTGACGACCAGGTAAAAATTCGCGGCTTCCGCATCGAGCTGGGCGAGATAGCCACTGCCCTCCAAAAACACGAAAAAGTAAGATCGGCTGTGGTGCTGGCCAAAACAATAAAGGAAAAGGAAAAAGAACTGGTTGGCTATATTGTAGGGGACGCAAACGCGGCAGAACTTAAGGCGTATTTAAATACGATGTTGCCGTCCTATATGGTGCCGGCAAATTACATCATGCTCGATGCTATCCCGCTAACCAACAACGGAAAGGTGGACAAAAAGGCTTTGCTGCTATACGCCTGTCCTGACGAAGAGATCAGCTTTTACATCGCCCCGCGCACCAACGTGGAAAAGATGCTGGCCGAGGTTTGGTCAGAATATTTGGGGCTAAAAAAGGTGGGTATCTACGATAATTTTTTTGAATTGGGCGGCCATTCGCTCATTGCGGTTAAGGTAATGACAAAAATCGAGCGCCTGACCGGCAAACGCCTTCCCCTGGCCTCGTTATTTGAAAAGCCGACCGTAGAACGCCAGGCACGCCTGTTGGATATGGATGGCCGGTCAGTCACCTGGGATTCGCTGGTGCCAATAAAACCGCATGGCGCAAAAATGCCCCTGTACATCGTACACGGAGCCGGCCTGAATGTATTGCTGTTCAATGCCGTTGCTGCCGGCCTTTCTCCTGATCAGCCGGTATACGGCCTGCAGGCTAAGGGCCTCGACGGCGTTGACGAGCCTTTTACAACGATTGAGGAAATGGCTGCATATTACATCGATGCAATTGCCCGGCAAAACCCGGATGGGCCATACGCACTGGCCGGTTTTTCATTTGGCGGCATCATCGCCTGGGAAATGGCGCGCCAGCTGAAAGCAAACGGCAAAGAAGTAAAATTATTAGCGCTGTTTGACACGAATGCCTATCAAACCATTTCAAATTATTCCCTTTCAAAAAAAATACAGCGGCAGCTGGCTTACTATGTTAATAATATTGTCCACACGTTAAAATTCACTGCGGGGTTCAGCAATACCATCCGCGAGAAAACCAAACTGCTAAAGCGGAAACTGATCAGGCGCTACTGGGCGCTGTTTTATGGTAAAAATCAGAATCAGCCTGGCTTTTTTGGCTACGCCCATAAAATTGACAAGGTTAACATCGAGGCCTTAAAGCAATACCAGCTAAAGCCTCAGGAAATAGTGCTTGACGTATTCAAAGCGCAAACACGTACCTATTACGTGGCGGATCAGCAATTCCTTGGCTGGCAGCCCCTCGCCTTGAAAGGTGTTAATATCCACGATATTCCCGGCGAGCACAATACTATTTTTAAAGCACCAAATGATCAACCATTTGCTGAAGCGTTGCAGAAATGCCTGGACCGGGTTAATGCAGCGGTTCCCAATGTTCCTTCTTCTTAAAACGCACTGATCTAGCACTGGTCCCTACAGATGTTTTAACATCTAATTTGCAAATCGGCGTTTAAATTCGTTTCTTAGGCTATTATTTGCCCCGCGTTGTAATTGCCTGTTAAGCCTGCAATTAAACCGGCGTTTGTATAGCTTTAAAATTACCCAATTGAAACCCGGCCCGACTTTGCGGTTCAAAACTGATTTAATGAATAAAACCTGGTTAATCCTGTTAATAGCTGGGGCCTCTTTAATTGCCTGCAACAATAAAAGCGGAACCACGGTGAGCACCTTTGCCGGTAACGGCACCTTGGGTGCGGTAAACGGCACAGCCGAAAAAGCGTCTTTTTCAAACCTGATGGATGTGGCCGCAGATTCTGCGGGAAATATATACGTAGCTGATTCGCGCAATAATCTGATCAGGAAAGTCAGCCCGGACGGCGTGGTAACCACGCTTGCGGGCAGCGGCAAACAGGGATCCGAGGACGGTAAAGGGATATCGGCATCTTTTTTTTTCCCCGCAGCGCTTACGGCAGATGCGAACGGCGTTGTTTATGTGGCGGATACGCATAACAGCTTGATCCGCAAAATCAGCCCGGACGGAACTGTTATCACTATAGCTGGCAGGCTCACGCCCGAAGCGGCAAAATACCGGGACACCGTAATAAAGTTGGACAATCCGTACGGAATTGCGGTTGATGACAAAGGCAATGTATTTGTAGCCGACTGGGAAAGAGACATGATAAAAAAAATAAGCCCGGATGGAAAGATGACAGCATTTGCCGGTAACGGTGAAAAAGGCGCGAAAGACGGGCAAGGTGCGGCGGCAACATTTTATTTGCCGGAGGGTTTGGCGCTCGACCATACGGGCAACCTGTATGTTGCGGATTGTTATAACAATATGATCCGGAAAATTACGCCGGATGGCCTGGTGAGCACATTTGCGGGGCATGCGCTAAAAGGCGCGAAAGACGGCAAAGGCAAAGCTGCCTCTTTTTCCCACCCCGACGGCCTGGCCGTAGACCATGCCGGAAATGTTTATGTGGCTGACGTTGGGAATAACAAAATCCGGAAAATTACCCCGGATGGCGTGGTTACCACGATAGCCGGAACAGGGATGCACGGCGGCGCGAATGGACCAGGCAAAACGGCTTCCTTCTACCGCCCGTTTGGGGTAACCGTTGACAAAACAGGAAATATTTACGTAGCGGACTATCAAAATAATCTTATCCGAAAAATAACTCTTTAGCCGGTAAGAAAAAAATATAACAACAAAACGTAAACGGAACAAAACGCAGATTAACACAAAAGCAAATGACAAAAAAGTTAACCATCCCGGTTTTGCTGGCCCTGATTTTCTTAGGGTGCAGTAAAAAGAAGGAAAATATTAACCCGCCGCCACCGCCGCCGCCTGTCGATACCTCTTATGGAAAGGCGAATAGCGAACACTATTCGGTACTGACACAGCATAATGAAAACAGCAGGGCCGGGTTTGACAACCAGGAAACGGTGTTAACCACGACAAACGTAAACAGCAATTCCTTCGGGAGGCTCTTTACGCTTCCTGTTGATGATCAGATTTATGCCCAGCCGCTGGTTTACGGCAACCTGAATATCGCATCCGGCACGCACAACGTTGTGTTTGTCGCTACTACCAATAATACCGTATATGCTTATGACGGCACCAAAGGAACCTTGTACTGGAAAAAGAACTTTACCGTTTCGGGGATGCGGCCGCCGACGGCATCGGATATGAATTCGTCCTGGTGCACACCCTATACCGACTTTGCTGCCGACATCGGCATCGTAGGTACACCAGTTATCGATTCCGCTTCAAAAACCATGTACTTCGTGGCCAGGAGCACAAGCGGGACACAATTTATTCAATACCTCCATGCCATAAGCCTGGTTGACGGATCCGATAAGGCAGGCAGCCCTGTAAAAATAGCGGCCAGCGTTCCGGGTACCGGCGATGGCAGTGTCGGCGGTACGGTGAGTTTTGACCCGCGGCGAAATAACCAGCGCCAGGGTTTGCTGTTGGTTAATGGCGTAGTATATATCTCGTGGGCATCACATTGCGACTGGAACCCATATCATGGATGGGTTATTGGTTATAATGCAAGCACGTTGGCGCAGCAGATTGTTTATTGCGATACGCCAAACGGCGAGGCGGGCGGTTTGTGGGAAAGCGGCATGGGCATAGCTGCGGATGCTTCGGGCAGCTTATATGTAACCTCGGGCAACGGCAC
>Ga0206971_10340_pt2 | contig 12526 bp, 9 predicted proteins | sample Alteio_BWOrgHeat_85_FD_152917 | JGI IMG/M metagenome (GOLD analysis project Ga0206971, IMG submission 152917) | Enriched cells from forest soil in Barre Woods Harvard Forest LTER site, Petersham, Massachusetts, United States -... | ecosystem: Environmental > Terrestrial > Soil > Temperate forest >...
TTCTTAGCGCTTATGAGAGCAGCATCGAACCTAACTTTCCCCGGATCGGCTTGTTTAAAGATATGCTGGTGGCTACCACAAAAAAAGGGCTTTTTATTTGCGATATCAACACACTCAAATGTCATTATGAAAAATGCAGTGATCCGCTATGCAGGGGCACGGCTTCATTAAGTGTGCAAACCGATAAGGTGATTGCCTACGGCAACAGGTGCTGGTATATTTTTAAACCCGGCTATGGTTTAAAGATGACCCATTTTAATAAGGCTGATACAAAATTGATTGAAGAGAATGTTGGCACCCTGACCGTTGAAACCTACCGCGACACCGCCTTCCTGTTTTGTAACCCTGGCAGGGTGCTTTATAAACTATTATCGAAACATGATAGCTTGCAGGTTTGTCAAATGCAGCAATTCGACTATTTTATCAACACGGTCAGCGTGCAAAAAAACGGTTACCTGGTTAACACAGTGAGGCGAAGCATTGAAAATCCCGGCGGCCGGGTTATCGATGATTACGACATTACGAGTTTATCCGTTGATAAACAGGGGCATAAATGGTACGGCACTTTAGGAAAAGGTATTGTAACCAATTTTGAAAGCGAAAATCCGCTAAAGGACCGGTGTTCAATACCTTTATTGCATAATGACCTTGTACAATGCCTTATCAGGTGCGATAAGTCATTGCTGATAGGTAGCCGGGATGGAAAACTTATCCGTTATGATCCAAACACAACGGTTTCGACACTTTTGCTTCAGCTTCCTGCCAAAAACAACGGAATCAGTTACCTTAAAACCTTAAATAAAACGGACGTTTTGGTCGGATCGCCCACGCGGACGTTCATTTACAACATTGAAACACGGCAGACAAAGCAAACATTTTTGTATATGGCTATTAAGCAAGCCGATACGATTGACCATTCTCTTTTGCTGGCCACCTCCCCGGGATTGATCGCCCGGCCCATGGATTCGACCGGGAATTACGAGCGCTGGGAAAGAATGTTCAAAAGCAAGTTTAAGGGGTTTGGCGAGATTCGCGGCGATCTTTTCAATTTTGTAGGAATTGAGCAGCGCGCAAAAGCTGTGTGCTGCATTGCCAAAACAAATACCATTTGGGCTTCGTTAAAAAATGGTTTATACCGGATAGACAATACAGGAGCCCGGCCGTTTTTATATAATAATATGCGGGTATATGCTTCCTGCCTCATGGCCTATGCCGGCAAGGTTATTGTCGGAACATTCAACAGTGGTATTTTAATCATTGATGATAACAGCATCAAACATTTAACTACTGACGATGGCTTGCTGTCAAACAACATTCTGCAAGTAAAAATACTGAGAGATAATCTTTGGATATATAATAGCGGACTGGTGCAGGTCTTCAATCTCAAAACTTTGAAGATTGTGGGCAAGTATCAATTGCCCGATTTGAGCGGCGGTATTGTTACCGACTCCGAAGATATTGACGGCCACCCCTACCTGGCTAACGTGGGCGGTCTTTACAAAATCTCATCAACAAACCTGAAAAACGATTACGGAATTTATCTTAATTCGATAGCGATAAATGGTAAAGATACCGGGCTCATCAACAACTTTACAGTAAGCCACGACGAAAATGACCTGCAGTTCAATGTTGGCGTGCCGTCCCTGCTTGACGGGAGAAATATTCTGATCAAATATCGCCTGATCAACGACCGTAATGCAAAGTGGACGTATGGTAAGGCAGGGGAACGAAATTTCAGGTTTGAATCGCTTATGCCAGGCAACTATCATTTTGAGGCACAGGCAGGCAGGCCGCAAACCGGGGTCTCCGGGAAGACTATAAAAATCAGCTTTACCATCAACCCGCCCGCGTGGAGACGATGGTGGTCGCTGGGTTTAATGGGCCTTGCCGGGGCGTCAATAATTTTCGGCGTGGCGAGGCTTTATTATCTAAACCTGTTATCAAATGAAAAAGCCGAATTCGAAAAAAAATTAGCGATTGAAAAAGAGCGGCAGCGAATCAGCAGCGACATGCACGACGATATCGGAGCCAACCTCTCCGCACTGAGGCTATATACCAAAAGCATGCAAAACCCGGACGACGTGCAAAAAAACGCCCAGGTTGATGAAATGATGAACGAACTGTCGGATAAGGTAAGAGAGATTATCTGGCGACTTGATAAAAATGGCGACACATTGGCCGGGCTGATCAATTTTATAGAAGTGACGTCGATTAATTTATTCAAACACACCTCAATTAATTTCAGTGTCACGTTACCGGATTTCATACCCGAAATCAATATCGGCAGTGAGAGAAGGCATGATGTTTTTTTGATTGTTAAAGAAGCGCTAAATAACGCTATTAAACATTCCATGGCCACCGAGGTACTTCTACAAATAAGCCTGGAGCGTAATCGATTAAAGGTAGCAGTGAAAGACAATGGCACGGGAATATTGAAGTCAGCCGGCGAAAAAAAGAACGGGTGGGGCCTGGCAAACATTAAAAAACGCGCAGAAAATTTAAAGGCAAACATTTCTATCGAATCCAGTATGGGTACTATAATGGAAGTAGACATACCATTATCCGAAACAAGAATGCTGTGACCCGCAACCAGGCAGCCGGGGGTTGTAAAGCCTGCTCACAATGCCGCAAAATAAAAAAGCCTCAAGACTTTCGACTTGAGGCTTTCGACTTTCCAGGGTCGGGGTGGCAGGATTCGAACCTGCGGCCTCCACATCCCAAATGTGGCGCGATACCGGGCTACGCTACACCCCGAAAAGGTCTGCAAAGGTAGCGTTTAAATTTGCCGGCGCAAATGTTTTTTAAAAAGAAAATTTTTAAGGGTGATTGTTCCTGGTGAACTGGCTTTTTTATAACATGCGGGGAACTGGAAATCACCATGTTATAAATTAACGGTTATTTAGGGGGGGGGGTGAGCTTAATTAATTTATTGAATTATAAGCGGGCGTTAATGCTCCAATGAATAATTATAATTGCCAGCGCAATGGTAATAACCAATCCAAGGAAAACGAGTACCCAATATAAAAAAGCTCTCATTAACACCAACGGGTTTTTATCAAATCGTAGCGAATTTAGGAAAAATATCTTGTACAATATTAACGGTAACTAATTAATTACCGAAAAATACAAGTTCTATGTCAGTATTATTTGTTGCAGTATAATTAATTATATCTCGGGTCGGTTTTTAAATAATATCCCCTATCCCACTACATTGTTGATACGCGCGGGGGTTGCCTGTTGTACTTAAAACCCAAAAATTAGAAATAATTGCAAAAAGCTGAACGCAATTGCCCGATTACCTACCTAAAACACCCCGATCGCGAATTTAAGGATGGGTTGGCGGCGCCGGCGGCGGAGGCGGTGTACCAGGATGCGGAGGCAGCTTCGGTAACCTAAAATTCACCCTATGATGATGCCATTTCAAGTGTGTATGAAATGGCGGCTTGTGCGGCTTGTGTGGAGCCGGCGGAGCTGGCGGCGGAGCCGGAATTGTTTGCAAAGGGGATAATGCTGCTGCCCGTTTAACAGGAGCGGCTTTGCCGAATGATGCATTCAGCGCGATAATCAAAACTATTCCGGCTATTTTTAAGATTTTCATTTGTATTGTTATTCAAATAGAACTGCTAATTTAAAAAACGTGCAAACAATTCTGATAGTATAACTCCATTATTTAATAATGGTTTTAAAAAGAAAATCAGCGGCAAATTGTCCGGCTTCGAGCCAACGTTGCTGTGTGTCCTTTCCGCCTGAAAAAAATGGGTTAAAATGCTTTTGCAACTCGTGCGAATAACCTTCAAATACATTCAGGGCATTCGGTATACCTAATTCATCGGCCTTTTGATGAATGTCTTTCCCGCCAAACATCGGCGCGCTTTTATGGGTTGGCGGAACGATGCCGTCATTACTGCCCAAAACGTTTACAATGGGTACGCGGGCATTCAGCAGCCAATCCGGGTTATAAATGGCGCCCCAAAAATTGAGCACCGCTGCAACTTTCAAAGGTTTGCTGTATTTAGTTAACCCGATGGAATCGGGTTGGATGTTAGATAGTTTCGCCAATTCCTCGTCACTGCTGTAAGCCGCCTGCAGGGCAATGATTCCCCCGGCTGAATTTCCGGCAAGAATGATTTTGTCGGGGTCGATACGGTAAAGCGCCGCGTTTGCCCTGAAATACTCCACTGCGGTTTTAAGGTCGTGCACCGCATAATAGCTTGCCTTTAAAAATTCGTCGAAATTAAAAACCGGGTTTTTCTTGCTGAGCCTGTAATTTACAGCCGCGCACACGTAGCCCCTTTGGGCAAAGGTCTTACACCATAATTGAACATTTTTTGCAGCTTTTGAGCTGTATTTAAATCCGCCGCCATGCATCCAGATGATCAGCGGCCTTTGCAGCTCTTTATCATCTTTAGGTTGATACAGGTCAAACAAATAGGCCTTCTTTTCCTTTTCATTCGCGGCTGCATTGTAACTAATATCGTTGTCGATACTGACATCCGGAAATACCAGGTCTTTGTAGCGATGATTAGTTTGTGCCTGCACGTGGGGATAAATAAAGATTAAGAGATTGAAGATAAATAGTTTTTTAACAGTCATGGTTAAATATACGATACAAACCACCCGCGCGGTTGTTTGGCCTGACGATTTAAACGGTTTGCCCAACCGTACTTATTAAATTTGTTAAATTTGAACGCTGATATAATAAAGTATTAAATTGTAATGACGCTTTTGAAGGATACAGGAACGCTTTATACTGGTTTGAATAAGCCTGAGCAGGAACAAAAGCTCAGGCAGTTGCTTAACTACCTGTCACTTAATTCACCTTTTTATAAAGAGCTGTTTGCAAAAAACGGCATCAACCCGGATGAAATAGAAACGCTCAGTGACATTACCAAACTGCCGACGACAACCAAAGACGACCTGCAGCAGCGGAATAACGATTTTCTGTGCGTCCCGCAAAACCAGGTTGCCGAATATACCTCCACATCCGGCACTTTGGGCAGCCCGGTAACTATTGCGCTTACCGAAAGTGATTTGCAGCGCCTTGCGACGAATGAGTACAATTCTTTTTTGTGCGCCGACGGGTCGAAAGATGACACCTACCAGTTGATGCTCACCCTTGACCGGCAGTTTATGGCAGGAATTGCCTATTATACAGGTATCCGGAAGATAGGCGCAGGCATTATACGGCTTGGGCCGGGCGTACCATCGATGCAATGGGAAACTATTCTGCGATTAAAACCCACATCCATCGTTGCCGTGCCTTCATTCATTCTTAAATTAATTCAATATGCAAAGGATGCCGGTATCGACATTAATCAAACCGCTGTTAAAAAGGCCGTTTGTATTGGCGAGAACATTCGCAATGGTGATTTCTCGTTAAATATTTTAGGCAGGAAGATCACCGACGCCTGGAATATTAAATTATACTCTACCTACGCCTCTACCGAAATGCAAACTGCTTTTACCGAATGCGGTGAAGGCCGGGGGGGCCATTGCCAGGCGGATCTGCTGATCGTCGAACTGCTTGATGAGAATAATGAGCCCGTCGGCCCGGACACGCCCGGGGAGGTGACCATAACCACGCTGGGCGTTGAAGGCATGCCGCTTTTGCGTTATAAAACCGGCGATATATGCACGTACAATGATGAGCCATGCGCCTGCGGCCGCACCACCCTGCGCCTTAGCCCGCTGGTGGGCCGCAAAAAGCAGATGATCAAATTTAAAGGTACAACCCTTTACCCCCCTGCCCTGTTCGACTTGCTGAATGAAATGGATGAAGTGCTCGATTTTGTGATTGAGGTATATGCCAATGAAATTGGGCTTGACCAGGTGCTGCTTTATTTGGTCCCTTCGCAAGACAGCGAAGAATGCGATCACCGCATCCGGGCTTATTTGCAGGGGAGACTAAGGGTTAGTCCGCAGATCAGGTACGTTTCGGCGGAGGCGATTTTAAAAATGCAGTTTAAGGAAACCAGCAGGAAACCGATAAAATTTATTGACAAAAGGATATAAAATTGCTGAAAGGCCAAAACCGGTCTGCAAATCCGCGTTAGCGGCAACCTGGAACAACACACAATGAGTAAAAAAGTCTTAGCCATTTATTACACGCAGTCCGGGCAGCTGGCAGAGATTGTCGCTTCTTTTACTGCGCCGCTAAATGAGGCCGGCGCGGAGGTGGAATATGTGCAGATAAAACCGGTTGAGGAATTTAAATTCCCGTGGACAGGCAGCGGCTTTTTTTCGGTAATGCCGGATTGTGTACTGGGCGTGCCGCGTGCCATCGAAGAACCATTATTTAACGAAGAAAAATATGACCTGGTCATCCTTGGCTATCAGCCCTGGTTTTTATCGCCGAGCATCCCGTCAAACGCATTGCTTCACAACGAAAAATTTAAAAAACTAATAGCCGGTACGCCGGTTGTTACCATCAGCGAAGCGAGGAACATGTGGATAAACGCCTTTGTGCGGGTTCGAAAAATGTTGAGCGATATTGGGGCCAGGCACGTGGGAAACGTGGTGCTCTTCGACAGGCACCCCAACCCGGTTAGCTTTGTCACCATTTTTTATTGGATGCTTACCGGTAAAAAGGAGAAGTACCTGAACCTGTTCCCCAGGCCGGGCGTAGCTGAAAAAGACATCAGGGGAGCAGCAAAATTTGGAGAGGTAACGGCACAACACCTGGCAACAAATAAATGGGATGATTTACAGGATAAACTATTGGAACAAAAAGCAGTCGAAATAAAATATCCGCTGATGTTTATTGAAGCACGGGCAAAGCCGATATTTAATGCCTGGGCAAAGATCATCGCGAAACGGAAAAATAAGGCGCCCTGGCTGTCGGCGTTTAAGTATTACCTGTTTGTTGCGCTATTTTTAGGTGCGCCGATATTGCTTACCTTAGACGCCGTATTTTTGCGGCCGTTTTCGTCAAAGCGCATAGCAGCGAAGAAATTGAGCTTTATGAAACTAAATATTAAATAATAAACAAGAACCAAGAGTCAATTGCAGCTTCTTTCCGACTTTTCGGACTTTACTGACTTTCGGACTAATAAATAACTGATTATAAAATAAATATGCCTGACACTAAAGTTTATATTAACCGTACCTCGCACTATTTCCCGAATGAACCTGTTTCAAACGATGAAATGGAAGAATACCTGGGGTATATTAATAACAAACCTTCCAAATCAAAAAAAATCGTATTGCGCAATAACGGCATTACCAATCGTTACTATGCGCTCGATAAAAGCCATAGATCAACCCACACCAACGCCGAAATGACCGCAAACGCGGTACGTGCCTTATTGGATAATGATGCTGAACAACTGGGTAAAATAGAACTGCTATCCTGCGGCACCTCCTCGCCCGACCAGATGATGCCCAGCCACGGCGTAATGACCCACGGCTGGCTGCCCGAAACCGGCGGTATTGAAGTAGTTTCGCCGGCCGGCGTATGTTGCGCAGGCATGCATGCTTTAAAATATGCTTACCTCGCCATCAAAGCCGGTGAAATAAAAACAGCCGTAGCGACAGGATCGGAAAGATTTTCGGGCTTGCTGGTTTCGGATGTATTTGAAGAAGAAGCCCACAAACTGGCCGAAATGGACGAGAACCCGTTTATCGCCTTCCAAAAGGATTTTTTAAGGTGGATGCTGTCTGACGGGGCTTCAGCTTTCCTGATGAGCGATGAGCCGAATAAGGAAGGTATAAGCCTTCGGTTAGACTGGGTTGAAGGTGTATCCTATGCCAACGAAATGAAGACGTGCATGTACATGGGCGGCGAAAAGATGGAAGACGGCTCATTGAAAGGGTTTATGGACTATACGCCCGAGGAAATCATGAACCGGTCGGTTTTTAGCATTAAGCAGGATATCACATTGCTAAGTGACAACATCGTGCCGCTCGGCGGAAAAAAGATCAAAGAGATATTTGAAAAAAAGGGCCTCACCGTAGCTGATATCGACTACTTTTTGCCGCATATCTCGAGCGATTTCTTCCGGCCGAAGATCTATGACATGATCGAGGAGTACGGCGGCGGCATCCCCTACGAAAAATGGTTTATTAACCTGTATACGGTGGGTAACGTTGGCGCTGCATCGGTTTATCTGATGATTGATGAACTATTTAACAGCGGCAGGTTAAAAAAAGGCGAACGAATATTGCTGCTGGTGCCCGAGAGTGCACGGTTTTCGTATATGTATGCGATGCTGACGGTGGTGTAAATAACGGTATAAAAATAAAAGTCATGCCGAACTTGTTTCGGCACCCCATCATAAGGGTCGGCTTCAGATAGGCTAACCGTGATGCGGCAAACAACATTATACCTGAATATTACGCCGCCGGTCGCCTGATCACTTAGCATGTGAGGTGCTGAAACAAGTTCAGCATGACTTAGTAGGTTATTATTGAATCCTCATGAAAAAAGACGACGTCCCCCAGGATTTAGGCGCCCTTGGTAAAATAACCAGAGAGATTTGCTATGCTACCGACAGCACCGGCAAATATGTAGCCGAGCAGAGCACCGGTTGGGACGTAAAATCCAAAGCGCTGGATGTTGCCTGGGAAGATATTCAAAAACGGATCGCGGCAGCAAAACAAAAGGTGTTAAAAGGTGATGCCAGTCCGCTTTTATTTTTTATGGAATACCGGCTGATGGACACCGCCATATTAGCAGGCTATACCGGTTTTTGGCAATGGCAGGTAAAGCGTCACTTAAAGCCGGGGGTTTTTAATAAATTATCGACCCAAAAGTTGCAAAAATACGCCGAAGCCTTTAATGTAAAGGTTGACGATTTAAAAACAATGACTGTTAATGAAGATTGATTTCGAGCACCACCAGGGCGCACATTGTGAATCGGGCGTAACCACTAATTTATTACGAAAAAGTTCAGGCGGAAAAATCACGGAGCCGCTAGCCTTCGGTATTGGGGCGGGTTTGTTTTTTGCCTACATCCCCCTGATCACAATAAATAATGGCCCGGCGATTGCGTTCAGGACCATGCCGGGGGATATTTTTAACCGGACCTGCAAGTCGCTGGGCATACCGGTGACCCGCAAAAAATTTAGTTCGAAAGAAAACGCGGAAAAATATCTGATCGACCGCTTGAATGAAGGTACGCCGGTAGGCTGCCAGGTTGGGGTTTACTATCTGCCTTATTTCCCTCGGGAATACCGTTTTCACTTTAATGCGCATAACATCGTGGTGTTTGACAAAGTGGGCGACAACTTTTTGGTGAGCGACCCGATAATGGAAACAACCAGTATATTAAACAGTTATGAACTGGAGCGGGTACGGTTTGCAAAGGGCGCACTGGCGCCGAAAGGCCACATCTATTACCCGGCAAAAAACGTAAGTATAACCGGCGAGACGATAAAAAAGGCTATAAAAAGCGGGATAAAAAAGAACGTGCATAATATGTTGTACATCCCTGGCAGCTTTGCAGGCGTGGCGGGCATAAAAAATACCGGCAAAAAAATAAAAAAATGGCGGGACAAGCTGGGGATTGAAAAAGCAGGTTCGTACCTGGCGCAAATGGTACGCATGCAGGAGGAGATCGGCACCGGTGGCGGCGGCTTCCGATATATTTATGCCGCATTTTTACAACAAGCCGATGTTTACCTGCCCGGCAACCAGTTGCAGGAAATTTCGGTAACCTTTACAAAAGCGGGCGATATGTGGCGCGAAGCAGCGGTACACGCAGCCGGCATTTATAAGGGGCGCCTGGGAAGCCAGGAAGATTTTAATACCATGGGTGATTACCTGCTGGAAATTGCCGAAGTTGAAAAACAGGCGTTCAAAACATTAAAAGGTTTAAAGTGGCAATAGCGAACCCACCCGCAGTAAGTGTTGAAGGACTTGATTTCCGTTACCCGGGAAGCGATGTGGCTTTGCTGTCGGATTTGAGTCTCACCATACCCAAAGGTGAAAGTTTCGGTCTGTTTGGGCCAAACGGCGCCGGCAAAACCACGCTGATGAATTTGATGACGGGCGTGCTTAACGCCAACGCCGGCCATGTAAAAATATTGGGCCACCCCATGGGTACGCCCAGCAAAAAGGTGAACCGTCTTTTTGGCTTCGTACCCCAGGATTTTTCTTTTTACGATGAATTGAGCCCGGTTGAAAACCTGGAGTTTTATGGCGCCTGGGCCGGTTTGGATGGTAAACGCATAAAAAAACGCACCGCAGAGTTGCTTAATATTTTGGGGTTGGAAGATGTAAAACACAGGCACGTAGGTAAATTCTCGGGCGGGATGAAGCGGCGGGTTAACCTGGCTATAGGCGTTATTCATAATCCATCGGTGCTTTTTTTGGACGAGCCGACGGTTGGGGTCGACGTACAAACGCGCCATGCCATCATCAACTACCTGAAAGAGCTGAATGAAAACGGCACCACACTTATTTATACCTCGCACCAGTTAAGCGAAGCGGAGGCCTTGTGCCGCGATATTGCATTGATAGACAGCGGAAAGATCGTAGCGAAAGGCACGCTCGACGATCTGAATAAAAAATACCAAAAGAAGAGTCTCGAAGACTTGTTTTTAAGTTTAACCGGTAAAGATTTCAGGGACTGATGTATAAACTTTGGATCACCATAAAAAAAGACACCAGGATTCTGCTGCGGGACAAAACGGGCATTTCCCTGATGTTTGTTATGCCGATTATTTTGGTGATGGTGGTTACCAGCATTCAAAACAGCACCTTCCAGATGATGAACAAGTCGAAACTGCCGGTGCTGGTTTGCAACAGGGATACCGGGCAGGCCAGCCTGCAATTAATGGCCGCCATTAACCGGGTGGGATTGTTGAAGGTTTCGGCTTTACCCAAAAACCAGCCACTGAACCGGATGGACAAGGCGATGAAGGATAAAGATGCGGAACTGGCCATTGTTATACCCGATAACTTTTCGGCCAGAGTAGCTGCTAAGGCGCAAAATGCCGCGAATAAAGCTTTAAAAAGCTTTGGTTTGCAGGGCGATTCCACTAAGAACCAGGTGCTGTCAACCGCCCCGCCCTTTACCCTTTACTACAGCCCTGTTTTGCAGGAACAGCTGCGGTTTTCCATCCGCGGCGGCCTGCGGAGCGCACTGCAACTGGTTGAGAGCCGCGAAACTTTACGCAAACTGTATTTTGCCATCAACGAAAAGCCCTTGCCTCCGGCGCTGGAAGACGAGATGATCAACAACCAGTCGGACATTGGCATGGTTTCGGTATCCAAAAACGGCGGTCGCGAGGTGCCCAACACCAGCCAGCACAATGTGCCCGCCTGGACCATTTTCGCCATGTTTTTTATCATCATGTCGCTTGCAGCCAGCGTAGTGCGCGAAAAGATCAGCGGCAGTTTTATCCGGCTGAAAACACTACCTACCAACTATGTGGTGGGCCTACTATCCAAGCAACTCACCTACCTGGGCGTAACGCTGTTCCAGGCGGTGGTTATATTTTCCATGGGCATTTACCTTTTCCCGCATATCGGGTTGCCGGGTTTGAATCTGCCTTCCGATTTGATGGCGCTAATCATTACCACAATAGTTACGGGCTGGTGTGCGGTAAGTTATGCCATTTGCGTGGGCGTTTTTGCCAATACCCAAATACAGGCCAGCGGCTTCGGGGCTGTTTCCATCGTGATCCTTGCTGTTGTGGGTGGCTTAATGGTGCCTACGTTTGCCATGGACGGTTATATGAAAACGGTTTCAAATATTTCGCCGCTGCACTGGTCGCTGGAATGTTATTACGACCTGTTTTTACTGGGCGGAAAATTGCGGGATGTTTTTGCAAACTTAATTCCTTTATTTATTATTACCCTTGTGCTTCAGGTACTGACTTTTATCGGCCTGAAAAGACAAAATTTGATTTAAACTGATGGAAAACAACGAACTAAGGCAACAGCTAAAAAGCCAGATCATAAAATTTTTAAACCTCACCGACCTTAAACCCGAAGATATAAAAGACAATGAACCGCTATTCGGCGATGGTTTGGGACTGGATTCGATCGACTCGCTGGAGTTGATCGTGCTGATGAAGAAGGAATACGGTATTGATATCCGCGATCCGCGCGAAGGGCGCAAGGTGCTGGTGGATGTAGCTACAATGGCGGATTATATTGAGGCGCATCAAAAATAAAATTCGATTTTCCGCTGCAGAGACGGAACATTTTCCGCTTTCACAGGGTTTTGAAGGAGCCCTGAAATTTAAAGCACGTGACATCTCCGCTGCAAAGCGCTGCCTGAACGGCGTAGGCACCATCTTCTGTAATATTAACGGAAACAACCAACTGCAATTCCTTCTCCCCTTCCGGGATGATCATGCTCAGAAACTTAATATGCTCTGCCCTTTTTAGCTGGAGTTTGTGTTTAATAACACTTTCCAGTACATCCTTAACCAATTGCAGCATACAGGCGCCGGGTACCACCGGCTGACCGGGAAAATGGCCTTTTAAGATGTCGCTGTTTTCATTTACAATAACGCCGGCACTCAGTTTCCCTTCGGCATGGGTAAGGTTTTTAATACTGAAAATATCGTTGGGCAT
>Ga0206971_10322_pt2 | contig 12520 bp, 12 predicted proteins | sample Alteio_BWOrgHeat_85_FD_152917 | JGI IMG/M metagenome (GOLD analysis project Ga0206971, IMG submission 152917) | Enriched cells from forest soil in Barre Woods Harvard Forest LTER site, Petersham, Massachusetts, United States -... | ecosystem: Environmental > Terrestrial > Soil > Temperate forest >...
TTCGTTCCGTTGCCGATCGTTCATTGATGAAGGAATTATTAAAGCGCTAATCAGAGTATTTGTATCAAAGACGAACCGTTTAGTCTTCGTTTAACAATTTGTTCAATTGTTCTTCCGTCAGACCATTTTCCTGAGCTTTCTTACCCACCCTGTCTAAAAATTCCCAAAAGTCATCTTCCTTTTCATCAAAAGCTTTTTTAATGATGCGGTTAATCGTGTTACTTAGGTAGTCCTTTTTTTCTGCTGAGGCCTTCCGCCAGTTTTTAGCGGAAATGTCGTCTACCTCAAGAACTATTCTATCCATATAAAATGCTTAATAAATCAAAGATAGTCATAAATCTACCTTAAGTCAACTCCTCAATGATCACCCTGCAACCCTCCTCCACCATTTTAAAAACCGGCTCAAACTGGTTATCCTCGTAGTAAGGGTCGGGTACGATTTTATCGCCAAGCAGCAGTTTAACCTTTGCAGCATCTGATTTATTTCGCGCCATAGCCAAAACATCGCTCAGGTTGTTCCGGTCCATCACAAAAATATGGTCGTAAGTATCAAAATCGCTTACGCTAAAAAGGCGGCAAACCTGCCCGCTGATATCAATCCCATGCGCGCGGGCAGTAAGGATGGAACGCCGGTCGGGCGCCTCGCCAACGTGCCAGTTACCCGTACCTGCCGACTCTACTTCCCAATCCAGGCCTTTTTCCCTGGCCATTTGTTCCATAATGCCATGCGCCAGCGGCGACCGGCAAATGTTTCCAAGGCAGACCATTAGTATTTTCATATTAGTTGCAGTGAGTTGTAAGGGTTGTAATGAGTTGTAAAGGTTGTAATGAGTTAAAAGCAAATAGTCCAAAACATAATAACCATTACAACTTGTTACAACCCTTATAACTTTTTTAACTAAATCCTAACCAAACAACGCATTCAGCACACCCGCAAGCCTTACCCCTGCCTTCAGCAATTGCTGGTTAACAATGGAAATATGGGTAAAATTATAACGGTAGTTCAGCGTATCGCCCGGTTTTATTTCGGTGTACAATTTTTCGGCTATCTGGTTCGATTCAAACAGCCATTTGCTGATAGGATCAGCTTGCCATTGAGCGCGTTGGGCAGTTGTGCTGAAATGAATTGCTGATGCATATTCGGTATAGCTCAATTGCTGAAAGTCGATCAGCTGCGAATCCCAAACCGAGTGCAGGTTGGTAGGTGTACTAAACCAGTTTACCTTAAAATCGTTGCCACCTTTGTCGTCCGCGTGAGCGGTGTGCATGGGCTGGTGCACATCCTCGATAATATGGATCAGCATGCGCAGGTATAGCTGCTTTTTTGATAGTTCTAAGTTCTTGTTTTTTAATTGCCCTATTAAAAAGTTGAGTTTGGTATAAGCATCGGTAACGGTGTCCCTGTTTAAATATGTCACCATTTCCGGGTAGGTGTACTGCTTATCAAAATCAATATAATGCCAGGGCGATAAATAGGCATAATTAGGGTCCGATTTGATAAAATCGGCCCAATTGCTGGCCAGTGCGATCGATTCGCCGCCCAAAATTTCATCAACTGCCGCTTTGGCTTTGGGGGTTAAATAAAAACTCGCGATCTGTCCGCAAATACGGTGGCCCTGGGTGCCCCAGGCCATCGACTGCAACGGGAAATAAATAACTGTTGCAATTATTAGTAGCTGTTTAACAAATTTGCTTTTCATATCATAGTGGTTTTGGGTGGCAGGTAGTTCTTTTATTCAATCGCGCATCAATCGGGATAACATTAGTGAGGCTTACAAACCGGATCAACGAGTCCGTTCTTTTGGCCACTTTAAAATCCTCGGCATAGTCGCCTGATCGGAAGCAGCCCTTATCGTCTTTTATGGTAAAATCAGCATTGGCAAACTGTCCTTTTAAATGCAGGGTATCATTGGTTTGCACGTAAGTGCCCCGGGTATACTCCATCCACTGACCGGACTTCATACACGTATCCACGCCGTTATCTACTTTGCTGAAAGAGTGTATCGACATAAAAAAGGAATCGCAGCTAAATTTAATATGATAAAGCGAATAGCTGAGCAATTGCTTTTGATTTGTTACAGAGTCCTGCTGCCATTCGCCCTGCAGGTAGTTTTGCCCGGGTGTTTGCATGTTGGGGTTGAACCAGCAGGCGGAGCTGAAAGCAAAAAGCAAAAAGCAGAAAGCCACTTTTGAGGTGAAGGGTAAAAGGCGAAAGGCGAGCGGTTTTTGCATGGAATTTCTCTTTAAGCCCCTCTCCTTTGGAGAGGGGTTTTTGGGTGAGGTTCTACTTCAGCCCCCCGATCATATCTTCCGGCCTAACCCAAGCGTCAAACTGCTCATTTGTAAGCAGCTCCAATGCCAGTGCAGCCTCCCGCAGCGACAGGTTTTCCTTCAGCGCCTTTTTGGCAATTTTCGCGGCATTTTCATAGCCGATATGCGGGTTTAAGGCCGTTACCAGCATCAGGGAATTTTCCAGGTGCTTTTTGATGCCGGCATAATTTGGTTCGATTCCTGCAGCGCAATGATTATTAAACGATACGCAGGCATCACCGATCAGCCTGGCCGATTGCAGGAAATTTGCAGCCATCACCGGTTTAAATACATTCAGCTCATAATGCCCGTTCGAGCCGCCTATCGATACCGTCACATCATTGCCCATCACCTGCGCGGCCACCATGGTAACCGCCTCGTTTTGGGTTGGGTTTACTTTGCCTGGCATAATGGACGAGCCCGGCTCATTGTCCGGTATGTGTATCTCGCCAATGCCCGACCGCGGCCCTGAAGCCAGCATCCTGATGTCATTTGCAATTTTCATCAGCGATACGGCAATTTGCTTTAATGCGCCGTGGCTTTCCACTATCGCATCATGCGTCGCCAGCGCCTCAAACTTGTTTTCGGCGGTGCGGAAAGGCAGGCCGGTAAACTTGGCAATGTATTCAGCTACCTTAACATCGTAGCCCTTTGGCGTATTGATGCCGGTGCCTACGGCGGTGCCGCCCAGGGCCAGCTCGCTCAAGTGGTCGAGGGTGTTTTTTAAGGCCCTTAAACCATGGTCCAGTTGGGAAACATAGCCCGAAAACTCCTGCCCCAGGGTAAGCGGCGTAGCATCCATCAGGTGCGTACGGCCGATCTTCACCACTATTTTAAACTCGTCCGATTTTGCCTTCAGCGTATCCCGCAGCTTTTCAATGCCGGGTATCGTTACATCGGTCACCATTTTATAGGCGGCGATGTGCATCGCCGTGGGGTAAGTATCGTTGCTCGACTGCGACTTATTCACATCGTCATTCGGGTGGATAAAGGTCTTCCCCTCGCCAAGCTTGTGGCCCTGCAATACATGGCTGCGGTTGGCAATCACCTCGTTCACATTCATGTTCGATTGCGTGCCCGAACCCGTTTGCCATATCACCAGCGGGAACTCACCTGCCAGCTCGCCCGCCAATATCTCATCACATACCTGGGCTATCAGGTCGCGCTTCTCGGCCGCCAGTACGCCGCAATCGGTATTGGTATAAGCGGCAGCCTTTTTCAGGTAAGCAAAGGCGGCTATGATCTCCTTCGGCATCGACGCCTCCGGCCCAATTTTAAAGTTATTGCGCGATCTTTCGGTTTGCGCGCCCCAGTATTTATCGGCGGGTACCTGTACCTCGCCCATCGTATCGTGTTCGGTCCTGAAACTCATGGCTGTAGTATTTTTTGACGGCGCAAAGTTAGCGTATTAGTCCGAAAGTCGGCAAGTCGGGAAGTCCGAAAAGGTGATTATCCATTGCTGCCACTGCCAACTGCTACCGCTGCTGCCACTTCCAAACAAGGTTTTTAGGCCTGTGCTGCGCCAGTGAAACGGTGTCCCGACAGAGACAGCTGACACACCAGACACAATATTTGTTGAAAATGAGATGCTTACGAAAAACAAGCGCCGCGCTTTGACACAAAAAAACACACGGTCAAGATTTTGTCATCACTTTTTAGTCCGGCACCCGCCGGATTTAAGCCGCCTCTACCTTCGACTTTTGACTTAAAGGAACCGAGAGAAAAACCAAAAAAAAGAGCTGAAAGTTTTACAACGGGCTAATTGTAAATAAATATGCGGGTAGTGGGCCTTTCGCCGCATTTTCCACCGTCCTCGCTTACCTAAAACCCGATAATAAATTTTATATTAGTGCCCTGCAAATCCCCGTAAATACCCCATATTATTTATTTATTTTCCGACTATTTGCGGGTAAAATATCTTATATTGATCGTGGTTGCCTTTCTGCCGGCTGTGTTGCAAACAAGCGGGCAGACGATGGTAAAGAATGAACTTTTTTACCACATAGGCGAAAAGGACGGGCTGGCCGACAACGCGGTAAAATGCTTTTACCAGGACTACCGCGGCGTGATGTGGATGGGCACTGAGTATGGCCTCAGTAGTTTCGACGGGTCCGAAATACATACCTGGCAAGCCGGCAAATCATCAGCCTCCGGTCAGCTGCCAGGCAGCAACGTCAAGTATATTACCGGCGACAGCAGCAATAATTTGTGGGTGGCCACCAATAATGGCCTGTCGGTCATCAACCTCATAACACAAAAAATTCATGCCTGGTTATATAGCGGAAATAACGATATGCGCTGCCTTGCCCCCGACGGAACAAGACTTTGGATAGCTACCGCCGATGGGCTGCTTCTGTTTGATAAGGAGCGAAAAACTTTTACCCATTTTGCTAATACCAGTACCAACCCGGCAACACTAAGCTACTACTTTAATAACAACTGCAACTACGTGTACATGGACAGTAAAAAGCGGCTGTGGGTTGCAACGGTTAATGGACTTTGGTTGTTTGATAAGACATTGCACACGTTTACGGAATTTGATGATTTGAAAAACGACCCGGAGTTTGATTCAATGGTAACCACCGTATTTGAAGATCATGCACACCGGCTATGGATGGGTTGCTGGGGAAAAGGAATTAAGCAGATCATTCCGGAAACACACCTGGTTAAAAATTTTGTTGCAAACCCCGGGATGCCGGGTCACGTTACTAATATTGCCGAACAAAACAACAACGGTCAATACAGCTTGTGGTTAAACGGCTACCTCACCGAGTTTAAGCCCGACGAGGGGCACTTTTACAGGCACCTGCTGAAACCTGTTGCACAGGCCGCAGCGCTTAATCCGCTCTGCGTGTATGTATCCCGCGATAACCTGCTTTGGATATCTACAGTTAAAGGCGTTTATATCATCGACCCTTCGCGGCAGCTTTTCCAACACCATTTTATCATCGATCAAAATAGTTTAACGAGCCAAAATGCTGCCGTTTTTGCACAGAAAGACCGTTTTTGGATTGGCGGTGACAGGAACTTCCTGCTGAAAGTGTTTGACTATAAATTCAAACTGCTAAAAGACTATACGCCGGCTATAAAGGCCTTAGGCCCGGCCTATAACAACAACCGAAGCATTGCCGTAATTAATATTACACCGCGCAACGATAACGAATTATGGCTATCAACCAACGCAGGGATATTAAAGCTCAACACCCTAAGCGGCAGGATAAATGTGGTATGCGGCGGCGTGGACGACAGTGCCCACCGCCCTTCTTCCTTTATCAATAACGTTGTTTTTGCGGGCGCCAAAACCTGGTGTTTCCCTTGGCGACGCGGTTTGTGGCAGTTTGACGCTAACTTAAAAAGGTTTAAGCCGGTAGTAACCTGCATGCCCGAGGGAACGGGTACAAAAAATCTTAACCTTCAGGATGCGGTACGGGATATGGCCGGAAACTTTTGGATGAGCGACCTTGATTACGGCGTAATAAAATATACTGCATCTACCCAAAAAGCGCAACGTTTTATAACTAACGATATTGCCCGCTTTGGGCGCACCATCAATATGGTTTACATGAACCGTAAAGTTTGGATAGTCTCAAACACCAATATCGTGGAGATTGATCCGGCCACCAGCAAAACCAGGGGCTGGCCTTTGCCGCAGGGTATGAACAAATATGTTTACAGCTACACCAGCGATGACGCCGGAAATTTGTGGCTAGGAACACGAACCGGGTTAGTGATTTTTAACACCGCAACCTGCAGTTTTAACCAGTATACCGAAGAGGACGGCCTGATCAACAACGACCTGGACGGAACGCTGCGGATGCTGCCAAACGGTTATATGGTATATGCCGGAGAAAATTATATAACCAGCTTTAAGCCGGCTGAATTATTGCATGCGCCCGCGAAGAAAGATTTACTGTTAACGGGCGTACTCGCTGCCGACAGCAACTTAGCCGCCGGGGGCACAAATAAAGTTGTGGTGCCGGCCGGCAACGAAAAACTAACCTTTAAATGGGCGTTAATTAATTACAACAATCCGCTCCAAAACCGTTATTTTAATAAATTGGATGGCATTGATAAGGCCTGGAACTATGATGGCAATAAAGGCAGCGTGGAATATAACGGGCTGGCTCCCGGCAAATACAAATTCAGGTACAGTGCTGCGAGCGCTGACGGGCTTGCCGTGGTGCAAAAAGTGCTGATTTTTACCATCCAGTCATCTTTTTGGCAAACATGGTGGTTCGTGGCGCTTTTGGTAATCCTGCTTCTGGGGGTTATTGCGCTTATTGTTGAATTTGTGCGCCGGAGGGAACGGCGAAAGGCCGCTATGCAACTGCAGCTTTCTTCGCTTGAAATGAAAGCCCTGCGGGCGCAGATGAATCCTCATTTTATCTTCAATGCGCTCAACTCGATTCAGGAGTGCATCGTCACTAAAAACACCACCACAGCACACAGCTACCTGTCCAATTTTTCGAAGCTCGTGCGGATGATCCTGGAGAACTCCGAAAAACAATTTATTACGCTGGCGGATGAAATTGAAACGCTCAATTTATACCTTTCGCTCGAAAGGCTGCGCTTTGACGATAGCTTCGAGTTCAGGATGTACGTCGACCCTGAAATTGACACTTCGTTCGTCCATATCCCTGCAATGATGGTTCAGCCATTTGTCGAGAATACATTATGGCACGGTCTTATTCACAAGAAAGGGAAAAAAGACTTATTCATCAACTTCAGCCAGCAAGGCAGCAATTTGATTTGTGTCGTCCAGGACAACGGTATCGGTCGCGACAATGCCGCCTTGCTAAAAACAAGCAACCAATTAAAAAAGCATTCGATGGGAATGAAAATTACCGAGGAAAGGCTGCAATTGCTGGAAACCGGCGCCAGCATAAGCATCGACGACCTGAAAGATCAGCAAGGAATGCCGCAAGGCACCAAAGTGACTATTGTAATACCCTTAGAACTGTGACCATGAAAGCAATCATCATTGACGACGAGCCTAAAGGGCGAAATATCCTGCTCCAGCTGATCACCGAACACTTTAGTGATATAAAAGTGGTAGCCACCGCTTCGGGCGCCGAGGAGGGTATTCAACGGATTGAAACCTATAAGCCGGATGTTATTTTTCTGGATGTAGAAATGCCCGGTAAAAATGCCTTTGACATGCTAAAGGAACTGGGTCCCATCGATTTTAAGATAATTTTTGTATCGGCGCATAATCATTATGCTTTAAATGCCATAAAGTTGTCGGCACTTGATTTTTTGTTAAAACCAGTTGATCTTGACGATTTGACCAGGGCTGTTGAACGCTTAAACATCAGGACATTAAGGTCGGTGCAGCAGGTGCCCCAATTGTTACAGCAAATACAACAGCCCAAAGGGCGATTCGGTAAAATTGCGATATCAACCGTGAACACCATTGAATTTGTAAACATCAGCGATATCATTTATTGCAAAGCCGATAATGTTTATACAGAAGTTTACCTGGTCGGCAATATGATCACCTCAACCAAAACCCTGAAAGAGTTTGAAGACCTGCTTACGCCTCATTTATTTTTCCGTGTTCATCACTCCTATCTCATTAATCTCAACCACGTTAAAAAATACGTCAAAGGCGAAGGCGGCAGCGTGATTATGACGAACGAGCGGGAAATCGAAGTCAGCCGGCGGCGCAAAGGGGCATTTTTAGAGCTGCTTGCATCGATTTGAACTGGCTGTAAGCGTGAAGGAAATGCAAAACTTCCCGGACAGCACCCGCCGGGCTGCTTTTAGTTACGAGGCCAAATTATTGCCATTAAACTAACAGGGCAAGACAGGACAACCACCAAAACGTATACTATAACGGTGACAAGGGTAACAGGGCCGATTTCGGCGGCAAACCCGGCAAATTATACGGCCTTAGTACCCGATAACGGCACCAAATAAGACAATGTGAACTTGAGTTTTTCTCCACTTCACTTCTCACTCCCGTCATAATTATAATCATTCAGCGTCCATTCAATCATCACCTCTTCCACCCAGTTCATGAAACTGTCATTACACACCTCGGCATCATTTGGGTCCTCATAAAAAACGTCGTGCTGCCAAAAAACTACCGGGCAAAGGCCATTTTTAATTTCCGACAGGTTGAGGCAATAATGATTGCCAAATCCATCCGGCGAAAAAGGCAAAAAATGTGCGGGCGCTTTATTCGCCGCAAGCCGGGTTTCAAAATGGTAGACCCTATCCAGCGACCCTTCGCCATAAGCCGCATCCAAACCGCAAACTTCAATGCCCATCAGCGAAAGTTTGTTATGTCGTGTCAGTATATATTTAAAGTCGTCCGGCAGCAGGTACTGAATCTGCAGCTCAAAAATTTCCAGCCTTGCGTCTACTATCGGAGCGCCGAGGAAAAGCAATTCAGCCGAAAATCTCTTTATTTCAGCAATGAGCGCTTCGCAATTTGTTGCTATAGTCATTATCCGTCCGTATTAACAAACTCACGAAGTTTCAAATACTTCGATTTCTATGCTCATCTTACTGAACCCTTTACCCAATCCTCCAGCGCCGCCATTTGCTGGGCGTTATTCTTCACCCACTCCGCGCTTTCGGGCGTGCTTTGGCTCACCAGCCTGGCAAATGCAGGCATATTCGCCGATTGCCCCAGCTCATAAAAATAAGCGGCATAATACTTCTTAAAAAAATCATCCCCGGTTTGCTGGTCGGCCAGAGGGCCGATGGTATTAAATATCGCCGTTAACTGGGCAGCCAAAAGGTCGCCGGCGCTGGGATACTTCTTTTTGCCGGCTTCGGCAACCGCTTTGGTTATGGCTTGGTTTAGTGCAGCGGCATTGGCGTCAAACACCGGGACCGGTGCCCCCGATTCGGCTTTTAAAACTCCCCCCTGTATAATATGCCGGACGTTGCCATAGGCTTCGGCGCTCCGGGCGGTGTTGGGTTCCAGCAAAATAAAGCTGCACAGGCCAAGCAAGGCATTGGCCCGCTTATTTTGGTGAAAACAAACCAGTGCGTACATCCGCTGGCTGTTGGCGTGTTTGGCATCGAGCAATAAGGATTGAATGGCACATTTCTCGGCTTCAGCGTAGTTTTTATCCCTAAAATAAACCAGGCCCAGGTTATAGTATAAACGCTGGTATTTCGGGTCGACACTAATGCCCGTGTTATACGCCTTTATTGCTTCGGCCGAATTACGGTCCTTGTCATAAATACTCCCTAAAAGGTCATAGGCCCATGCCGTGATGGAACTGTTTGACTTAACGACTTTTTTTAAATAAGGTATACCATCATCGCCTTTGCCTGAAGCCAGCAACGAGAAAGCAATGCCATAATTGGCATACACATTGTTTGAATCGAGTTTTAATGCTTCGGCATATTTATCGGCCGCCTCGCTGTACTTACCATCCTTGTTTAGCTGCACCGCGTCTTTTATCAGTTGCGCCGCTTCGGGCGCATTTTGTGCAAAAACTGCAGAATGTTGAAAAAGGGCCAAAAACAACAGCAAACAATAAAAATATCTCATGGTTAAAATTATCAACACTTCAACTAAAAGAGAAATTATTTATTAACATTATATTAATCCGTTGGTATAATTTTTAATTTTTGCATACGTTTTACCGGTGGAGCATTTTTTATGAGATTAGTGTACAGAGGGTTCTTTTTTATTTTCCTTTCAATCCTGTTTTTAACATCCTGCTCGTCAAAAGCAAGCAACAACAGTTCCGTGCCGCCGGCAGCTAAACCGTTGCCGCCGCTGGATACCAAAGCATTACTGAGATATAACCCCGCCGATGCTGACCAACGTATTGATGCGGTAATGCAGGAATTGCACCGCACGCGCGGTTTCAATGGCAATGTATTGGTAGCCAGGCATGGCAAAATTATTTACGAAAACGCGATCGGCTGGGCCGACTACCTGCACCGCAAAGAATTAAACATTAACTCGCAATTCGAACTCGCCTCCATCACAAAAACCATCACCGGCACCGCCATCCTGATGCTGATGGAGCAGGGCAAGCTTTCGCTGAATGATGATGTAAAAAAGTTTTTTCCTGACTTCCCTTACGATGGGGTTACCATCCGGCTGCTGCTCACACACCGGTCAGGTATGATGAACTACGTATACTTTACCGATGACCTCTACCGCGCCGAGCACCGCGACGAGCGAAAAGGGATCAGTAATGCGCAGGAAATGGCGCTGATTGCCCAATACAAGCCTCACCCCTTTAATAAGCCCGACAAACGCTTTTTGTACAATAATTCTAATTTTATGGTGCTGGGCTCGATCATCGAAAAGGTGACCGGCCAATCCTACGCAGATTTCGTAAAGGCGCATATTTTTCAGCCGGCGGGTATGGCGCATACAGCGGTGTATTCAAAAGCGGTATATGATAAAATACCGGTTGATGTGGTTGGGCACGACAGGGGCCAATGGCGCTATTCGGTAGTACAAAACTTTTTGGATGGCCCGGTCGGCGATAAAGGCGTTTACAGTACGGTGGGCGACCTGTACCTTTTCGACAGGGCGCTTCGGGCAGGCAGGCTGCTGAAACAAACAACCATGGACTCGGCTTACGTACCCCGCAACCCGATGCTGCACGGCCATTTCAGCTACGGCTATGGTTGGCGCATTTTTGAGGCGCCCGGGCAGCAGGTTATTTACCACACTGGCTGGTGGCACGGTTTCCGCCATATCTTTTTAAGGGATATTAAAGACGATATCACCATCGTACTTTTAACAAACCTGGCCAATGGTAGCCTGTTAAAGTTAGACCCTTTGTTTACAGCAACCGGTATGCCTGTTGTACGCAAAAGCGCCTATAAGGGCAACGGGGATACGAGTGATGATTAACAATGTGCGGATGTGTAAATATGCGGATGTGCGGATGAAGAATTCACGAATTACGCCGTCCGCATCAAAATAATCCGCACATTTGCACATATACACATCTGCACATCCAAAAAATGTTCGACAAACTGATGCAGGCCCAGCAAAAGGCGGGCGAAATAAAGAAAAGGCTGGATGCCATCACGGTTACCGGAGTTGCTGAGAGCGGAAAAATTACCGTTACGGCTAATGCCAATAAAGTAATTCAATCGGTAGTGATTGACGATGAACTTTTTAAAGACGGTGACAAAGAGCAGTTGGAAGAACTGTTGCTTATTGCCATAAACAAGGCCATGGAGCAGGCCGAAAATGTAAGCCAAACCGAAATGGCTGCCTCTGCCAAAGAAATGTTGGGCAACCTGGGCGGATTGTTTTAAAATCTTTACAGCCGGCAAACAGATTTTTTTGAATATTGATTGATGAATAACGAATTTCGGCTGCTGAAGTGCGACCGCTTCGATATTCAAAATTCAGCATTCATTATTCGATATTAATAACATTCAAATCTTATGAAAATTACCTTTTTAGGCCACGCCTGTTTCCAGGTAGAAACTGCCGGCAAAACCCTTTTATTCGACCCCTTTATCACGCATAACCAACTGGCAAAGCACATCGATGTAAACGGCTTAAAGCCTGACTATATTTTACTGTCGCACGGCCACGCCGACCACATGGCCGACCTGGAGGCCATCCAGAAAAACAGCGATGCAAAAGTGATCTGTATTGCCGATATAGCCGGCTGGTTGGGCAACAAGGGCATAACCAACGTGCACGCGATGAACTTCGGCGGCGGTTTTAATTTCGATTTCGGTCGCGTAAAAATGGTTTATGCGCTGCACTCCAGCTCGATGCCCGACGGTGCTTACGGCGGCAACCCGGCGGGTTTTGTGATCTACTCGGAGGGAAAGAAGATCTATTTTGCCGGAGATACCGCACTAACGCTCGACATGAAATTGCTGGCAGATGAAAACCTTGATTTGGCGATATTACCTATCGGCGATAATTATACGATGGGCGCAGACGATGCCATAAAGGCTTCCGGATTAATCAACTGCAAAAATGTGATCGGCATGCATTACGACACCTTTCCGGTAATCGTTATTGACAAAGCTGAGGCAAAGCAAAAATTTGAAAAGGCGGGCCTCAACCTAACTCTGCTGGAGATTGGAGCGAGTTTAGATTTGCAGTAGCAGATCGGGCTCGACAAATTCAAAAAGTTTTCAAATCTTCCCTCTTACGAAAAAAGCCCCGGGGCGACCGGGGCTTTTTTCATTACCTGGAGAATTTCTTCACCATGGTGGTGTCTTTTTTCTTTTTAGTGGAATCTCTTTT
>Ga0206971_10346_pt1 | contig 12452 bp, 8 predicted proteins | sample Alteio_BWOrgHeat_85_FD_152917 | JGI IMG/M metagenome (GOLD analysis project Ga0206971, IMG submission 152917) | Enriched cells from forest soil in Barre Woods Harvard Forest LTER site, Petersham, Massachusetts, United States -... | ecosystem: Environmental > Terrestrial > Soil > Temperate forest >...
GAAATTTGGGCAAAAAGGTCCCCCAGAACAAGGCATTGAGCAAATTGGGAACAGATCCCGCGGGTTTGTAACCTTATTATGAGGAAGGTTTTGGTTGCGGGGGTGGATTTGAACCACCGACCTTTGGGTTATGAGCGTATCGGTAGTCGGTAACTTACTGAATTTACGGGCACCAGTGGCGCTCCAAGAACCCCTGAAACACGGCTGGGAACGATTAATGGGGGCCTAAAGGGGGTTCAGGATTTCCTCCTGAGAGTAAAAGTCTTTCTCCGATCCTGACGCTCACTGAACCTGAATCGGGTTACCGCTGTCTGCTGCCTATTCCGCTAAAACTTTACAGCGGTAAGTGGCAGCCGCAAGTCCTCGAAATGCATGATGGGTAGCCCACTTGTGCCTGACGATGTCAAAACTGCTATGTCAAAACCAAACGCTCCGCTTCCACCGCATGGGTGCGCGTTACGCCAGGAGACCAGATCGTTAACTAGGGCTGCAACTACGCTCGGCAAACTCTGCTGATCCACTCTCAGGTTCGGCCAGAAACTGATCGGCGTGTTCGCGATCAATGTACTATTTGGCGCACTGGCCGAATCTCCCCTCAGGCTGAATTTGTAGAGTACTCTCAGCCGCACAATCTTTGCCGCAGAAAGATCAGGAAACAGGTCAGTGAATAGGGACACAAGATGTTGGCCAAGGGGGATAGCTATTGGAGTAACCGACCCTAGATTCATCGGCGTGGACACGAAGATTGCTGGGGTGATCACTACAAGCTTCAATCGCCTTCGTTCATAGTTCGGTACAAATAGGTCACATTTTTATCGAATACCAATCGTCTCGTAGGTGACGATATCCAAACTCAGGCGATAGTCCAAACCAGCTTGCGTGTAAGTAATTTCGGCCTGCGTCTGTTGAAGCTGGGCTTGACTTAGCTCAACGATTGACCCTAGTCCTAGATTGTAACGAGATTGAGCGAGACTCAACGCCAGTTTTGCTTGTTCTACCAATTGCTGGGAAACACTTAGTCGTTGATAGGCGGTCTTGGCGTTTAACCAACTGGTCCGCACATCGCGTGCGATCAGATTGCGCATCTCTAGGATGCGCTCCTCGGTAGCCTGCGCCCTAAGATTTGCCTCGCGTGCCTTCGCCGTGTAGAGAAACCCATTGAATATTGGGATTTCGACGTTGGCACCAACAGCTCCATACGTATTGTTGAGACTGGTTGGACTGGGAGCAACAGCGACATTGCCTAGTGGTGTGTCGCCAACTGTGCCGACAGCACGAATATTTGGAAACAGCAGATCTCGCTCGGCACGCTGGAATTTACGAGCGGCCTCGCATTGAAGTTGAAGAGACAGGAGTTCAGGTCGAGCCGTAAAAGCCTTAGAAATCAAATCATTGACGTCCGTCGGCGGAGCAACCAGAGAACTAGTTTGTTCCACTAACTGTACGTTCTGCATGTCTGGAAAGCCAAGAACCATCGACAGCGTAGCCAGAGCTGAGTTCTGGTTGTTTTCGGCATCCAGGAGCAACAATTGAGCTTGCGCTAGATTGACATTTGCGAAACTGAAGTCTAGCTCCGACTTCAATTTGTTTTTATAGAGCGCTCCTACCTGGTCGGCAACGGTTTTTCGTTCCTGTACAGTCTGCTGGGCGACCGCTAGTACGGCTTGCGCTTGGAGGGCGCTATAGAAAGCCTGTCCGACCGCTAAGAGGATCTGTTGCTGAGTTGCTATGGCATTTTGATTCTCGGCTTTGGCAGCGTAGTTAGAGCTTGAGATCAGATTACTAGTTCGCCCAAAATCCGTTATCAATTGGCTGACCATCACGCCAGCGGCTGCGCGCTCATAGACAATGGGATTGTTGAGCGCCCCGGCTGTAATTCGGCTGCCCGACTGCGCATCCACGCCCGTAAGTGCTCCCGTCACCGTAGGCCAGAGATTCGAGCGCGCTTCTCGGGTGACTTGCTGCGCAGCCATAGCGATCAGCCGTGCCGCTTCGATCTGCGGATTGTTCTTTATCGCCAGAGATTCAGCTTGTTGCAACGTCAACGATAATGGGGATGATCCAGCATTCCCCTGATCGACTCGGTCCTCTGGAAGGGCGCTTGGCGGCTGTTGATTCGACTGATTTGGCACAGGGGCTGAGGGGAGGTTCGTGGAATCCAATGGATTAAGCGGTTCCTGCCCCGAACAGGGTGCGGTTCCCCATACCAACAGCACAAAAGGCAGCAACCATGAAACGAGAAATTGATTGTTTCTATACATCTTGCAAGATCTTTCTGAACTCTGATTCAGGCTTTCGTGTCTCGAAATATTATTTTGATCGCAGCGCATCGGGTTGTCAGTCCTCTTGGCTGATACCGCTGACTTCTAAATCAGCACTCGGTCCGGGTTACCAGTAGACGTGATTGATGCTTACTCCGAGCCGATGCTGACAACCAACAAATGAAGCGAGCGTGGGTGAGGAAATTAGCATCAGCTCGTGCGGATTCAGCTCCTGGGAGAACCGGACGCTGAGATTTACCCAAACAATCACTGCGTTGCCACTTTGCGATCGCGAAATACCAGGAGGTAAGCAGCTGGCACAACAAATACGGTCAGAATCACCGAAGCGCTTAAGCCTCCAATAATTGCTCGCGCTAATGGCGCATACTGCTCACTCCCCGTCCCAAGCTTCAGCGCCATCGGCACCATGCCTATGACGGTAGCTAACGACGTCATCAAAATCGGACGTAACCTTACGCGACAAGAAGTGACGACTGCCTCTTCCACCGACTTTCCCTGCTCCTCCAAACGATGGGCAAATTCGACGATGAGAATGCTGTTCGAGGCCGAAATTCCTACGAGCATGAGCACACCCATTAGAGACATCACGTTGAGAGTCGTTCCCGTCAAAGGAAGAATTATCAGAACGCCAATGAAGCCCATAGGAATGGCCAACATAATGAGCAACGGATCTATGAAAGATTTGAATTGAGCTACCAGGATGAGATAAAGCAGAACGACTGACATGGACAACCCGATGGCGAAGCTACGGAATGACGCCTGCATCCCTTTAACCATTCCTCGCACATTGATGCGAACGTTTTCAGGCAGCTTAGCTTGTCCGATCGCGTTTTCAACCTCGTCCGCTACCCGTCCCATGTTCTCGCTTGCCGGGGTCACGTATATGTCCGTCACACGTTGGATTTGATAGTGGTCAACTTCTGTGGGAGTCTGCACATCTTCCACCTTGACGACTGAGTCGAGCGTCGTGGGCTCGCGAAGGTTAGGAGCGCGTATGGGAATGTTGGTGAGGTCCGCGACATTATGGATCGCGGCACGTCCTTTTTCGTAATACTGAACAGTAAGGTAGTAGTCATTGCCCGTTTTGTAATCGACCCAGTAGTTGGGAGCAATCATGTAATTCGAGTTTAGGGCGGTAATGACGTTATCGACTACTTCTTTTTGCGTGAGGCCGAGTTCTCCGGCATGCACGCGATTCACATCAAGCCGCAAACCTGGGTAATTCAAATCTTGCGGAATGTACACTTGGCCGACTCCGGGCAATAGTCGAATACTGGATGCCAAATCTTGAGCAGTATTGTAAATCTGTTTTAAATCCGGACTACTTACCTGAATATCAATCGGGGCTGGCATGCCCATGTTCAAAATTGCGTCTACCATCGAACCGCTGGACAGAAAAGTTCTCACTTCGGGAAAACGATTTGCAAGTTCCCTTTGAAGTCGATTCATGTACTCGAAACTGCTCACATGATGAGTTTCATTCAAGGCCACCTGCACGGTCGCCGTATATGGCCCAGCGTTAGTCGTATACAAAGATGACAAGTCTGGAACCACACCGATATTGGAGACCACCATTTTGAAATCCTTTTGCGAGACTACCTGGCGGATCAGATCCTCGACTTTGGCCACATATTGTTCGGTCACCTCGATGCGAGTGCCGGTTGGCACCTTGAGATTGATAGTGAATTGCCCAGCGTCGGTTTGCGGAAAGAAGGCAAGTCCCAGAAAGGGGTAAATGATGAGGCTCAGCAAAAAGGCCCCGCTCAGGATAGCTACCGTTCGCCCCGGCCGCACTAAGGCACGCCTCACCCAATACTCATACGAATCCAAAAGGCGAGCGAACATGCGGTTAAACCCTGCATTAAATCGATCCCACCAAGAAGGTTGGGTCACGCCCGATTCTGCATGTAGCGAATCATGCGTGGGGTTGTCATGCTGAGGGACGGCCTTCAAGAACCGAGAGCAAAAAAGGGGAATTACAGTCATTGCTACGAAATATGAAGCGAAGAGTGAAATCACGACTGCGAGCGCCAGAGCGGTGAAAAGGAATTTACTGACGCCATATAGAAAAGTGACGGGAAAAAATACCACCACGGTAGTCAAAGTCGCAGCCAGGACAGCCAGACTGACTTCTTTTCCACCGATCTCGGCTGCGCTGGCGGGTGACGCTCCCATCTCCAGGTGGCGATAGATGTTTTCTAACGAGATGACGGAATTATCGATAATTCGGGAGAACGCCAGTGCCAATCCTCCAAGTATCATCGTGTTGATAGTGCTGCCCGTCATGTTCAGAACCACGAAGGTGGCGAGGGCCGAAAGCGGAATTGAAAGAAATACTGCGGTCGTAGCGCGGAAGCTACCTAAAAACATGAGAATCATCAGACTGGTGAGGATCAGACCGATCAGTCCCTCGTGCAGCAAGGTCCGGATCGCCTCTTTCACGAATGAGGATTGATCAAACACGACAGCAGCCGTCAGCTGCTTAGGGATGTCGTAAAGATGTTTGATCATTTCACGAATCCCGTTCACCACTTCGATCGTGTTAGTATTTCCTCCTTGTTTCATGATGGGCAAATAGACAGACCTCTGCCCGTCTACACGTACTACGTTGTACTGGATTTGACTGGCGTCTTTTGCCTCTCCTACGTCGTCAATCGTGACCCATGATTTTCCAACTGTTTTGATCGGAATCTTTCCCAATTCATCCATGCTGCCGACTAAGCTATTCGAGTAAACGTAGTAGTCAAGGGGACCCATCTTAACGTCGCCAGCAGGCAGTATCAGATTGGAATCGTTTACAGCGTGAACGACGTCCATCGGACTGAGTTGCCGTGAAGCGAGCTTGTATGGATCGACGTAAACCATGACTTGTCTATACTTCCCCCCGAACGGTGGGGGAATTTCGGCACCTTTCACAACCGCTATTTGATTTCGGATCGTGAATTGTCCGATGTCGTGCAGCGCGGTTTGACTTAGATCCTGTCCTTTCAGAGTTACTAAACATACCGGCAAGCTGGAGGCGTCGAACTTAAGCACAACTGGCGGCAAGGTGCCGGGAGGCAACCGCTTCAGATCGGCGAGTGCCAAATTCGACAATTCGGTTACATCGGCATCGGCACTTGTTCCGGGCTGGAAATAGACGCGAATGATACTTACGCCTAGTAGTGAGCGCGACTCCATATGATCGATGCCGCTCGCCAGGGTGAAGAAGCGTTCGAGTGGATCAGTGATATCGGTTTCAATGTCTTCGGGCGGCATCCCAGAATAGAACGTAGCTACCACCACTTCTGGCAAGTTAATCGAAGGAAATAAGTCCACGGGCATTTGAGCAACACTGGTAATACCGATAACGACCAGTGCTAGACAGATCACGACAATGAAGTACGGATTGCGTATCGAGAAGCCTGACATCATTTCTCTCTCTAAACTGCCATGACAACGGGAGCCGCTATTCTGATTCTGTTTCGTGGTATTGCATGATGGCTACGCTCTTTGGATGCACCTGTTCTCCCGGTTTCAGCCCACTGCGGTCGCTGACAACAACTTCTTCACCCTCACTCAATCCAGAGATGACTTCAGTATCTGTAGCGGTTTGGATTCCAAGTGTTACGGATCGGTCTTCAATTTGGCCTTTGGGATTTACCACGAAGACCGTGTTTCTATCCCCTTCGTGATTGATCGACTGCAGGGGGACGGAGGGGATGTCTTCTCGATGTTCCAGATTGACATCGGCGTCGGCGTATAGGCCAGGCATCAGCACATGTCCCGGATTCCGCACGTCCACTTCCGTGTGCATGGTGCGTGTATCTTGGCTGACATCCACTGAAAACCGCGCCACCTTCCCTGGGAACGTTCTATTGAGTGACGCAACGTGAAAGTCCACTGGGTCGCCCGCATGAATGTAACGGACATAGGATTCAGGAATCGGTATCACTAATCGAAATAGATCATCTTCAGACAAGCGGACGATCGGCATAGCTTGTGTACTGGAGTTCGTTCCTGCCTGAACGAGAGCACCGAGATTTGCATATCGCTGTGTAACAACTCCGGAAAATGGAGCGGTGATCCTCGTGTAGTCGAACAAAGCTTGATCACGCGCCAACTTTGCACGCGCCGATCCCAGCTGGCTATGTGCTGCAGCCAGCGATGATTTTCCTGCATCAACCTGAGATGCCGCAGCCAAATCCTTCCCTTGACTATCGTCTACTTCCTGCTGAGCGACGATGCCAGGTTGGTTTTTAAAGACGTTATTCAGGCGTGTGTACTCAAGATGAAGCGCGTTGTATTGTGCGTCGTCACGCTTGAGTTCGTGATCGGCACGGCTTATCTGGTCGTCCGCATTCTTGATGTCGGATTTATCTTCCTGTAGCTGTGCCTGAAGCTCCGGTATCTCCAAAGTCGCCAGCAATTGCCCGGCTTTCACATGAGTGCCGTAGTCCACATTCAAACTTTTTACGTAACCCGATTCCTTAGCGTAAATATCGATCTCTTGAAACGGCACCAGTTCAGAAGAGAGCGTGATTCGTCGATTCAAGGTCTTCTTGACAACCTTCGTTACGCCGACCGTGACCAGCTGTCGAGATTCAGCGGCAGAGATTGAGCTTTCAGAGGTCCCGCAAGAAGACACTCCGAATGTTGTAAGGACGGCAAATGCAACCAGGCAGAACTTGCGCGCATGCGATTGAGCCCGATAACACAGAACACGATTGTTGTCATGCTGATTCATAAATCACTACCACCGATCTTTTCTGGCATGAAATTGTTCAACAAAACTTTCTGGAACCTGACAGAGCTCGTCGCTCCTGGATCATTCCCTCTTCAACCTACGACCTGAAAGCACAGTGCCACCTCAATCACGATCATTTGCGCACGAAGTACCAAGCCCGAGAGTTTGGCCGCCCTGTGTACGGTGGTTAACATACGGTTTTCCAGACGAGAAAGTTGGTGTCTTCGATATGTCGGCCAAACTAGTCTTGTCGAGAATTTGCGCGATCTCGTCACGCACATCCAGGAACACCTTATAAAGGGACCGATGGCGAGCATCCGCTTCCACCAGACGCCGTAGGTCGGCAGCATCCCCAAGTGGTGCGAGCGGTCCATCGATGAGCCGAATGACCTCGCCGAGTTGAATGACAGACGAAGATCGTGAAAGCTGATAACCTCCGTTTGGGCCTCGCGTACTTTCGACGAAACCTACACTCTTAAGTTCCAGCATGATCTGCTCTAGAAACGCCGCGGATACTCCGTCCTCCAACGCCATTTCACGAACCTTGATGGCCCCTTGCCCTTCGCGGCGAGCAAGTACCATTAAGGCCTTTAGGGCATAAAGTCCCTTGTGGGAAATTCTCACTTAGCCTCCGCCGAGGCTTGAGTTCCCTTGTCACTGGCGCGATCCACACGCAAAAGCATTCCGCTACCCTTGCCAAGGTTCAGAACTTTCCCTTCGGAAATCAGCGTGACTTGGCCTATTGGATTGTTTCGCCCTGAGTGCAGAATCTTCACATCCCCATACCAGTACACGCCGCACGCCTGGGAAGAGAAGACCCAGAACGCTTGCGCGTGGCTATTGCCATCGACGCTGCCCCGGCATTCGGTGTTTATATCCTGTGTGGCGTAAGCGAGCGTGCCCTGGCCGGTGCTTTCTCCCACAATCTCAGATCCCTGTATAACCGGCCCGCCTTGCCCGTAGGAGACTTCATCGCCTCCGATTGGAACAAGATTCCAATCGCTCGGATTGTCCGTGCTCGTTCTTGGCGTATGTGTCTCCGATACCGCCATAGCCGATGCCAGCGCTCGGAGGTTTGTGCTCACGGGAACAGTGCGACCCCGCATCTGCAATTGATCGAATTGAAATGAAACAATCGACTCGTCCGACTTCTGTCCCTGACGAACTACTTGCGTCACGTGACCGGTAATCTTCGAGCCCTTTGGCAGAGAGATCCCGTCACTCCTCAGCGGCACATCTTGCATAACTGTCGCCGTGATGGTGTCGCCGATCTGGCTCTTATCCGAACGTATTGTTGAATTCAAGCTGACCGGCAGAATCGTACCCGCCGGAAGAGCTTCCCTCGCCATTGCCGGAGCGTTGTCGTGGCATGCATCGCTTCCTAACGCGCTGGTACTGACGATGCGCATCTCCAGGGAGCGGCCCAACGGCAGGAAAACATGCAGCCAGTGTTTTTCGGGACGCACGTTGACCGTGCTCTCCGGAGTAAGAGACTGTGGCGGGACATAATCGTTCGCCGATTTATATCTCGCAACGTACAGCGTGCAGCCGACCTGAAATCCAACGTCGTATGCGTAGTTGCTGGTCCTATCCAGCTTTTTCGCGGAAATCACCGTGGCTTGCTGCGAGGCTTGCGCCAATCCCTGATCTGAACTGGCATACAGACAACAAGGCAAAAGGAAGGAAGTTACAACCAAGAAAATGAACGTCTTCATAAAATCTCCTGTGGGACAGGACCGGCACGAAGGCCTCCAGATTGGAGGGAAAAGCCGGAATCGCCAGGCCCTGTCTGAAAGTCCAACAAGTGAGACTCGCGATCGAAGCGAAATACTGTAGTTCGGATCGGCGACGAGACTTAATTTTTCAACGGCTTGGTTGGAAGAACTAGCAAGAGGGCGGAGGGCGGTTGGAAAGGCTCTCGTCTAGATGAAGAATGCCTACCGCGGAACGGGAAGGCACAACGGGTGAAACGAATGTAGGAACTTGCAGAACAGTAGACGCTTGAGCGGGAGGTATCCAAGGAGTGGCATCGTGATCGAGGTGCTGCCGTATCCCTTGGCGGGCACTCGATTGGACTGCGGAACCGCGACAAACGTTCGATTCAAAAGTACGAGTCGCCAAGCTGACAACGAGAGAAAATAAGACAACGCTAACGAGAGCCCAGCCACACGAACGCTTCGGACGAGCATTCCCCGTCTGTCTCATGTCATCTTGACCCAACAATAACCTTGACTATACGCCGATTGGCAAAATCGTCGCAAGCTCTGAACTTTCGCCACACCTGCAAAGCCTTTATGCCATTTCGCCACTTCGCATCATCTAATGTTGATTGGATGCCTTTGCCCCTGAGCCGTCCATCTAGGCGTGAACTTCCAGACACCAATTGGCGATGCATGCAGTTTGGATTTCGGTCGAACGGGAGCAGTATGGCGGCGAGAGATTGATTAGGGTCGGCCAAATCTCGGCGGCAAGCAGGCCTGCACAGCACGAGGAGGGTGGCGCGCACCGCTTCTTCGTCTTTATTTCGCCCTCCAAGCTAAGATACTGACCTCGTAAATCGACGTTTGGCAACTGCGCCGAAACGCCAACGGAGATTTAATTTAGTTCTCATGGCAGGAGATTTAGATGTCGGAAAAATCGTGGAAATTCAAAGCCGAATAACCTATCGACTGTCCCGGATGCTACATGTTCATCGGGACCGATCGCCAAAACCCCCAAGGAATCGTTCTTCTCATTCAAAATCTGCCTGCCGATTCATTTCATATTCTCCTTCGGCTCAACACGCTGGATGATCGCACGATGAACAGATCGAATTGCATTCGTTGCTTCCATCTTGCGAAAGTTTTCTTGGTGCACTAGGTATGCGGCAAGTCTTAAACGATACAGTTCACACGCGGCCATGATCCCGACGTCGATCGTGGCAAACGCTTCGCCGGTGGCGCCTTCTTCATATGCAGCTACGGAGCTTGAATCTGTGTGTCGGTCTCGGAGTTGCGGACGCCCGGATTTTGGGAAAGAGCGGAAGACAGCACGCCAGCAAAACGATGAGCCATTTGGTCATGCCATTCTCGATGGATGACAGAGAAATTTGAACGCTGACTTTTACGAAAATTGATTGCACGCTGAAGCTTATTCGACCAGACCGACTAGATCCTACTTAGGAGAAATACGGCCCTGTGCCTAAGGAGGATGTGGGCATTTGTAAAAATCACGTGACAAACCGAGGAAGAGCTCCGGCAGTCTTATCCTTAAAAGCGATCACGAGATAACACGGCGGACTAGGGGTACCGAATCCTGAAACCGGCCCGTGCATTCTTGCTTCACGAGACATATGCCTGGGCCAGTCACCGCGCGCCAAATTCCCAATCGGGTCATGCTAGGCGTGATGCTCGCCTCAGCTTTGTTTCTATTCCTGCAAACCTTCATTCTGCCCGGAGTGCCCAAAATCGCGAATGGCGATCAAGGAATTCACCTTTCCCTCGCTTCACGCATGCTTGATGGACAGAAGATTTACCGGGATTTCGATCACTTTCCTTTGCCCGGTACCGAGCTAATTTATTTCACTCTTTTTAAGATATTTGGAGTTCGAGCCTGGATAGCTCCAGTCATGCTGATTCTAATTGGGGTTTCGATGACATGGGTCAGCATAAGAATTTCCGCGGGCATTATGAGCGGTCCCATCGTCTTCCTGCCGGGCCTGCTGTTCCTCGTCCTTCCCTTTTCCGGGTTCCTGGATGCAACTCACCACTGGTACAGCATGTTAGCTGGGATGGCCGGGCTTCTTTTGGCCCTTGAAAGACGAACTACTCGAGGACTGATCGGATCGGGCCTACTGTGGGGCGTCGCGGCTTGCTTTTCGCAGTCAGCCCTCGTCGGGGCGATGGGTATTCTGGCTTTTCTTTTCTGGGCGAATGTTACGCGTGCAGAGTCGAAGCGCAGCCTGTTGCGAAAGGTGGCTTGCTTCCTGGGCAGTCTGGTCAGCGCACTCGTGCTCTTCAATGCATATTTCGTCTGGGAAGCAGGATTCCGTCGCTTTTTCGGCGACACCGTAGTGTTTCTGTTCAGGTACTATTCGGCAGATAGCTTTAATCAGGCATGGGCGTATATGGCAGATCCGCCGCCCCTCCGTATTTATTCGGAATGGCCGGACGTGGCGACCTTTCTCCTCATTCACCTGATCGTTCCGCTAGTCTACCTTCTTTTCATGGTTCGTTATCGACGGGAACGACGGTTGCATCCCGATGTACCGTGGGATCGATTGCTCCTAATCGCCTTTACCGGCTTATTTCTGTTCTTGGGCACAATTCATTCCGCCGGATTCATGAGAATGTACGTCATTTCTTTCCCCGCCTTGATCCTCGTGGCATGGTTTCTGAACGCGAATTTGAAATCCGAAGTGTTTTTGCTAAGAAGTCTGTGGGCATTGGCTCTTGTTCTCGCAGTAGCCAGGCCCGTCATCGCCCAGACGCGATGGAATAAGTTCCTTAGTCTTCCAACCGGTTACACGGCTTTCTCTGGATATCCGGCGCTATACGAAAAATGCAAATGGGTCTCCGAACGAACGCGTCCCGGCGATTATTTTCTGGACGACCCGCAAATCTGCTTTGCTCTTCGCCTTCGAGATCCGAGTCGAGTTCCGTTCCTACGGCCCACTGACTACACCCGGCCCGAACAAGTCGAGAACGCCGTCCGGTCGCTTAAGCGACAGCACGTCAATTTCGTTGGGTGGTATGCCAGTTTGGACGATGAAATTGTTGACCCGTCGGGCGATCACCTCGCCCCTCTACGCGCTTATCTGCGAGGACACTATCATCTAGCCCACACATTTTCGAATGGGGACGAAATGTGGCAATTGAACCAATAATACTGACTCCCCTCATCACACTCTGAACGACGCATTCAGCCGCTGCGATTGAGTCTGGGATTTCTTGCCAAATTGACAAGAATTTGACATGCCGATGACGAACGAACCTTGCCCCGTACCTAGCATCGCCTTCAGTGCGTTCAAGGTAGGCGCCAAAGTTCTTCATCGCCCGGAAAAATTCGCCTCGAATTTGTCGATTAATGGAGCCCCGAACCGAAAATGGCTAGCGAACCCCGCAACCATCTCGCGCCCTCGGTCGCTGTGGTTCCTCAGGATCGCAGACGCGCCCGATATCAAGGAATCGCACTCACCGTGTTCTTCGCGGGCGCGGCGCGAGGAATTTCACTCCTCACCTCGTTGATTTCGCTGCCGCTGACGATTCACTATTTAGGAGCTGAACGTTACTCGCTTTGGGTAACTGCGAGCGCGAGCCTCGCATTATTTGGGTTTCTCGATTTCGGCCTACCGAACGGGCTGCTCAATGCTGTCGCGCGGAGTGATGGTCGCAACGATAAACGAGCAGCCGCCGGCTATCTCTCCACGAGCTTCTTTCTCCTGCTCGGAATCTCGGCCTTCGCTG
>Ga0206971_10347_pt1 | contig 12419 bp, 10 predicted proteins | sample Alteio_BWOrgHeat_85_FD_152917 | JGI IMG/M metagenome (GOLD analysis project Ga0206971, IMG submission 152917) | Enriched cells from forest soil in Barre Woods Harvard Forest LTER site, Petersham, Massachusetts, United States -... | ecosystem: Environmental > Terrestrial > Soil > Temperate forest >...
GAATGCCCCTCAGCGAACTAATAATACCCCAGCGGTACCGCGAGGCACACCTGCAGGGTATGAACCATTTTATTAAAACTGGTGTTGGCCCGGTTTTAAATAAAACCATCGAAATAAACGCGCTTCACAAAAGCGGCAATGAATTTCCGGTTAGCCTGAGTATTTCGAATATTAGAATTGAAGATGAATGGATGTTTGTAGCCTTCATTAGTGATATTACCCAAAGGAAAGAATTGGAAGCGTTGGCGATTCAGAAAGAAACTGCGTTAATGCAATCCCAATTACTGGACGAGCGAAAAACCAATTTTTTAACGGTAGCCAGCCACGAACTCAGAACACCACTAACGTCGATCAAAGGATATACCCAACTTGCGCACCAAATAAGTGAAAGTGAACAGCACGGTAAGGTAACGCCAATTCTATCAAAAATTGATGCTCAAACAAATAAACTGAGCAATCTTATTACAGAACTAATGGACCTTTCTAAAATTGAAACGGGGAAGTTAAACATTCATAAAAAGCCTGTTCAATTTGATAAATTTTTAAACGAAACCATTGATTCTTTGCGTCAAACCACCCAAAATCATCCAATAATAATCCTTTCTTCGGCCCATGTAACCTTAGAAATAGATGCGGCCCGGATAGAACAAGTAATCAATAATTTGGTAAACAATGCCGAAAAGTACTCTGAAAACGGATCTGCAATTGAAATATCAAGTTATATAAAAGATGGATTTTTGATCTTACGGGTTATTGATAAAGGTATTGGCATAGAGGAAGAAAATTTTGAAACAATATTCGACCGCTTCTTCAGGGTGAAAGAAATAACAAATCATATTAACGGTTTTGGCATAGGCTTATTTATTTGTTCTGAAATTGTAAAACAACACAAGGGCCATATATGGGTAGAAAGCACATTGGGTAAAGGTTCAACTTTTAGCTTTAGTCTGCCGCTTACGAGCGATACCCAATAGTTAATTCGCTATTCCCCGGAGCGTTTGGTTAGGCAAAAAGTACATGCCGCTTTTGGCGGGGCTGCGTACTTGCGTTAGCCGGGAAACGATAAAAAACAATACCTTAGTATTTCTTAAACACAACCCATGTCAATTTCAACCTATCGCAACGTCATCGTTCAAAGCTTCATTTTTTTTGTAACCGGTTTAGTTGGTTGCCGGTCTGTGGTTCCGGATAAAATAGTTTCAGATAAAAAAACGGATTCCGTTACCAAATTGGCTATTCATTACCTAAATGAAAATAAACCCGACAGCCTTTACCAGTTAACCGGCGAAAGAACCAGGAAACATATCACAGCAACTTTGTTAGCCAGTTTTACCAAAGAGAAACTCCCTTATTTGTTGCCTTTAACAAAGGTCACTTTTATCACTAAAAACGATTCTGTTAGCGTATACAAAATAGATGGGAAAATACCGATCAACTTTTATATTAGCCTGGATAAACTGAACAAAATAGATAAATTCTCTTTGCTTCCTTATCAGAAAGAGCTCAAAGCAGTTGCTATGAGCGCGGATGAAAAAAGAACAGACGAACTTGCACATAAGGTTTTGACCTTTATCAACCGTCAACAAGACGACAGTGCTTATGCGCTGGCCGGCGATCAATTTAAAAGCAAAGTAAATGCAGTTAAGTGGAGAGATTTCGCCGACAACGCAGCTATGTTAACATCCGTGTCACCTTTTTTCCTTAGAAGCAATAAGGGCATTAACGTCTATATCATCAGGTCTTACCAGTTTTCGTTTGGTGACCTCGCCAAAGATGGCAAATTCAATGCTTTCGGCTTTCAGCCCTACCCCGAAAGCGCGGTGAAAGCAACAAAAGCTGCGACCGATAATAAACTGATCACTCAACTTGATAAGGTTGCAGACAAAATTCTTTCCGCTTATATTCAAACGCAAGGCAATGTTGGCATAAGCGCCGGTGTTTTTTATAAGGGTAAAAGCTACTTTTATAATTATGGTGAACGTAAAAAGGGTAGCAATAATCTACCCGATGATCATACCCTATACGAGATAGGCTCCATAACAAAAACGTTTACATCTACGCTGCTTGCTATGGCCGTTAATGAGCAAAAGGTTACGCTCGAAACTTCAATCACTAAATTCCTGCCCGATTCTGTCGCTCAAAACCCTGCCCTGAAAAAAATAACCTTTAAAGAGCTTGCCAATCATACAGCCGGTTTCCCCCGGATGCCCGCCGGCGCCGAATTGATGGTAACCGATGTTGACCAACCTTTTGGTAACTACGGAATTAATGATATGTTCTCGTTCCTGAAACATTTTAAACAAATACGGCAACCCGGTGTAAAATCCGAATACAGCAACTTTGGTGTTGGCTTATTGGGTGTATTGCTCGAAAAAATTTATCATAAAACCTACCCCGAACTCATCCGCAACTATATTACCGTACCGCTTAAAATGAACGAGACAATGGCAATAGTTGATACTTTAAAATTCAAAAATGTGGCACAGGGATACGGCCAGGTATTTGAGCCTGTTCCCTTTATGAATTTAACCGCTGTACGCTCGGCAGGTATTATAAAAAGTTCAACAGCCGATTTGATCACTTATGCAAAAGCGCAGCTGTTAACCCCGGATGCTGCACTCAGCGCGGCCATAAAATTAACTCACCAGGTAACGTTTAAAAACGACGCTGTGATAGTAGGATTAGGCTGGCATTATTTCCCGGATGATAAAAATGTGTTACAACATGGCGGGGCCACGGGTGGTTGCCGTGCCAGCGTTTGCATAGATCTGAGTAAACAAATAGGGGTAGTTATATTAACCAATAACGCAGGCACCGGCGATATGGTGGGTAGAAATTTAATAAAAGCAATACAGGCGATAAAAAGCGAATAATGTTTATTAAAGACTCCCGCAAGCCTCTTTAAAGTTTAACATAATGAAGTGCAATTACACCACAGGGAAATGTTTTGCTTTCCGCAAGCTTTAGTTTAATGCTTTCATTTATACCTGTAAACAATGGCCTGCCCTGACCTAATATAATTGGATTAACAAAAAGCCAAAACTCATCAATCAACCCTAAACTAAGCAGGGAATTTGAAGCAGCCGGACTTCCAAAAATTAAAATATTTTCCCCTTCCTGGTTTTTTATTTTATTTAGGTTGTCGGTAAGCTGGCCGTTAATAACTTTGGTGTTGGTTAGCCCGGTTTCGTTCATTGTGGTTGATAAAACAACTTTCGAAACTTTATTATACCAGGCCGAATGTTCTTTATCGTGTTTTGACGCGTTTGGTTGTTCGCCCGCTTTTGGCCAATAACTTTGCATCATGTCATAAGTTACCCGTCCGTAAAGCGCGGTGTCGGCTTTGGCTGTCATGGTAGCAACAAAGTCAAATATCTCTTCGTCTACATTTATCCAGTTCATTTCTCCGTTAGGCCCCGCTACAAAACCGTCAAGCGATGTGTGCATAAAAAAAATTAAGTTTCTCATTGTCGTTTAGTTTTTGTTGTTGCTAAATTACAAAATGGTAATAAAATCGCGGGTAAAATAACAGTAATAACGGGTAAAATAACGCTAATATACTGGGTTATAATATATTTATATTTGTTTGCCAATGTATACTTGCGCCAACAGGCGGACCATTTTATTTAACTTTTAGCGATGAAACATTTACTCACCCTTATGTTAATTTTTGCCTTTGGCGTATGTATAGCCCAAAAGCCGGCCAAAATTGACATCCCGATGGTTTACGTACAAGGCGGCAGTTTCAATATGGGCAGTAATGATGATGGCGATAACGCGAAACCCATACACCGGGTAACGGTAAGCAGTTTTTACATGAGTATGTATGTGGTAACGGTAGCCGATTTCCGCAGGTTTATTATGGCTACGCGTTATAAAACAACAGCCGAAAAGGACGGCTGGGGCGCTGCAGGCAATAAATTTGAGAAAACAAACGGGGTAACCTGGGAAGATGATAGTTATGGCGTTAAACGCCCGCCCGCGCAGGACAACCACCCGGTACTCTATGTAAGCTATGATGATGCTACCCGCTATTGCCAGTGGTTAAGCGCGCAAACCGGCAAAACCTACCGTTTACCTACCGAAGCCGAATGGGAATATGCTGCCCGTGGCGGCAGTAAAAGTAATGGCTATACCTACAGTGGCGGCAACGAGTTAACCGGGGTAGCCTGGGTTAAAGAAAACGCCAATAACCAAAGCAACCCGGTGGGGCAAAAGAAAGCTAATGAATTAGGGCTTTACGATATGACCGGCAATGTATGGCAATGGTGCCAGGACTGGTTCGGGGCCGATTATTATGCCGGCAGCCCTGCCGAAAACCCGCAGGGCCCCGCGACCGGCGATCACCGGGTGATACGCGGCGGCAGCTGGAACAGCAGCGCGAAAACTTGCCGGCTTGCCGTACGCCTTAACGAACCCATAGACCACCACACCAGCAATTTAGGCTTCCGCGTGGTTATGGCGCCTTAGTGATAAAGATTAAAACCGATTTGCACCCAATGACTATTGACCAATGACTAATTAACCTATTAAATCATGAAACACTTACTCACCCTTATTTTAATTGTTGCCTTCGGCGCGTGTATCGCCCAGGTGCCCGCAGTTGATGCATCCAAAAAGCCGCTGACCAAGCCTCTTAAAAAAAGCGCGCCGGGCAAAACGGCAAAGCCGGGCATAACCGATATCCCGATGGCTTATGTAGAAGGCGGCAGTTTCAATATGGGCAGTAATGATGATGGCGAGAGTGCAAAACCCATACACAAGGTAACGGTAAGCAGTTTTTACATCGGTAAGTATGAGCTAACATTGGCCCAATTCCGCCAGTTTATTATGGCTACGGGTTATAAAACAACTGCCGAACAGCAGGGCTGGGGCGCTATGGGCAACAAATTTGTGAAAACAAACGGGGTGACCTGGGAAGATGATAGCTGGGGCGTTAAACGCCCGCCCGGGCAGGACAACTACCCGGTACTCTATGTAAGCTGGGATGATGCTACCCGGTATTGCCAATGGTTAAGCACGCAAACCGGCAAAACCTACCGTTTACCCACCGAAGCCGAGTGGGAATACGCGTACCGTGGCGGCAGTAAAAGTAAGGGCTATACCTTCAGCGGCTCGAACGACTTAGCAACTATAGGCTCGGTTAATGTTAACAGTAATAACCAAAGCAACCCGGTAGGGATAAGGGAAGCCAACGAATTAGGCATCTACGATATGGCCGGCAATGTATGGGAATTTTGCCAGGACTGGTTCGCGGCCGATTATTATGCCAACAGTCCTGTCGAGAACCCGCAGGGCCCCGCGACTGGCGCTCACCGGGTAATACGTGGCGGCAGCTGGGACAGCGGCGGGAAGAATTGCCGTCCTGCCGTGCGCCTCAGCGAAACCACCGATCACCTCACCAGCAATTTGGGCTTCCGCGTGGTTATGGTGCCTTAGTTTGGTTGGCATTGCTTTTTTCCCACACGTCATTGCGAGGAACGAAGCAATCTCTACGCAGGATAGGCAGCAAGAGTTTACTATTTTGCTTTAGACTAATAAAAAAAAATCAAAAATTGATTTGCAGGTGCAGAGATTGCTTCGTTCCTCGCAATGACGGTCTGGTGGGTGAGGTTGCCCCCCCGCTGCATACTTGCGCCAGCTGAGTATGGCAAAGCAAACCAGGCTTGTCATTTTAAAAATTGTCATTAACTTCATTTTAAAAATGGTCACTAACTAAAAAAATTAAAGAAATGGCAGATCAAATTATGGTAAAAATGGTGCTTGATGCATGGCATGCTAAAATAAAAGAAGCCGATGATATTTTTAACAAGCTAACCGACGAGCAACTGCAAATGGAAGTTGCACCTAACCGCAACAGGGGAATTTATTTATTAGGACATTTAACAGCAGTTCACGACGGAATATTACCATTGCTGGGCTTTGGCGACCGTTTATATCCTCAATTAGACGAAATTTATATTAACAATCCGGATAAGGCTGGTACCCGGGGAAACTCCGCGAAAGAATTGAGAGCCTGGTGGAAAAACATAAATTCAACATTGGCTAACCATTTCAGCCAATTATCGCCCGGCGCATGGTTTGAAAAACACAATGCAGTAGCTGAAGAAGATTTCATCAAACAACCACACCGCAATAAGTTAAATGTTATCATCACCCGGATAACCCATTTGGCTTCTCATAATGGACAATTAATATTCCTGGTAAAATAAACCTGTTGGTCCGGATTTATAATCCCGGGCCTGGGCCATTGCGTATTTCTCGATCCGCGTAGGGGATTGCAAATCGGTAATTTAGTCCGGGATTGCAAATCCGGACTAACAGTAGTATCGGCACAAGTACACCGCGCTTTTGGCTTGCGTTGCATACTTGCGCCAGCTTGATGGAATATTTTCACCTCGCTTTAAAACTTACGTCTTTTAACATTAATTTTACCCAAAACCATATTACTTGATGAATGATTTCAAATTAATAGCTATTAGACCATTAAGGCATTGTCACCGGAGATTTCTTAGAAATCTAACGGACGTACACCTCTATCCATTATACCAAACATTTCGTTTTTTTAATACTGATAAAGGCATTGCTTCCAGCCAAGATGACATAGCCTTCATAGAAGAGCAAACAGCCGTTCCACCTGATTTATATAATATAGCCACGGCTGACGGACACGAGCTAAAAATAAATATTTCTGCAATAGCAGGCAAAAATGGGTCTGGTAAAAGTTCGTTAATCGAATTATTCTTTGCAGTGATTTATATGTTCGCCGTTGAACATGAAATATTATCTCCGAATTTAACGTCATTATCTGAAAATCTAACCGACTTGGAGATGAACGCGTTGAAGCTCCATGAGGAAAGGAGCCAGTTAATTAGCCAGAAAAAACAAATTAAAAAACAAATTAAAAAACAAATTAAATCTTTTATCAAAATTGATGATGCGGAATTTGAAAATTCAAAGAGCATGTTCAGTGCTTACATTACAAGAGAAGAAAATTTAGCACGAAAGCGGCAAACCATTATATCACAACAGAAATTAATAAAAAATCAAATTGAACAAATAAAAGAATTTGCGAAACAATTAAAGGCTGAAATATACTTCAAATTTGGCGACACTTTTTTCAGGTTAAAAATAAACTCAGAATCTGGGAAACCTACCAGTATTCTCTCCGTCGTTGAGAATTTTAACCCAAGTGCAAATCGAGAATACGTGGTTGATACCGATAAAAACATCACGATCTCTCCCGCAACACTTGCAGGTCATTTTTTTTACACCATTGCTGTAAATTATTCTCACTATGCCCTTAATTCATCCATCCTCGGCACCTGGCTTAACTCCGTGTTTCACAAGAATGATGGTTACGCAACTCCTTTGGTAATAAACCCAATGAGAAACGAAGGAAATTTTGATATCAATTCAGAAATTGGTTTTGCCAAACAACGGTTGTTACTTAATATCCTTCGCGAATCTGCGTCATTTGCAGACGGCGAAGCCACCAAAATCTATGCGACCGACAGCCAGTATATCAACAATGTTCGATATACATTAAATTGGCAGAAGATAGACAAAATACCGCGATTGTTACGGGTAAGAAAAGGTTCGTTAACAGGTCAACCCCGAGATATAAACCTCTTTAACACATTCATGGCAGGCTACTTTGCAGGGTTGGATATGGCATTAGTTTTGCAAAGGGAATTTGCCCTCAAAGAAATTCTTGTCAATTATATTATAGATAAAATCAACAAAATAGCCAAACGATATCCGGGATTTGGTAAAGGCTATCAATTCAGCGAAAATACTCCATTTCTAGATAATGAACAATTTTTTAAATACCTTAAAGAAGACGGCAGTCACATTACTTACAAATTAAAACAAGCAGTAAATTTCTTTCGTTTTAATCTGCGTTCAGAGATAAGTGGAAAACTAATTATCACCCGCCGGTCAAATTGAAAATAAAACGAATGTCACTTCTGAGTTCACTCCTTTCGAATTGCTAAGTTGGATGGGGCAACCTTCCTCCGCAGAAATCCCATACTATCTGCCTCCTTCGATTTTTGAAATCGATTTTGAACTTATGAATGATAAAAAATCCAAGTCGTATTTTAATCAACTAAGTTCAGGCGAACAACAACTTATCCACACTTTTCAAAGTGTTTTCTACCATCTGAACAATCTACAATCGGCCCATTTAAGTGCCACAAAACGCATTAAGTACGAAGCTATTAACATTATTTACGATGAAATAGAGCTCTATTTTCATCCAGAATATCAACGCAAGTTTGTAAGTGAATTAATAAAATCATTTAGTCGTTATCGGATTGGGGAAGGAAATCGAATTAAAACTATTAATATTCTTTTATTGACGCACTCACCTTTTATCCTATCGGACATCCCGGCCGAGCATATTATGCTGCTTCAACCAAATTCAAAGGGTACAGCCATTTCCTCATGCCCGGCAGGACAGACCTTTGCCGCCAATATCAATGATTTAATGGCTGACGGATTTTTTCTCAAAAAAGCATTGATGGGTCATTTTGCCGAAAAGAAAATTTATTCTGTTATAAGAAGTATTAAGGCAGGAAACAAACCTACGGCCGAAGACACTCAAATATTGAATTTGATCGGTGATACTTTTCTGAAATCAAGTTTAATCGAATTTAAAGAAGGCCACTATGATAAAAATTGATATACCCGATCGACAAGGATTTAAAATTAATTATGTAACGGCCGTGAAACAACTAGTCGTTAGTGAACTTGAATGTTTAAGAATTGCTATTGATCAAACCAATGGAAATAACATAGTTGTTGATCCAGATTTTCGCTCTTTTAAAGATGTCACTCGAAAAATAATCAATACAATACGCAGCCAAGAATTGCCCGCATCTGATTTTAGAAAAGTAACTTATATTCAAACAGTTACGAATTTTAGAAATGGTGCGACGATAGCTCCCGCGAACTTAAATGGACTATTCGACCTAGCAACCGACTTGCTTGGCAACAATGGTGCAGAACTGGAATCTCTACTTGTTTGCCTACCAGAACAGTTAAAAACCAAAAATGACACACTTCTAGCTAATCATAATCTTACCAATGCCCGGGAGTCAGCAATTATAAAACTGGCATTTGATTATGGCTCACAAGCAGCTATCGCAAATGCCATAAAAAGTTGTTTCCGAACCGCAAACCTTGTTCGTTATTGCCCTTACTGCAATCAGGAAAAATCGATGTATACCCCAGGAGCTAACGGGAGAATTGCCGATGTACATCAACTGGATCATTTTTTTGATAAGGCCTCTTATCCACTATTATCATACTCGATGTATAACCTTGTGCCCGGGGATGCGACTTGTAATAGTATTAACAAGCATACAATTCCATTTTGTGACATTTATAATCTCAATCCCTACATAGCAGGCTTCGACAATAATATGGCATTTTCCGCCGAAATCGATAATACGGACCTGTCCTTACGATCTATAAAATTAAATATCTTAACTGCTCTAAAAGCCAAGAAACTTCAATTAATCGGCGATGGAAATGACGTTGACTTGGACCCACTTCATGGAAATATAAATGTCTTTCAACTGAATAGCAAATACAATCGAGCTGACGTTATTGAAATAGCCAATCATATTGTCGAGACTATTAGAATCGCCGCCATTAATCGCAGGGCTATAGAAGACATTTTAGTTGAAGCAGGGGTAGCAGGTTCATACGAAAACTATAAAAAATGGTATCAAAGAACGATGAGGACACGATTCGACGAAAAAGAATTTCACCTTTTTCCTTATTCAAAACTCTTCCGCGATTTACATGACGAAGTTTACCGTCGGAACACTCGTGCGCATAATCAAGAGGTAATCGACATCATCGATCAACGGTATCAATAAAAAGCGAGAGAAGCCCACATACTCGCGCCAGAAAATTGGTTAAATTATTGTTCGCCACAAATTGAGTTAACTAATGTTTCCCTCCCCAACCGCCTCACCACCCTAAACACCGTAGCATGAGATATGCCTGTTTCGGCAGCAATGGCACGCAGGGAGTGCCCCTGGCTATGCAGTTGGCCTATGCGGTCTTCGGTAAGTTTGCGCTGCTGCTCGGTATAATGCAGCAGGTGGCTGGCCTCGTGGCCGTGGCCGGTAAACTCAAAATGCAAAAAGTTAGAGGGTTTTACCATACGGCAGATGCAAACATTTTCGGCGCCATAAATTTGGCGGCCGCTGCGTTGTTTTATCTGCTTCAAATAACGCAGTCCGTTATTGGTTTGGCTCTCGCCAATGGCAAAGGCGCTGTCGGCAAAGTTGATGAGCATTTTGCTGCCTTGCAGGTCATTACGGTTAATGGGTTTGGCGGGGTTGCGCTTGGGCGTATGCGCCAGCACCAATATAGAGAGGCCGTACTGCTGCTTAATGGCCTGCAATTTGGTCATGAGGCTTACGGCGCTGGTGGCCGCCTCGGTACCGCTGCGAAGGCAGGTAATGTTATCAATTATCAAAATGCGGGCGCCGCTGGCCACCAATACATTTTCGATAGCGTTGTTGAGGTAATCGGCATAGCTGGCAAATTTGCGCGCACCATCCGCATGGGGGTTAAAAACCAGGCGGGTAAAACCGGGGGCAAAGTTATAATTCCCTGCCGGCAGGCAGGCAGGACCGTACCCCTCGCTGCTATACCGCTTACGGAACTGCGTGGCGCTCAACTCAAAATCAAAGTACAGCACCTTTTCGGGTTGGCCGGCCCCACCGAGATCCCACAGGGGTTCGCCCCTGCTCAGGCTATCGCCTATCTGCACCGCCAAAACAGATTTGCCCATGTTGGTATCGGCAAATAGTATGCACAATTCATCCCGGTACCAGAGATCGCCAAACAGCGTTGCCCCTGCCTGCGGACCATCGGCGGTTGTTTGCAGCCAGTCGGCGGCGGGTTTCATAATAAAGGCGTCGCCGCTATCATCGGGGCTGCGCAACAACTCGTTGAGTTGGTTGTTTTGTTTGGCAGATAAGGGTTTCCGCGACATCGAGCGGATCAGCTCTATCTCCGCCGGCCGCGCGGATGTCATGCTTACCGGCAGGCAGGTATGCGCGGAGTTGTAATAATTACTCATAGTTTGTACAGTTTTGATGCAAGATAGCGGGTATGGCGGGGAGTTTTGGTGGCGCTGTTTTGTCAGTAAGGGGTGGACTCCTATGGTGTAGGGAGTGTAATCAGCAAGATAACTGCATTCTTTATGACAACATCCTCCCGCTCAATTGCCGCGGGGGCTGTTACTTTTCCCTTGATGGAAAAGTAACCAAAAGATCAAGTCAGCAGAGAGGCTTCTTTGCCGCACGGGCCTTTGCCCCGCAAATCAGGTAAAACCTCGGGCTGTAATCTTTTGCCCCTTGTTTCGCACAGGCTCACACTTCGGCAAAATTTACTATGCCCCTTCAGCCGCACAAGGCCACCATTGTTTTACCTGCTTTCGCCCGAAGCTTATCTGCTGACGTCCTTCTAAAATAAATATTTTTGTTAAGAAAAATCAAAAAGAAGCGCAAAGGCCTGTCAGGGCGCGCGGCCGGGAGTATGGCCTGTGAGGTGGCAGCGATCGTCCTGACTTGGGGTTTTTGGTTACTTTTGGGCCTAAGCCAAAAGTAACAGCCCCCGCGGCAATTGAGCGGGGAGGATGTTCTCGCAAGAATACTTGTTTCATCTCAGCCAAATTTACTTTTTTGCAATTATTTGATAATCAAAATAATAAATAGATTTCACGCGTAAAAATACCGACGAAAACGTCGTTACATCTTGTTTCATTCTGTTTCACTTAGTTTTTATAGTTAGTTTATTTTCAACAAGTTACCTCCAAATGCTGTTTCACGTGTTTCATCTGTTTCACACACGCGTGAAACATCCCGATAGCTATCGGGACAGGCAATCCTAAACCCGTCCAAACCAAACAATTTGGCAACTTTTTTGTTACAATAAGTACACAATCCTATTAACAATACTTCGGCTACGTTGCCGTAGGGATATGTAAAACAGAAAGCACCCTAAATACTTAACATATTCTTAACATTACATTAACTGTAACGTAATCTGCATTACGTAAACTTGAAAACATCAAAGGCATTTATTATGAAACGCAACATAAAAGAAAACCTACCCCACAATAAACGGACCGGTACCGGAGAAGAATTTGAGATAGATTATTGGTCGAAAGAGTTTGGTATCAGCAAGGACGAATTAAAAGAAGCGGCTAAAGCCGGCAAAACCCCTGCCGAAGCGGTAGAGAAATATGTACAAAAACTTGAACTTACCAACGCGTAAGGTTCATCATACCACTGGTCATTCCGAACGATAGAGGGAAATCCTAAACGCCGCGCGCAACGAACTTTTGCCCGGCGTTTAGGATTTTTGCATAGCTGCACATTTGCATAGCT
>Ga0206971_10255_pt2 | contig 12337 bp, 7 predicted proteins | sample Alteio_BWOrgHeat_85_FD_152917 | JGI IMG/M metagenome (GOLD analysis project Ga0206971, IMG submission 152917) | Enriched cells from forest soil in Barre Woods Harvard Forest LTER site, Petersham, Massachusetts, United States -... | ecosystem: Environmental > Terrestrial > Soil > Temperate forest >...
GTATGTGTATTGGTATTGGCAATTATCCGCAAGCGGTATTTGGCTGTTTTACTTAAACCCAACGCAGCGCTTGCGTAGGTGCCCGGAGTAATTTCTTTTAAAGGGTAAACAGCATTGGCATCACTTTCTACGGTAACTATCGCGTGTGTTTCGTTTTGCGTGGTGGTTTTAGCATACAGCCTTACGGTGCGGCTCAATTTGAAAATGGTAGAATCTGTACCGGTATTGATCAACCCTTCAACCACCAGGTAATTACTGTTTGCCGTAATTTGGGGCGGCGTATAAGCCTCCCTGCAGCTAAATAGTATAGCCTGTAATATCATAACTGCTATAAACCGGATCGCTGTTTTCATGCTAATTTTGTCTATTTTAATTTATCCATAACTGTTTTATAACGGCCAAAAAGATGGCTTGATATTCGTACCACGCAAAGTGCAATCGGCACAGTTACGGCTTGAACCAACATAGCCTTGTGGTGCCGGAAAAGGCGGGATGTAATATTTTTCAAGTGGTATTTGATTAGGGGCGCCGCCCAAAAATATAGCAATATCCTTGTTTAGGATGGTGTCTTTCAAACAATTATTATAAGCAGATTTATCCTGCCCCCATCCTTGCGGCCAGCTGGTATAAAACACCGTTATACGTTTTTGCTGCGATGTGCCCGCGCTTACATAACCAAATACCGGTTCGGTGCTGTCAGTAATATTGTGGATATTTCCCTGTATTTCCGATGGCTGCGCGTCGAATATACTGCCAAGCAGCTCCGTGTTCTTTTTTAGGTTTTGCCAAAAATTAAACGCGTCAAGCGTAAGGGCATATTGCTTTACAAAAATGCTGTAACCTACACTTACTTTTTCTGATGCTGACGGAACGGTTGTAATAATTGTATTATATATTACATCCTGTGTTAGTTTGGCCGATGACGCTAATACCAGGTCGGTTGATGCGCTGGTATGCCAGCAAGTAAAAACGTCCTGTGCAGGCGTGCGCACTGCACAACAAGCAGTCCCGTTTTGGTCTGCAACATACTGTGAGTCAAACATAGGATGAAACTCCCATGTCTCCACGTAATCCCAGCGATAATAGCGGGTATTGTTGGTGGCATCGTGCGCGTTTACGTATACCTGTAACCCGTTTGGCTCTATGTTGTAGCCAAGGCTGTCTATAAGGGGTGAATCCTTACCTGCTGTAAAGTCTGATAAGTAGGTAGTATGTGTATTGGTATTGGCAATTATCCGCAAGCGGTATTTGGCTGTTTTACTTAAACCCAACGCAGCGCTTGCGTAGGTGCCCGGAGTAATTTCTTTTAAAGGGTAAACAGCATTGGCATCACTTTCTACCGTAACTATGGCATGAGTTTCGTTTTGGGTGGTGGTTTTGGCATACAGCCTTACGGTGCGGCTCAATTTGAAAATGGTAGAATCTGTACCGGTATTGATCAACCCTTCAACCACCAGGTAATTACTGTTTGCTGTAATTTGGGGTGGTGTATAAGCCTCCCTGCAGCTAAATACCAGTGCTGTTAATGTTATACCTGTTATAAATTGGCGCAATATTTTCATATTTCAAACATCTTTACAGCAGTAAGTTACACCACTAAACGTAATGACAATTAACTATAACACAGGGGTGAGCCGAAAATGAATTTTATTGCCAAAAAGCAGGTTTAGTAAGCGTTCCCCCGGCTGATCTGCAATCTACACATTGTACGGGGGCGCCATCGAAAATTGTGTCACCGGTAATAGTTTCGCTGTGTACATCGACCGGTATGTAAAGAAAAGGCTCGGGCGTAGTTCCCAGGGCTGGATAAAAATAATTTGCATAGTCCATCTTATAAACCTCTACCGGGTTATAGGGATTTGGTGGAATGTCATAAAATGGCCTGCAAACATTAAACTGGCTATCCGACCCCCAGCCTAAAGGTAAAGCGGCAATACCAACAAATATGCGCTTTTGCTGCACGGCACCGGCGCTTATATAACCCAAAACGGGTTCAGAACTATCAGCAATATTATGAATATTACCGGTTATTGATGATGGCTGCGCGTCGAATATGCTCCCCAGCTGTTCCGTATTTTTTTTAAGCAACTGCCAAAAATTAAAGGCATCTTCAGTAAGCGCGTATTGTTTTATTAATATACTGTATTTGGATGATAGTTTTACTGAAGACGACGGCACAAGGGTAATAGGCGCCTGGTACATTACATCCTGGGTAAGTTTAGCTGACGAGGCCAGGTTAATATTAGTTGAATTGGCATTCTGCCAGCAAGAATAAACACTTTGAGCCAGCGTACGCAGGGCTATGTGGTTATTCACGGCAATAAATTGCGCGTTGTACAATGATTGATAGATCCATGTTTCTTTATATTCCCAACGGTAATAACGGGTGTTGTTAGTGGCATCGTGCGTATTTACATATACCTGCAACCCGTTTGGCTGTATGGTATATCCTACGCTGTCAATAGGCGGTGAGTTTTTAACAGGCACAAAATCTGATAAATAGGTGGTATGCGTATTGGTATTGGCAATTATCCGCAGGCGGTATTTGGCGGTGCTGCTTAAACCAAGCGGAGCGCTGGCATAGGTGCCGGGCGTAATTTCTTTTAAGGGGTAAATAGCATTGGCATCGCTTTCTACGGTAACTATCGCGTGTGTTTCGTTTTGCGTGGTGGTTTTGGCATTCAGCCTCACCGTGCGGCTCAATTTAAAAATGGTAGAATCTGTGCCGGTATTGATCAGCCCTTCCACTACCAGGTAATTATTGTTTGCTGTAATTTGGGGTGGTGTATAAGTCTCCCTGCAGCTAAATAGCATAGCCGGTAATATCATAACTGCTATAAATCTGATCGTTGTTTTCATGCTAATTTTGTCTATAACTTATTGTCCATAACTGTTTTATAACGGCCAAAAAGATGGCTTTTTATTCGTCCCGCGTACAGTGCAATCAGCACAATAGCGGCTCGAAGCTATAAGGCCGGCACCAACAGGGTTGGGGTAGAGCGGTATCAGATTGGGGGCGGGCCCATATAATCTTTCAAAATCCGCGGGGGTAAGCAAAGTATCTGCTGCACAATTATTATAAGCCGATTTATCCTGCCCCCAGCCTTGCGGCCAACTGGTATAAAACACCGTCGTACGTCGTTGCTGCACCGCGCCTGCGCTTACGTATCCAAAAACAGGTTCGGTACTGTCGGTAATATTGTGAATGTTCCCTTGTATCTGGGATGGCTGGGCATCAAATATACTACCCAACTGCTCTGTGTTCTTTTTAATATTTTGCCAAAAATTAAATGCGTCCTGCGTTAGTGCGTATTGTTTTACCAATATGCTGTACCCAATGCTCACTTTTTCTGATACCGCCGGAACGGTTGTAATAATGCCCTGGTACATTACATCCTGTGTTAGTTTGGCCGTTGAGGCTAATACAATATCAGTGGATGCCGCGGTGGCCCAGCAGGTCCAAATATCCTGGGCGGGAGTGCGTGTAACGATTTGTGTGCCAATTGCAATAAGCCCTGAGGAATACATAGGATGAAACTCCCATGTTTCCACATAATCCCACCGGTAATAACGGGTATTGTTAGTTGCATCGTGCGCATTCACGTACACCTGTAGCCCATTCGGTTGTATGGTGTAACCAAGGCTGTCAATGGGCGGCGAATCCTTCGCCGCTGTAAAGTCTGATAAGTAGGTAGTATGGGTATTGGTATTGGCAATTATCCGCAAGCGGTATTTGGCTGTTTTACTTAAACCCAACGCGGCGCTTGCATAAGTGCCCGGCGTAATTTCTTTTAACGGATAGCTGGTATTGGCATCGCTTTCAACCGTAACTATCGCGTGTGTTTCGGGCTGGGTAGTAGTTTTGGCATATAGCCTTACTGTTCGGCTCAATTTAAAAATGGTAGAATCTGTGCCGGTATTGATCAGCCCTTCAACAACCAGGTAATTGCTGTTTGCTGTAATTTGGGGCGGGGTATAGGCTTCGCGGCAGCTAAATAGTATAGCCGGTAATATCATAACTGCTATAAACCTGATCGCTGTTTTCATAGCTAACTTTGTTAATTAACAAGTTTATCCATAAATATAGTTTAAAGCGGCCAAAAAGAAGGCTTTATATTCGTTCCGCGCAAAGTGCAATCGGCACAGTTACGGCTCGATCCCCACCAACCTACCTGGTATCCCTTGTCAAAAAGTTTATCGAGAGGTATTTGATTCGGGTTGGCGCCCTGAAATATAGCTTCATCCTTGAATAGGATGCTATCTTCTAAACAATTATTATAAGCCGATTTATCCTGCCCCCAACCTTGCGGCCAGCTGGTATAAAACACTGTAATACGCTTTTGCTGCAGTGTGCCCGCGCTTACATAACCAAATACCGGTTCGGTGCTGTCGGTGATATTGTGGATATTTCCCTGTATTTGCGATGGCTGCGCGTCGAATATGCTGCCCAGCAGCTCTGTGTTCTTTTTTAGGTTTTGCCAAAAATTAAACGCGTCAAGCGTAAGGGCATATTGCTTTACCAAAATGCTGTAACCGATACTCACTTTTTCTGATGCTGACGGAACGGTTGTAATAATTGTATTATATATTACATCCTGTGTTAGTTTAGCCGATGACGCTAATACCAGGTCGGTTGATACGCTGGTATGCCAGCAAGTATAAATGTCCTGCGCAGGAGTGCGCGGAACAGGTCCTATTCCCGCGTTTACAACATACCCTGCGTCAAACATAGGATGAAACTCCCATGTTTCTACATAATCCCATCTGTAATAGCGGGTATTGTTAGTGGCATCGTGCGCGTTTACGTATATCTGTAACCCGTTTGGCTCTATATTGTAGCCAAGGCTGTCTATAGGGGGCGAATCTTTACCTGCTGTAAAGTCTGATAAGTAGGTAGTATGCGTATTTGTATTGGCAATTATCCGCAAGCGGTATTTGGCTGTTTTACTTAAACCCAACGAGGGGCTTGCATAGGTACCGGGCGTAATTTCTTTTAGGGTATAGATGGCATTGGCATCACTTTCAACTGTAACTATGGCGTGTGTTTCGGGCTGGGTAGTGGTTTTGGCATATAGCCTTACAGTACGGCTCAATTTAAAAATGGTAGAATCGGTACCGGTATTGATCAGTCCTTCTACTACCAGGTAGTTGCTGTTTGCTGTAATTTGGGGCGGCGTATAAGCCTCCCTGCAGCTATATAATACCGTTGTTAGTATTATGCCTGTTATAACCCGCAATACTTTCTCCATCACTCAAAATTACTTCTTCACTTCAAAATTAAAGTATTGGGCCCCGGCATTACCATCAGCGGTAATACCCTCAATTATACCTATATATTTACCCTGCTGATCGGAAGTATAGAACGTTAAATTATCATTGTCCTGTATGTGGGTGGTTACATTTGGCGCCCAATATAACAGGCTCCTGAAATCAGGCAGGCGGCTGTTAACCTGCTGCTGTGTTTCATAAACCGGCGAATAAAATTCGCGCCGCAAGCTTAACCCTTCATAATCAATTATCACCGCCTTAGGGTCAATTTCAAAACCGCCAACATCGCCTTTATAAGTGCTAAAGCTTAATATGCCCTCGGCAACAGCCGGGCCATAAAAATAGCGGTTGTGTATAACATCAATCCTTTTGACTTTTAACGGGTCAATGGTATAGGTTTTATCTATATCAAAAATGGGTATGCCGTCAATTAATACAAGCGGTCCCTCTTTAACATAATTATCTTCATTATACATGGTTATTTGGTACTTGCCACGCGATTTAGAAGTAAGCACCCAGGTTACATATTCCTTTAAAACCTCTTCCATTGTTGGGAACCGAACAAATTCATCAAGCAGGAAGGATTTATCCGGTGGGCCATAAAACGCGCCCGAATCAATAATCGGTTCAAAAAAACGGTTGGCCTTATCAGCCGAATACAGGTTTTGCACCTGCATACCTATGCTTTGGGTTTGCAATATGGCCTGCATTTCTTTTTTTATACTTACCGGCGGCAATACCGTGGTGCTGTATTTATCTGAAAACGGACTTTCCACCTCGATCCTGTACGTCGTGTCTACTGATGTAAAATCAGTTTGTGTCACAACTTCATTCGGGCCGTAAAAAGGCTTGGTATTAAATAAAAACCGCCCGGCGTAATCGCTCTTAGCCGTGTATAACTGCACGTTTTTACCCGGTATGCTTAAATAACCAACTATACCAAACTGGTTAACATTTGTTGAGTTACTTTTTAATTTACCTGTTATAATAGGGCCATTAAATTCCGGTAAAAATTCCTGGTGAAGGTTTTGCGCGGTTAAAATGTCGCTCCAATTAAATCTCCTCCATCCCTGGGTAAGTAATAAATTATCCAGGGCTTCGGCTGTTGCAGCATCATTACTTTTTAAATAATAGCCCGGCGACTCAATATTCCCTTTCAGGTCTGAACTTAGCCATAAATAACTTAAAATATCATTCTCATCGGCTGTTTGTAATGAATCTACCTTATAAATTGCTACAGAAAGGTTTCCGCTTACCTGTTTTTGATCCTGGTCTTTCGCATACAGGTTAACACTTACCTTTTTACGTGTACTGTATTGAGGCTGATCTGTTGCGGCTGTTACCAAGAGTTTCTTAGTTGGATATTTAAAAATAAGCCGTTCGCAAACAGGTTGTTTGCTGCTGTTAAAAACAGTAATACTGGTAACACCATCGTCCAAACCGGCCTTATTAATAATAAAACCTGCCGATCCGTTTTCAAGCGGTTTTGATTCTGCTATTTTTGTTACCCCGCGGGTATGTACCAACAGGTAAACTGTAGAGGACTGGTTGGCCGGGCTACTCTTTACAACTATGTTATAGCTGCCATTGCCCGGGGTTACCTGCATTACATACCCCTCATCATTTACAGTGGGTAAAGGTTTTATAATGGGTTTGGTGCCAGCTATACTAATAACAGCACGATAGTTATTGTTTGCACCTGGCGTAAACATAAAACTGCCCATGCCAAATTTTAACGGGTTAAATTTTACCAGGGTATCATTACGCTCATTAATTATCGCCCCATTAAAGTTAACACCCCTGCCATCACGGCCGGTAACTTTGAAAGCTATTTTACTGGGTATGTTTTTAACCAGGTTTCCACCTTCAGGAAAAAGTTGAACATCATAACCTAATGAAGTGTCTTTAACGGCAAGCGGTGTTTTTAAGGTGTTAATAATAGTGATAGCTTTTTCGAAATAAAAATCGGGGCTAAAATTCTTCATCCAACTGGTGTACACCCTTAATTTATAATTACCATTATTTACAGATACAGGTATATATATTGAACCATTGCCCATCGCGTTTTTTAACCCGATCTTGGCTTGCACTACCGTATTGTGATTGTTATCTATTATATCAACGTAGGCAACCTTGCTCATATCAAGCGGCTGGTTATTACCTGCATTTACAGCATAAATTTTAAACCAAAGTATTTCGCCGGCCAGGTAAAAACTTTTATCAGTATGTACATATAATTTTTCCTGCAGGTTATTTTGCCGGTAATCTTCAAGGTTTTTCTTCAAATCAGTTAATAATTGTGCATGGGCGGGTTTAGCAAATAAAAAACCTGCTGTGAGTACAACTATTAACCATGTATGAATTCTCATTTTTTTCATAATTACTGCCACATTAAAATGTGATATTATAATTAACAAACGGTATAGGGCTGGCGAATATTGAAAGTTTATACCCGTTAATAATGCCCCCCTGTTCGGTAAAGAAGGTTGAGTAAGCATTTTGACGTCCTGTTAAATTATATATGCCAATTGTCCATGAACTATGCGTAAGCTGGTGTATTCTATGATTGCCTTCAATGTTAAATGAAACATCGCTGCGGAAATAATCAGGTATACGGTATTGATTCCTGTCTGAGTAATAAACCCTTTCTGATCCGGCATAAAAATACTTGGCTATAGGTAACGTAATGGGCCGGCCCGTACTGTAAACCGTATTTAACGAAAAGCTATAGCGGTGCGTGAACTTATAATTACCGGTCAAATTGAAGCTATGGGGCTTATCATAATTGGCAGGATAGAAAGCGCCCCCGTTTATCAGTTCGCCGGCATTCGGATTGCTTTGCTGCAACAATGTACGTGAGTAAGTATAACTCACCCATCCGTTTAGCGCTCCTACATCCTTTTTTACTAAAAACTCGGCGCCATAGGCTTTACCATGAGTTTCAAGCACATCTGTTTCTATATGATGGTTAAGCACTAATGTAGCGCCGCTTTTATAATCAAGATAATCCTGTATACGCTTATAATATATTTCAACCGAGGTTTGAATGGTGCTTCTTACAACATTTTTATAAATTCCCAGTGATATTTGATCGCCATATTGCGGCCTTATATTGGGGTCGCTTAACTTATATATATCTGTAGGCGATATGGCAGTTGTGTTAGATATAAGGTGTAAATATTGCCTTAATGTATTATACCCTGCTTTAATAGAAAGGTCATTGTTGATCAGATATCTTGCAGATACCCGTATCTCCGGCCCCCCGTAAGTTTTAATATTCTGATTCTTACCGTATTTAACGCTATCCACCAAATTTATAGTAGTAACAGGTAGTCCCGGCGCATATTGATTAATGGTTTGCGGGCCTAAATAGTTGTACAAAGAGTAGCGTATCCCTGCATTTATGGTAAGCTTGCTGGTAATATCATACTTGTCGCCAAAATAGGCGGCGCTCTCAAGTGCCTGTTCAGTTGGCACAATATCCAATGCAACTAATGATTTGCTGCCATCGGGCGAGTTGGTGCCCGGCTGCAGTTTATAATAAATTGAACTTATGCCAAAATCAATACTGTTTTTTGCGTTGGCATAATAATTAAAGTCGGCCTTAAAATTAGCCTGGCCAATATTAAATTGAAACTTATAAGCATTTACAGGGTTAGCCGTGCTTGCCACACTGTATTGATAATCGTCAACACCGGCTGTAATTACGCTATAAAGTTTATTGTTGAAATTATGCTTCCATTTAATTGATAGTGTTTTATTGCTGTAAGCATAAGTTGTATCGCTATTTAACTTAAAAGCGTCGGTGCTATAATAGCCATTCAGGTATATATTATTGTTTTTATTTATTTCGCTGCTGACACCCAGGGTAAGATCACTAAAAGATGCCTTACTGTTTTTATAGGCTGCGGGCAATAAGCCGAGTAGCCAATTTGCATAGGTTGTACGCCCACCAATAATAAATGATGTTTTTCCTGAATCAATAGGCCCTTCAATACTTAGCCTGCTGGTTAATAAACCAATACCGGCCGAACCTGTAAATTTCTTCTTATTTCCCTCGCGGTTGGTTACATCCAGTACCGACGAAAGGCGGCCGCCGTACTTTTCGGGGATGCTGCTTTTATATAGTTCAATATCCTTTACAACATCCGGGTCAAAGGCCGAAAAGAACCCAAAAAAGTGTGCCGGGTTATATATAGTGGCGTCATTAAGCAATATCAGGTTTTGATCTGCCGATCCCCCGCGCACATTAAAGCCTGTTGTAGCCTCGCCTACTGATGTTACACCTGGCAGCGTTAATACCACACGTAATATATCTGCTTCGCCAAATACCGACGGTATATTTTTTATAGTGGCCATGCTCAGTTTCATTGCCCCAAGCTCGGTACTTTGCACGTTCATCGCCGCCCTGTCTGCAGCTACTACAACCTCTTTTAAAGTGGTTATCCTCTCCTGCATTTCAATGTTTATTTCACCGTTAGCGTTAAGCATAACCTGCCGTTGCGCATCTTTCATTCCTAATGCCCGTACTATCAGCGTGTGTTTGCCAAAAGGCATGTGTATTATATAATGGCCAAACGGATCGGTATTAGCGCCAGCTTTAGTATTTGGTTCGTATATGGTAGCGCCTACTAAAGCCTCGCCGGTTTTAACATTATGCACATACCCCGATAGTGTTAAATTACCGGTGGACACTGTTCCATTAGTTACACCGATCTGATAAAGTTTATTTTCAGCGGTAGCTTCAACTACCTTCTTATTGTCATCTACAGCAAAGGCTTCAACATTAGCTTGTGCGGCATTAGCCGGTTTGTTATTGTTAAAAAACCCATCAGAAAGTTCTGTCTTTATTTCGCGGCCCCTGGTCATAAAAACTTCCTGGCCATTTATGGCAAAATGATAGCCCGTGTTGAATAGTGCCAGTTCTAATATAACGCTAACTGGTTTCTGGTTTGCCTGCAAGGTAATTCTAAGGCTATCTAAAGCAACGGGGTTATAATAAAAATGATAAGTTGTTTTTGATTCAATATCAGCAACAAACTGGGCTATTGTAGCTTGCTTGAAGTCAACATTAATTAATTTTTCATTCCCCGATTGCGAAAAAGCGGGTTTGAAGAAAAAAACAATACATAAAAAAGTTATGTAAAAATATCTCATTCCTTATGGCGTTAATTTATCATAATATACCACTACCCTAACAGTTGCCTGTTCCTGTGCATCCTTAAAAACTATATTATTATCATTAATATATTTTCGCAGTTCCTTTCTTTTATTCTTTAATATGGAAAGCAAAGTGTGCTGGTTTCCTGCAGGATAATATATATTTCCACTTTTTACGAATACCTGGTCATCTTCCGGAAAAGTATTTAGCGAGCCGGAGGTTATAAACAATGTTCTTTTGCGCTTAACCAATATTTCTGTTTTGCCACTGTATAGCTGATCATATAAGCCCGCTTCTAATCCGTTCTCTGCATATTTATAAACAAAATGATGGTTTAGCAATGTAAAGTCTGTTATTTTTTCGGTAATAAGCGTATAGCTGGAAGTTATATTGTATAGCTGTACAACAAGTACGTTTTTATACAGATCATATATCATCGGGACATCTGTATAGGTCATGCCGTCATAGGTTACCGTGCCTTTGTCCCACGTCAGCGCGTCACGAAAAAACACATTGTACCTTCTTAGCCTGCTATAGGGAACATATTCCTGGCCATTATATAAGCCCGATTGCACCCCAAGCACCTGCTTAAAATGAGCGATGGCATTATTAACCGGCAGCTGATACAACCCGCTATCGGCAGCGCGCTGCTGGGCATAGCTATTGGCAGCAAATAGCAGTAGGGTAAAACAAATTAACGGCTTTATGTTAATATTCATTAGTGGATAAGCTGCGTGTTTAGGTTTTATTAATTGGTTTTTAAATATATAATAATAATTTTTAAAACAAGTATAAAAACAGCAAATTATGCAGTTAAACCCGGCCTTAGTTATACGGTAATTTAATAATTGCATTTTCTATCCTGTAATTTAGGCGGGGTTTCCGTTATTTATAGTAATGACAATTAACTACAAGGCAGGGGTTAGTGTAAAACTATTTTTTTTTAAATAATTTGTTCTGCCCGAAGCATTCAATATAACTGGTAGCTATTTAGGCAGATAGCTATTTTTTATTCTTTACCGCGCTATACAAACACAAAAACAAATTGGCGATCACCATCACCAAATTACCGGCATAAAAAAACCCCCTGATCTTTTTTTTGACCAGGGGGTTATAAGCGTTGATTTACAACGTGTTAGTTGTTTTAGTGAACTACAGCCGCTACAGTATTGCTATAGTTTGCCTGGCCACCACTTGAGCCGGCGCCAACTATTGAAGCGCGCCAGTAGTAGGTACCCTTAGGCCAGTGGGTTAAAGCCCACCTGATACCGTATACCTGTACTGATGCTCCATTCATTATATCATTTATCGGAAGCTTCAAATCTGTTCCGTAAGTATATGATTGACTAGAGCTCGCTGCTGACCAAACTACACCGGATGTTGTACTATTAATAGTAAAGTTCCATTTGTCAACATAATAATTACTGCCCGGTGCGTTAGGGCTCGTACCCGAGAAAACCAATGGGTAGTTATTTACATAAACTACCAGGTCACTGCCACCGGTTAGGTTATTGTTAGCAAAAGCGGCCTGAACCGAACGGGTAATATTAACGGTTACGTTAGTATCAACCACGGCTATGGTTAACCTGAAATAAGGGTATACCTTAAAGTTGGTTACCGTATTTCCACCCTTTGTTACAGTTATGTTTGTAGAGTCGGGTACGCCGAGAGGTTTAGCCGCGGTTGGGGCAACCTGGCCGGTGTATATCCACGGGCCTGAGGCAGACGTTGGGAATGCCTTGTAATTCTCTGCAAAAACATACGAATTAAAGTAGGTCCCATCCTGTTTAAGCACATAAGTAAGGTTTGACGGTATAGGATACAGTACCGGGTCATTTACTAATAACGTGAGTGTGCCCCCACTGCCGTTTTCACTGAGGTTAAGGGGGCCGCCTATTTCGGCGTCGG
>Ga0206971_10348_pt1 | contig 12280 bp, 3 predicted proteins | sample Alteio_BWOrgHeat_85_FD_152917 | JGI IMG/M metagenome (GOLD analysis project Ga0206971, IMG submission 152917) | Enriched cells from forest soil in Barre Woods Harvard Forest LTER site, Petersham, Massachusetts, United States -... | ecosystem: Environmental > Terrestrial > Soil > Temperate forest >...
CTTATGGATTTGGCATAGTGGTTGACAGCCACTTTAACGTCTTTTTTACGGAGGCTGGAACCGATAACAACAGTTTTGGAAATGTTGTAAAAATGACGTATAACGGCGGCAGCGCCGGCCCCAGCGCATCCAACCCCATTTCGGCTGGCAACTATTCCACCGCGGTTTTTATAGCGGGTAATGCCGGGACAGGTATAGGTCTTCAATCGGGTATGGCGATAGACGCGAACAATAATTTATATGTGTTACAATTCGACTATAACCTTGACGGCGGAAACGGCGCATACACAGTGGCCAAATATCCTGCGGTAAGTAACCAGGTAAGCAACAGTAGCTATACTGAGATATACGCGGGCCTGGAGTTAATATCCACTTTTAATTCCAGCCCCGGCAACCTCTATGGGGTAGTTTGTGCCATTGCGGTTGACAACCTCACAGGGAACGTATATGTGGCGGATTATTTTGATTGGGGCAACACTAGTTACGGTGGGTTCATTGAAAAACTGACGTACAATAGCAGCAACGGCAGTTATGCCGCTTCTCAGCTCGCCAGCAATCCTTATTGTACGGCGCTGGCTTGCGATGCGTCGGGCAATTTATATGCGGTGAACGAAAGTGTAGCAAATAACTTTACCTCTGTAGAGGTGTATAAATATACCGGCGGCGCGGGAACGCCGACACCAGTTTACTCCGGTCTGCGGGAAGCTCCTAACGGTTATTTTTGTTTTGGGCTTGAGTTGATAAATGGCAACATGTTTTTAGGCGACGGCCTGGATGCAAGCAGCAACATAGGCGATTATCAGGAATTAATAGGCCCCCCAACTTCACAGGCCACCAATGTATCTTTTAGCAGCACGACACCCACCAGTACGACCATCAACTGGACCGATGGCGGCGGCGCCAATCGGGTAGTGTTTATGGAAAAAGGTACTGGCGGCAACCCAACGGTTACCAATGGAACTGATTATACGCCTAATAGCACATTTCCCAGCAGCCCGACAACAGGAACCTGGTATTGTGTTTACAACAGCAACGGCACGTCAGCGCCCGTTAGCAACCTGCAGCCGGGCACAGCGTACACGGCACAGGTGCTTGAGTATAACGGTGCTGCCGGCTACACAAACTATCTTAACAACATAACCGGTAGTAACCCGAATAACTTTACAACACCAACGCCCACTATAATTGCACCGGGCGGAACGACGACGGTACCTTCCACAATATCCGGTACGCCGGGGTCATCAACAAGCTTTAATATAACCGGTACAAACCTTCTTGGCAACATAACAGCTACCGCGCCTACCAATTTCCAGGTAAGTTCTGATAACAGCAGCTGGAACTCAACAGCAACGATTACGGAAAGCGGGGGAACCCTGACTAGCACGCCGGTTTATGTACGGCTGAGCGGCACCGGCTCGACGGGACCACAATCGGGTAACGTTCAATTAAGCACTACCAGTGCTACCACCGTAAACCAGGCAGTATCGGGCTCTATCTTACAACCAACTATTACCGTACCTGGTGGTACAACAACGCTCACTGCCACCACATCAGGTACACCCGGTTCGTCAACCAGTTTTAACATATCCGCGTCAAACCTAAACCCGGCAACAGGCAATTTAACCATTACAGCGCCTGCTAACGTGCAGGTAAGTCCGGATGGAAGCACCTGGAATTCATCGTATACGCAAAGTTACAGCAGCAGCACACTGGGCAGTACGCCGGTTTATGTACGGCTGGCCGGTACAGGCTCGGTAGGGACCATTTCGGGAAATGTTTCAGTAAGCGGCGGTGGCGCCACTACGGTAACCCAAACGGTATCGGGCTCGCTTAACGCGCCGGCCGTGGCTACCGCCACAAGCCTTACCTCAAATAACAATCCTTCTTTTACTGCTTCTCCCAACAATTCGGTAACTTTCACAGCTACCGTTACCCATTCAGGTACTCCGGTAACTGAAAGTACCGTTAGTTTTACCAGTAACGGCGTAGCTATTTCCGGCGGAAGCAATGTGGCTTTGAACGGCAGCGGACAGGCAACAGTTACCACCAGTTTTTCGTCATCAGGCTCCAACAATATTTTGGCGACGTTTAATGCGGATGCAAATTTTCTAACGAGCACCAGCAATCCCATTACCCAGCAAGTAAACGTTCATGCCCCCGCCATCGCGTCCACCGGTACGCCTGCGGCATTGAGCACTTCGGTAGGTACGGCTTCACCGTCGACCAGCTTTAATGTATCCGGGGCGTTTATGACAGCAGGTATATTAGTAAGCCCGCCAACCGGCTTTGAGGTCAGCACAGATAACAGCAACTTTAGCAGTACGGTAACTGTGGGCGCCTCAGGCACCATTGCATCAACTCCGGTATATATCAGGCTTGCCGCGTCTGACGCCGTTGGCACTTATTCAGGTAATATTGTATTAAGCTCATCCGGGGCAACTAATGTAAATGTTGCTACCCTTAACAGCGGGGTGTTTACGCCTCCCGGCAACGCACTGTCATTTGACGGCGTAGATGACGGCGTAAGTATGGGGACGCCGCCGGCCACTGTTTCCGGTAGCTTTACGGTAGAGGCCTGGGTATTGCCCGCCGATGGTACCAAAGACATGCATGTTTTCAGTACCAGGTCAACGGGCGACGCGTCATTTGATATACAGATCCTGGGCGGTAATACCATTCATGGCGATATAGGTACAGGCAGCAGCTGGCTCATTACCTCTGCCAATGCTACTTTCAGTTATAAAGCGGGTCAATGGATCCACCTGGCATATGTTGTAACCCCGACGGGATACACTATTTATGCCAACGGAAACCAGGTGGGAAACGGCACCTTTTCGGGCACGCCGCTGCTTTTAGATAACACCCATCATACCACAATAGGCTTTGATCCGGGCGAAAGCACATACTTTAATGGCTCGATCGACGAGGTAAGGGTATATAACGCCGCGTTAAGCCAGGCAAATATACAAGCGGATATGCTGAGTACCGCTTCGTCAGCGCCGGTTAGCCTGGTTAACTATTATAATTTTGATAACGGGGCAGCAGGAGGTACAAACCCCGGTGTAACGACTTTAACAGACAAAACCGCTGCAGGCTACAATGGAACGCTCAGCAATTTTGCCTTAACAGGCGCTACCAGTAACTGGGTGGAAAGTTACGCCATGGTAGTGCCGGCAGCAACGGCGGCATCCGGCATTTCATCAAACGGATTTACCGCCAACTGGACGGCGCCCATAACAGGTACGGTTACCAATTATTTTGTGGATGTATCCACTTCGTCCGCCTTTAGTTCGGTAATTTCAGGCTCACCTTTCAGCACAACATCAACCTCGCTGGCAATCAGCGGCTTAACCGCAGGTACTTACTATTACCGTGTCCGCGCCGATAAAACAAGCGTTACCGGTGAGGGGGATTACAGCGCGGTCATAACAGCCACGGTCCCAGTTGCTATCAGTTCGTTATCGATAGCCGGAAGCAGCCCGACGAACGCAGCATCGGTAAATTATACGGCTACTTTTGGGAGCGCAATAACCGGCTTAACCGCAAGTAATTTTTCAATTACCGCTTCGGGCCCAACAGGTACCGTCGTGAACACCCCGACAACCGCCGATGGTGGCACAACCTGGACCGTACCTGTAAGTACCGGTAGCGGCGATGGAACCATCCAGTTAGTTTTGGCAAATGCTACTGGCATTTCGCCGGGAATAAGCACATCACTGCCTTTTGCGGGGCAGACTTATACGATAGATAAAACTGCGCCAACAGTACTTTCCCTGACAACCTCAGACTCCAATCCAAGCAATGGTACCAGCCTGGATTACCAGATCACTTTCAGCGAACCGGTAACCGGCGTTGACGCCAGCGACTTTACGCCAGTAACCAGCGGGGTAAGTGCTTCTGATATAGCCGTCTTGCCGCTCAGCTCCACTATTTATGATATAACTATAAATAGCGTCAGCGGTACAGGAACCGTAACACTTGACCTGAATAGCAGCGGCACCGGGATACAAGACCTGGCAGGTAATGCGATAGTTGGCGGCTTTACCGGCCAAACGTATAACGTTGATCAAACCCCGCCAACGGTTCAGTCGATAACCGCAACTACGCCATCCAATGCCAATCCTACAAATGCCACCAGCGTTACCTATACGGTAACCTTTAGTAAACCGGTAACCGGGGTTTCTAACCTTGGTTTTATGGCCACGACTACCAATACAGTTGCTACCACCGGCATTACGGTTACGCCGGTTAGCAGCAGCGTTTATACCGCAACCGTAAATGGGATAAGTGGCGACGGAACGCTGAGATTAGACCTGAATAACGGCAACACCGGCATTTTCGACCAGGCCGGAAATCCCCTTTCAGGCGGCTTTACCAGCGGCGATGTTTATACCATCGACAATACAGCGCCCGGTATAACAGGCGGCCTGGTTTACTCGTCGAGTAACGCGAATGGCAGCTTTGCGAAGACAGGGGATGTTATTACACTCACCTTCGGCACCAACGAAGCGATTCAAGCGCCATCGTTAACAATAGCGGGGCACGCTATAACAGCAACAAATACCGGCGGAAATAATTATATGGCCAGCTACACCATGACCTCGGGAGATACCGAAGGAAGGATAAATTTCAACCTTACGGTAACGGATATTGCAGGCAATTCGACCAATGAAACAGATGTTGCCGCCGGGGATGATATTACTTTTGACATGACGCCGCCGACCGTGATGATCAGCGCCCCATCGGTAGCCACCATCGGGACCGGGGGAGCCGGAACGGTGACTTATACGGTTACCTATGCCGATGCGAATTTTGGTTCCAGCAGCCTTACCAATTCGGGCATCACCTTAAATACAGGCGGCACAGCTAACGGCACCTACAACGTAACCGGCTCGGGAACCAGTTATACGGTTATCATTTCAAACATTACCGGTTTAGGTTCTTTGGGTATTTCGGTAGGCGCAGGCAATGCAAGCGACCTTGCCGGCAATACCGACAACGGCGCAGGGCCATCCGGAACATTCAACGTTGTATCTACCGACGCCACCCTGGCCAATTTAACCACTAACGTGGGCAGGGTAAGCCCGACGTTCAGCGCGGGAACGCTCAGCTATACGCGCAACGTGGTATTTGGCGTGCATGCTATAACCATAACACCAACATCGACCGACCCTAATGCCACCATACTGATCAATGGCACAGACCAGGTAACATCGGGTACCCCTTCCGACCCGATAGCACTTAATGTAGGCTCCGGTAATGTCATCACCGTACAGGTAACTGCCGAGGATGGCGCCACTACTCAAACTTACACCATTACGGTAACCCGGGGAGCATCGTCAAACGCCAATCTTTCGGCGTTGGTGCTTAATCCCGGTATCAAGAGTCCTGGATTTACGAGTGGTAATACCAGCTATACCGCCAATGTTGCACTGGGTGTAAGTTCAACCATTGTAACCCCAACTACGGGCGACCCGAATGCAAGTGTAACGGTTGACGGAACGCCGGTCGCCTCCGGCACACAATCCGCACCGGTACCACTGAGTATTGGTCCCAACACCATTAATGTAAAGGTAACCGCCCAGGATGGCAGCACCACCAAAACCTATACGGTAATAGTAACCCGTTCGGGATCAACCAATGCGGACCTGACCTTGCTTAGGTTCAATCCGTCGATTAAAATACCGATATTTATGAGCTCGGTCACCAGCTACGCGGCCAATGTAGCGTACGGGGTTACCTCGACCATAGAAACACCTACAGCGACCGACCCCAATGCAACCATAATGGTTAATAACGTGCCTGTCGCCTCCGGTACGCCATCCGGCGCAATACCGCTGAGCGTAGGCACGAACGTTGTTACTACAACGGTAACGGCATCAGACGGAGTTACCACCAAGACCTATACCGTGACCATAACCCGGGCCGGAGACAGCAACGACTTGCTGTCGCTGTTAAAGTTAAGTGCGGGAACCAAGAGCCCGGTATTTACCAGCTCAAACACCAGCTATACGGAGAATGTGTCGAACAATGTAAGTACAATAACGGTAACGCCCACGGCGGTCGACCCTAACGCAACCATAGTGGTTGATGAGACAGATGCAGTAGCCTCAGGCGCCACTTCGGATCCGATAGCGCTGGCTGTAGGGCCGAATACCATTACCGTACACGTAACCGCGCAGGACGGCTCCAACGCTATAACGTATACGGTAGTTGTAACGCGTGCTGTACCGCCTTCGTCCAATACAGTATATGAACCTGTAAGCGTTGAAAAACCGACCGAAACACCAACACTGGCTGAGGACGGCATACAGGTACACCAGGGCATATCGCCAAACGGAGACGGCGTTAACGACTTTTTGCAGATCGACAATATCAGCCAGTATCCCAACAATAAGCTATCTATCATGAACCGTAACGGGCAACTGGTCTATGAAGCCAGCGGTTATGACAACAGCTCGAAAGTGTTTGATGGTCACAGCAATAAGAACGGGCAAATGCAGTTGCCGGGCACTTATTTTTATCAATTGGATTATACCGTAAGCGGTATTACGAAACATAAAACAGGGTTTATTATCCTGAAGTATTGATTTTAGGTGATTAGAGGCCGGAGATCAGTTGAAAAAGTATAAAACTATCTCCGGCCTCTAATCACTAATTCCATCCACCGGTGTTCATGTGTTCACGTGAGTCGAAAAATGAACACTTGTGAACGTCTTATAGTGTTGAAAATAAGCATACTAATTTTTTTGAGGCACCTTGAAAAAGTGCTTTTTTACGAAATGAACGTTCATCGGTGAAGATGGATGAACAATAAAATGCGCACAAGGGACACAAAGATCGTTTCATGGCCTAAACATAGCAAATGATTATTCTATCCTTTAACAAAGCGTCTTAGTCAATAATTTTCGAGGCTGCAGGTTTTGTGTCGCATAGCGAACCTGTAATAAAAAATCAGCCATCAAACAGGCTTCGAAATGCTTACGAAATACCTTCGGAACGTATTCAAAATGGTGACAAACCGCACCGAAACGCATGCTAAAAATTCGCTTCCGCCGCAAAAAGCGTTCATTTTTGTTCATCTGCATGAACATTTATTAGCGGCTGCTGACAGCAAATACAAACCATCGCGACACCCGATTTACGCCTTGCCCGTCTCCCGGCGGCTCACCCCGTGTAAGGCTATTTAAACGGACTCCACCGGATCCGCCTCATCCTAACAGCATGCCGCATGACAGGCAGGCATTCGGTTGTGGAAAACACCAGCACCGGGTTTAGCAAACCTGAAAAATACCCCAATCGGGCTATTGCTTGATTTTGAAATTGTTATAAATTTGATAGGTCGTTAGCGGCTTGTTAAGAACAATAATAGGGGATAAAAAACAACGCTGATCACCGAAAAGAAATCCTAAAAATAAATCATAAAAGAGGGCTGAATAATATGAAACGCACTTACATTTTGCTGTCAAAAACATTAAACGTAGCCTTCGCCCTGGGGGCAATGGTTATTGTAGCAATGGTGGGCGTACCGTTTAAGGGGATAGCGCAGGCGCCTAATCAAACTGTCAACAATGGGGCTGCAACTGCTCCGGTTACATTTCCGGCTACAGGCTGTTTGTATCACTGGGTTAATAATACCCCGGGTATAGGCTTAGCGGCCAGCGGAGCAGGTCAGATTGCTTCATTTACCGCTGTAAACAGGGGCAACAGCCCCGTTACCGCGACGATTGAAGCCACCCCAATCCCATTGACGGGACTTGCCTATATAGCAAATGGCAGTTCTAACACAGTTTCGGTAATTAACCCGGCATCCAACACGGTGATCGCTACAATCCCCGTAGGTAATGGTCCCGGCGGGGTAATTGCAAGCCCGGACGGTACCCGAATTTATTTAACATATGCTGCGGATGAGAGTGCGTCCAATTTATCAGTAATCAATACCGCTAACAATACCGTTTCAGCCACAATTCACCTGCCTGCAGCGGTCGACTATAGCGGCGTGGTGGTAAGCCCTGATGGCAGCAGATTATATGCTACAGAACCATTTACCGGTTCTGTAGTGGTGATTAATACGGTGACCGATACTGTCGTGACTACAATACCTGCCGTAGTCAGCGTTACGGCCGGTGTAGCAATAAGCCCGGATGGCAGCAGGGTGTACGTGGCAGATGGTCATGACGGCGTTATCGCGGTAATCAACACAGCAACTAACACGGTAATATCAACAATAAACCCGGGCAAGGGCTCCTATTCAATGTCGGTGAGCCCTGATGGCAGCCTGTTATACGTAGCAAATTACAACTTGGAAGCTGTGCTGGTTATAAACGCGGCAACCAATGTTGTGTTGTCCACCATACCGGTACATTCCCACCCCGTTCGTATATCGGTAAGTCCCGATGGTAATCGGCTGTATGTAGTAAGCGACGGGAGTACTGTTAATGCGCCGGGCACTGTGTCTGTAATCAACACTGTAAATAAAACCGTGATAGCTACCATTGTTGTGGGTTCTGACCCCAACGGTGTATCCATAAGCCCTGATGGTACCAGGGTGTATGTAACCAACAGTAATTCGAATACGGTTTCAGTGATTAACGCTACAACAAACACTGTGTCAGCCACGATTCCAACGGGGCTTGAACCACTTTCGATTGGCAATTTCGTCCTCAGCAGTATGACAGCATGCAGTGGCACGCCGCTTACGTTTACAGTTACGGTAAACCCATCGCCCCCCACTATAATGGCAAGCAAAGCAGCGGGCGTTATCTCAGCATGTGTGGGCATGGCATCTCCAAGTCCCTCAATCCAGTATTTTAAGTTAGCGGGCATTGGTTTGTCAGGAAATATCACGGCAATTGCGCCCGCAAACTTTCAATTATCCCTTAACGGCGCTATCGGTTATGCCGACAGCTTAACCCTCAATCAAACGGGCGGACTTGTGGATACCACTTTAATATACGTCAGGTCGACGGCAACCGCGCCGCAGGGCAATATATCTGGCAATGTTGTGTTGGCTTCAACGGGGGCGGCCAGTCAAAACGTACCGGTTGCAGGCACTATTAAACCCTTGCTGACAATGAACCCGGTAGAGGATCAAACCGTTGCTGACGGCGCCGCAACCACCCCTGTTAATTTTAGCGGCACAGGTAATGCTTTTACCTGGGTTAACGATACGCCCGGGATAGGCCTGGCAGCCAGCGGAACAGGCAATATAGTTTCATTTACGGCCAAAAATGCGGGTGCCAGCCCGATTAAGGCAACTATTACAGCCACGCCGGTAATTGCCCCCCTCGGGTATATTGCAAATCTATCTGCCGGTACAGTTTCAGTAATCAATACGATAAATAACACGGTTGTAGCTACTGTGCCAGTGGGCGTATCACCTACAGGCGTAGCCATAAGTCCTGATGGCAGCAGGGTTTATATAACAAACGGCAGTTCAAGCACCGTTTCAGTCATCAATACTGCAAAAAATAAAGTTATAGCCACTATTCCGAGCGGCAAGTATCCTTACGGGGTATCGGTGAGCCCCGATGGCAGCAGGCTGTATGTCGCAAATAAATTTTCAGAAACCGTTTCGGTAATCAATACCGTCACTAACTCGGTTATCGCTACAATTTCGTTACCCGGCGCCCCGGTTGGCCTGTCGGTAAGCCCGGATGGCAGCAGGGTTTATGTAACAAATGCCTCTTTAAACAATGTTTCGGTCATCAATACCGCAAGCGACGCCGTTATCGCTGCTATTGGGGTCGGCAACGCTCCAATGGGGGTTTCGGTAAGCCCCGACGGTGGCAGGCTTTATGTAACAAACACTAATTCAAATACCGTTTCGGTCATCAGTACGGCAACGAATGCGGTTATCGCCACCATTCCGACCGGTAAATACCCTTTGGCGATATCGATAAGCCCTGATGGCAGCAGGCTTTATGTCGCAAACGAAAGTTCAGCAACTGTTTCGGTCATCAGTACGGCAACCAATTCGATTATTACTACTATTTCGTTAAATGGCGCGGTCCCTGTTGGGGTTTCGGTAAGCCCTGATGGCAGCACAGTGTATACAGCAAATCAAGGGGATGATACGGTTTCGGTTATCGATGCAATATCCAACGCCTTGACAGGCGTAATTCCGGTTGGTCTATCCCCGTCATCATTCGGCAACTTTATTGGACCAAGCACAGGCTGCGGCGGCCCGCCGGTTACATTTACCATTACCGTCAAACCACCCAATCCAACCCTTGCCTCCATGCAGCCCAGCGCCGGTCATTTATCCCCGGGTTTCATACCTGCAACAAACAACTATGCGGATACCGTAAATTATACCAATATAGCTATAAGTGTTACTCCCGTTGCTGCAAATCCGCTTTATACCATTACGGTAAACGGTATTACTGTTGCCTCAGGCTCCCCATCGCAAGCCATTCCTCTCGCTGAAGGGCCGAACACCATCACTACCGTAGTATCTGCCGGTGACGGCGTCGCCACCACAACTTATACCCTAACGGTATTCCGGCGCTATTCAAGCGATGCAAACCTAAGCTTCATGCAGCCAACTGCCGGCTTTATGGCGCCCATTTTTACCCCGGTAATCACCAGTTATAATGACACGGTAAACTATACTAACCTTGCTATGGAGATAACGCCCGTTGCGCAGGACTCGCTGGCTACTATTACCGTTAACGGGGTTGCAGTTGTTTCCGGGGCCATGTCGCAGGCTATTTCGCTCAGCCAGGGACTAAATACCATTACTACAGTTGTAACCGCGCCGGATAAAGTAACCACCAAAACATTTACCCTAACCGTTTTCCGGGCATTTTCAGCCGATGCAAACCTGTCGCAAATGCAGCCCAATGCGGGCACGATGTCCCCCGTATTTACGCCGGTGATCAGCAATTATGCTGATGCGGTAAACTACATCAATGCTACGATCAGGTTAAACACGGTAGTTCAGGATTCGCTTGCAACGCTTACCATTAACGGGGTCGCGGCTGTTTCCGGCTTGCCGTCGCAGGCTATTCCATTAGCGGTCGGTAGTAATACTATCAATACCGTTGTAACCGCCCCTGATGGTATAACCACCAAAACTTATACCCTAACCGTAAACCGGGCTGAACCGATACCAGGGCCGTTAAACGCCGCCTACCAGCCGGTTGGCGTTACCGTTAAAGGCTCAAGCCCGTTACTGGCTGATGACGGCCTGGTGGTACACCAGGGCATCTCGCCCAATGGCGACGGTGTAAACGATTTTTTGGTAATAGAAAATATTGCCAATTACCCCGACAATAATCTATCCATCATGAACCGCGACGGCCAACTGATCTATGAGGCAAAGGGTTATGACAACAGCTCAAAAGTATTCGATGGGCACAGCAGTAAAACAGGCAAAATGCAATTGCCGGGGACTTATTTCTATGCGCTGGATTATACCGTGAAGGGCGTACTCAAGCATAAAACCGGCTTTATTGTGCTGCGGTATTGATTAGCCCATAGTGATGGTCCATAGTCCATAGTAGAATATGGACTTAAGCGAAACGTCAGTTACAGCGTCTTCCGGACTTTCCGGACTTTGCTGACTTCCGTGCTAATCTTCAATCTCTTCTTTAAGAAAAACAACATCTAACCAACCAAACCGTTAACTTTATAAATTATGGTAAAGGGTTTATTGCTGACAGTTATTTGCTTGTTTTTTTGCGGCGCAAGCCAATTTCATGCGGAGAAAGTGTGGCTTTTTTCAAAAAAGCAGTACGGCGGCAATGTACCGGTCCGCATTCCCGGGCAGCCGCCTAAAGGCCCTACTTCTTTGCTGTTGTGTTTTCTGGAATTCAAAAAAGGCGACCCTGTTCCGGTTTGGGATAGCGCCCATCTGAACGGCGGCAAATTTAAAATAGTAACACAGTCAGTTAGCCAGGACTCCGTCGTCGCGGGGACGCTGCAAGACACTAAAATACAGGCGGTGATTAAACCCCACGCCGGCTACCAGGTAATTAACCTGCTGCTTGAACGGGAGGGGGATGATGGCAAAGCAAAAGATGAGCGCTTTACCCTGAAAGGCCATTCCGGCACAAGGGAGCAGGTTTTGCAATCAAAAGAACCGGTCGTCGAGCTGACGCCCGATTTGATGCCCTGATCTGAACAAACAACTGTCGCACCAATCGTCTTTATTTTATAAAGTAATTTTCTCCAGCCCCGCCTTCGCCAATTGCTCATTCACCTGCTTTAGCTGCCCGCCCTTAAGACTAATAAAATTTGTATTTAAGAGCTTAAATGTCGCGTCGGCATCATTTAT
>Ga0206971_10055_pt1 | contig 12222 bp, 4 predicted proteins | sample Alteio_BWOrgHeat_85_FD_152917 | JGI IMG/M metagenome (GOLD analysis project Ga0206971, IMG submission 152917) | Enriched cells from forest soil in Barre Woods Harvard Forest LTER site, Petersham, Massachusetts, United States -... | ecosystem: Environmental > Terrestrial > Soil > Temperate forest >...
GAGCTGGATATTTGTGAAGACGACCCTGGTGTTGAGTTACCTGGGCCAGGGCGCCTGGGTTTTGGCTCAACCCAAAGGCACTAATTTTGTCGGCGTGAATCCATTTTACTCAATCGTGCCAAACCCTCAATTGTTGATGATCCCCGCCGTTGTGCTCGCAACACTTGCAACCATTATCGCCAGCCAGGCACTCATCAGCGGTTCGTTTACGCTAATAAGCGAGGCTGTTAGTATGAATTTCTGGCCGCGCATCACCATCAAGTACCCGTCAAATATTCGCGGGCAGATCTACATTCCAAGTATCAACTGGATTTTGTGCGTTGGATGTATCCTTGTTTCCTTATATTTCCAAACGTCCGAACACATGACGGCGGCCTATGGCTTTTCTATCACCATAGCGATGCTGATGACTACTATCCTCATGTCGTTCTTTATGCGCTATGTCAAGCACTGGCCGCTATGGCTGGTGGTGGGCATACTATGCATATTTTTGACTGTAGAATTTTCGTTCTTCGTTGCAAATGCGGTTAAATTGTTAAAACGCCTGTTCTTTGTTTTCTTCGAAATAGGCCTTATCTTTACCATGTATGTTTGGTTCAAGGCCCGCAAGATTAACAACCGCTTCCTGCACTTTATCGATCTGAAAGATCAAATTCCCCTGTTAAATGCGCTTAGTGCTGATGAATCTGTAAGTAAATACTCTACGCACCTTATTTATCTCACCAAAGCAAACAACGCCAAGCAGATAGAAGAAAAGGTGATGTATTCCATTATGAGCCGGAAGCCAAAGCGGGCAGATACTTACTGGTTCATTCATATTGAAACGACGAACGAGCCTTATACGATGGAATACAGCGTGGACCAGATAGAACCGGGAAAAGTAATAAGGATCGAATTCCGCCTTGGCTTCAGGATACAGCCAAGGGTGAATGTTTTGTACCGGAAAGTGATTGAAGATATGGTTGCCCGTAACGAGATTGACATCACCAGCAAATACGAATCGTTGAACCAATATAAGATCACTGCCGATTTCAGGTTTGTCATCATGGAGAAATTCCTGTCCTATAACAACTCATTCGGCGCTAAAGAAGGTTTTATATTGAACAGCTATTTCGCCATAAAAAAACTGGCCCAATCCGAAACAAAAGCGTTTGGCTTGGACACCAGCGAAACGCACGTTGAAAAGATACCGCTGGTGGTAAAACCGGTGGGCAACATCGTGTTGAAACGTATTCCGGCTTGATTTACTAAAAATTGAGTCCAAACGAAAAACCCTGCGGAAATCTTCGCAGGGTTTTTTGTTTGAATAGTCCGCAAATCACTTCCCGGATTTACTCCTGTCAGCTCTTTGTTTCATTTCAGCTATCGGCATACTCACCATACGGCCAATTGGATGGCCATCCTGGTAGGTGATCACCTTTAATTGTACAGCGTCTTCCGGCACTATCAGCGGCTCTGTATATTTAGGGTAAAACTTATCGGGATAGGAGTTGTCGAAGCTATAGTAAACATCCAGGCCGGGGATCTCGGTGGTTAACGAAATGATCATCTTTCCATCCGGGGTTAGCTTTGCATCAAAGTCCGGGTCGTACATGCTTGGCGCATATTTTATTTCTGCTTCATCCAGGCGCGCAAACTGTTTTTCAACCTTCGGATAAAAATTATTCCAGTTTTTCTTTTCTAAAGGCGACCAAACTGATTCTGAAATCGCCATTCCGCGCGGCCAGGTCATGTATTCCACCTGGCGGAAGTTAAATACTTGTTCGGTCCACAGGTTAGCCTGCCCGCCGAGCACCAATTTTGCATTTACACTATCGGGCACGGGGTTAAACTGATACGCTGTGCTTAAACGAAGCGTGGCGTACACATGCGGCTCCATTACACGGTCGCTTTGCATATAATCCAGGTAGGCGTAATTAACAGGGCTCATTACTACGTCATGGCCCATCTTAGCAGCAGTAATGCCCCCCTGCATGCTGCGCCAGCTCATCACGGCGGCATTTGGCCCAAGTCCTCCTTCAAGAATCTCATCCCAACCCATAAATTTCTTACCCTTCGACTCAACAATCTTTTCCAGCCGTTTTTCAAAGTAGCTTTGTACTTCCTCGTAGGTTTTCAGATTTTCGCGTTTCATCAAAGCCGTAACTGAATCGCTTTTTTGCCAGTACGCTTTATTACATTCGTCGCCGCCCAGGTGCATATAGGGAAACGGGAACAGTTTAGCTACTTCGCCAATTACTTTATCCAAAAATGCATAGGTTTTTTCGCTTGATGGGTTAAGGGTATTGTCAACCTGCAGGCGCTCTCCCGATCGCACCACATACTTGTCTGCTCCGGGAGTACAGGAAAGTTCCGGGTAGGAGACAACTGCGGCCAGGCTATGACCCGGCACGTCAATTTCGGGCATTATATCCATAAACCTGTCTTTGGCATATTGCACCAGTTCTTTGATGTCATTCTGCGTAAAGAACCCGCCATAGGTGCGCGGCTCATCCGGGGTAGTTGGCGAAAAGCGGCCAAACTCTCCCACTTTTTTCACATTCCATGCCCCAACCGTGGTTAAACGCGGCAGGCTTTTTATTTCGATGCGCCAGCCTTCGTCATCAGTAAGGTGCATGTGCAGCAGGTTAAATTTATACCGGGCCATCTGGTCAATATACTGCTCAACCTCTTCTTTGGTAAAGAAATGCCGCGAAACATCCAGCATCAACCCCCTCCAGCTAAAACGCGGATAATCTTTTATGGTAACGAAAGGAACGGTCCAGTCAACACCCGGAATGGTCGTTTTGCTCTCAATTTCCTTCGGCAGCAGCTGCAGCAGCGTTTGTACACCATAAAACAAACCATTGGCCTGGTTGGCGGCAATAGTTATTCCTTTTTTCCCGGCCCATAACTGGTAGCCTTCTTTGCCAATGGTGGTATCGGGTTTTGCGTTTAATACCAGCTTTATGGTAGCTGGCGCTGAGAAGCTATTCCGAACAGTTACCTGCAAACCGCTTGCCGTAGCCAGCTTGCCACGCAAAAAGGTTGAAACCAACTTCTCATCAGCGCTTGAGCCCGCCTGTATTAAAATATGTTTAGGCAGCGTAAATTGGCCGTCTTTGGTAATTACGCTCACCGGCTCGGGGATAATGGCGATGCCGTTCTTATTCTGTGCGAAAGTGAGTAAGGCCGCTAAACAGCAAATGGCCGATAAAGCAATTTTTTTCATGCTAATTAAATCTTTAAAAGGTTTGAATGGATGGGGTAACGGTCTGCAAATTATACTTTTTAAATAATATTAAAAAGTGTTTTACCCTTAAAATCATCGCGAAAACTTTTTATATTGCGTCAAGTCGACACATTATAAACCAATCTTCATGAAAAAGCGCTTACTAACAGGCCTGCTGCCCACGCTGGCGGCTTCCGCAATGATATTTTACTCTTTTACCGTATCTAAACAGATCAGTAAAAATGATGATACAATTTCGATTGAAGGCGGAAAAATATCGGGCATCAAGAGTACCGCAAGCGACGTGGTAGCCTTTAAGGGTATCCCGTTTGCTGCGCCACCGGTGGGCGAACTGAGATGGAAAGCACCGCAACCTGTTGTTCCGTGGTCGGGTGTAAAACAATGTGATGCATTTGGGTCCAGTCCCATGCAGGGTACGCCGAGACCTTTTATGGTTTATACTTCCGAATTCCTGATACCGGAACAACCTATCAGCGAAGATTGCCTGTACCTGAACGTTTGGACTAACGCTCATAAAGGCGCTAAACATCCCGTTTTTTTATGGATATACGGCGGGGGCTTTAGCAGTGGCGGCACCGCTGTGCCAATTTACGACGGCGAGGCGATGGCCAAAAAAGGCGTCATCTTCGTATCGGCAAATTATCGGGTGGGTGTATTTGGCTTCCTTGCGCACCCCGGCTTGACCAAAGAATCGCCAAATCATGCATCAGGCAACTACGGATTGCTGGACCAGATTGCAGCCCTGAAGTGGATAAAAAAGAATATTGCTGCTTTTGGCGGCGACCCTGATAATGTTACTATCGACGGGCAATCAGCCGGCTCTATGAGCGTGAATTGCCTGGTGGCTTCGCCTGCGGCGCACGGGCTGTTTAACAAGGCCATTGCCGAGAGCGGATCGTTTATGGTAGCCAATCCGCTGATCCAATCAACAACGCTCGAAACTGCGGAGGAACAAGGCGTGAAATTCGCTGCTTCGGCGCATGCGCAAAACATCGAAGATTTGAGAAAAATGTCCGCTACAGACCTGATGAAAGTGCAGGGCCACTTTTCGCCGATTAGCGATGGTTATGTTTTGCCGAAACCTGTTTACCAGATCTTCGCCGAAGGCGCTCAAAACAATGTGCCGGTAATTACGGGCTGGAATGGCGACGAGAGCTTTGTAATGACTTTTAAAAAGGCAGCTGCTTATGTTGAGCAGATCAGGCAGCAATATGGCGCCGATGCCGACGAGGTGCTTAAATATTATCCCGGCACTACCGACGAAGAAGCCGCGCGCTCCCAGGTTAAAATGAGCCGCGACCAAACCTTTGCGATGTCAGGCTTTAAGTGGGCAAGTCTTCAAAGCCAGCAGGGTAAAGCGCCTATTTACGTATATAACTTTAACCGCAAATTGCCGGCCACACCTGATTATGTAAAATACGGCGCCTTCCATACGGGCGAGGTGGCCTACATGATGGATAACTTAAAGTTTCTTAACCGTCCCTGGGAACCTGCCGACCAACCACTGGCAACGCTCATGTCCTCCTATTGGGTTAATTTTATTAAAACCGGCAATCCAAATGGCCAGGGCTTACCCGAGTGGCCAAAATATAATAACACAACCCAGCAAGCCATGGTATTCGACGCAGCCAGCGGCAAGCAAACACTGCCTGATAAAGAAGCGCTGAAATTTATGGTTGCCAGGGCTGAGGCGGGCAAGTGAGTCGGGACAGGTTGATTAAGCTAGTGTCGTGTCAACACGTTTTTATCGCCTGATCATAAAACGGATTTCAATTTTACCTTTGTTTACTCATTGCCAAGGTACACGGTAATGCGCATCCATAATGACACAAAAAAGGGTTAACACAACTTAACATATTTCAATGTTAACCCTTTTTTAAATTATTGATTATCAAATACTTAATAAAATAAGCAGTCAAACGCCTTAACATCTTTGTTAGTCATATTACTGACATGAATTTGTCAGTAAATTAAATAACATTAAGCCGGTCCGGCAACCTTTATCAACCGTCAAAAACTCATTTTTTATCGGGTTAGCTACACGCTTTAAAATCCGCTGTAAAGGCTAAGCGTCATTTCAATGTTGACATGACACTATGTTAGTTTGATTGAATTGAATAAGTTACTATCATAAAAAACTCCATCAACTTATTCAACCTAATCAACTATATTGCATCCACCAATTAAAACCAATACTACCATGTCATCTGATCGCAGAAAATTTATAAAGCAGCTTGGGGGGACAATTATGCTTACCTCCGCTTCGCTATCCGGCATTGCCGCAAAAGAAGAGCATGAATACCGAATTCTCCAGGCCGAAAAGCGGGTGAGCCCGAATGACAAGGTCCGCCTTGCTACCATCGGTATGGGCATTATGGGTTACAACGATACCCGTACCGCCCTGGCCTGTCCCGGCACTGAGCTGGTCGCCTGCTGCGATTTGTACACCGGCCGCCTCGATCACGCCAAAGAAGAGTTTGGCCAATCCGTCGCCATAACAAAAAACTACCACGATATCCTCGACCGCAAGGACATCGACGCCGTGATAATTGCAACCAGCGATAACTGGCACAGCACCATAGCCGAGGCTGCGATGCGCAAAGGAAAAGCAGTTTACAGCGAAAAGCCCATGGTGCACCACATTAACGAAGGGCTTAATGAAATAAAAACCCAGCACGAAACCAAAGCGGTTTTCCAGGTTGGCAGCCAGCGGGTGAGCAGCCTGGCGTTTAAAAAAGCGAAGGAAATGTACCAGGCCGGTGCAATAGGCCAGATCAATTCTATCGAAGCTTCTTTTAACCGGCAGGACGCGCTGGGCGCCTGGCAATATACCATTCCGCTTGATGCAGGACCCGGAACAGTGGACTGGGCCCGTTATACGGCAAAGGATAAGGTTAAGCACCCTTACGATGATAACAAGTTTTTCCGCTGGCGCAATTACCGCGAGTATGGTACCGGCGTCGCCGGCGATTTGTTTGTGCATTTGCTCTCGGGGATACATTTTATTACCGATTCGAAAGGGCCGGATAAGATATATTCCATTGGGGGCACTTATTACTGGAAAGATGGCCGTAATGTGCCGGACGTAATGAGCGCCGTGATAGAATACCCCGCCTGTAAAGAACACCCTGCATTCCAGGCTATTTTGCGGGTGAACTTTATCAGCGGCGAAGGTGAGCGCACCTCAACCAAGATCATCGGCTCTGAAGGGATGATCGATCTTTCCAACGAAGGGGACGGTTTTACTATCCAAAACCACAAAATGGCAAAAGCCCCGGGCATCGGGGGCTGGGATTCGCTGACAACGTACACAAATGACATGCAGAAACGCCTGCTGGCCGAATACAATGCCAAATACTCAGACGCCGACAAACAAAGGCCAAACCTGCCCGGCACTACCTACAAAGTACCTGACGGCTACAATGCGAATATCGATCACATGAACAACTTCCTCGATGGCATTCGACTGGGCAAACCCATAGTTGAAGACGCTGTATTCGGCTTCAGGGCTGCCGCGCCGGCGCTGGCTTGCAACGAAAGCTATTTCCAAAATAAAGTCATTCATTGGGATGCAGAGAATATGAGGCTGGTTGGCGTTTAGAGACCTAAGATTAGCGATCAAAAATTCCCCGAAATTTTCTTCAAATAAAAAGCCTCAGCACTACCAAAAAGTATGCTGAGGCTTATTATTTTGCCCTAATTAATGGCTTTCCAACCACATACACGTGTTCACGTTCTGCGCATGAAACAGCAACGAAAAGCATGGTTTTTAGCGCGTTAAAGTTAGATTTCTCAAAAATCTGCACGTTTTTGACGTTTTTCGTGAACGCTTAAATCAGTTATCGCCTGGCTGTAAGCACTTTGCCGAATTTGACCGTTGCCCACTGCAAACCGCAAACCGCAAACTGCCCACTGCAAACGGCCCACTGCCAACTGCAAACCGGCAAACCAACTCTACCTCACAGCTTCACAAAAGCGCTTCTGCCCACCACAGTGTTATTCCCCGTGTCGATCACCCGGATAAAATAGGTGCCTGGTGTAAGGCTGGTTACATCGCTCTGCCACTGCGGGCTGGAGGATTTTGCCGATTTGATCACCGATCCCAGGTTATTTACAATCTCGATATTGTAGCTTGACTTGCCGGTTCCGGTACTTGTGCCGTTGCTAGTATTGTTCGTAATCGACAGGTTAATTGTGCCGGCCGTCGGATTCGGATATACCATCATACCGTTAATGGCGATCTGGCCGTTGGTATTGGCATACATAATGGTAACTACGTTTGAGTAGCTTACGGTGCCGTTCAGGTCAACAATCTTCAGGCGGTACATATTCGGGCCGTTTGCCGGCGCCTTGTCCAGGTAGCTGTAAGTGCTCTGCGCGGTTGACAGCAAGCCTTCCAATTCGTTAAAGGTGGTACCGCCATCGGTGCTTCTTTCAACGGTAAAGTTGGTGTAGTTCTGTTCGTTTTCCGTGGTCCATATTACCTGGTCGCCGCCCTGTATCTTGCTTGCGCCAAAACTTAGCAAGTGTATCATCAGCGCCGGGTTCTCGCGGATCACCAAACTCAGCCGGTAGGCGCCATAAGTGCTGGTATCTGCATTTGCGATATTAAATTTATAAACCGGGTTATTCTTAATATCCAGCGAGTCTTTCGTAAACGCATCTTTCAGCCATACTTCGTAAAGCGCTGGCAGCGGGCGTAACTGCGACAAATTGATGTTGTATATACCGTCATTTGTGGCGAAGATCCGCAGGGGTATAGTTTGCGTTTGCTGAAGCGGCATAGAATTAACGCTCATCGGTATGTTATCTCCGGACATGCTGGAAAAACCAACCAGGCCGCCGCCTGTTCGGTGCGGTGCGTCTTCGTTAAATACATAAGAAGCGTGGGCTTTCGGGTCAAACGACAGGATCGTCTCTTCATTGTGTACCGAATCCAGCGACATTTTTAGTTTCAGCAACGGGTTTACGGCGCCGGTATTTATGGCAGCCAGGTCAACCCGGCGGGCCATCAAACCCGGGGCGTTGGCGTTGGTTGACGTTGCTTTACTGCTTTCATTAAATACCAGCTGGGCATTGTTGGCCCCGAATGCCTGCACAAAAAAGCCTTGTCCGCTGCCAATATATTGCGATGCGCCATTGGTAGGCGGCAGCGAACCATCGTCCGTATAAATGCCGTAGATGTTGGTAACCGGGTTCAACTCGTAGATAAATTTGGTAATACCGGTATTGGCCACTGCGTCATAAGTGGTTGCATAAATGCCCGTGCCATTGTTTGTCCCGGTGACTGTGCTCAGGTCTATCGCACTGGCGTAAGGGTTGCCTACCAGGTTAAAGTTCTGACTTATGCCACCCAGGTAGGGTGATGTCGGCGTGTACCAGTCAACAAAATTCACCGGTCCTTGTGTTAAGTTGCCGGTTGCAGTTATCGTAGCCGCCGAAGCCGGGTAGCCTGGATTGGTCAAATTGGCGCTCCCTTCGGAAAGGTTGCCCCTGAAAAAGCAATAATAGCCGTTGCCGACAGGAATGTTATAACCTGTACTGGTTGACACCGCGCCCCCGCTGCCATTAAAATTCATCAGATAAGACGGCGTTGCACCCGTTCCGGAACTGATGTCGGCAATGCCGATAAAATTGCTATTTAAAAAAGTGGTGAATTGCGGCGTAAAGCCCTCGTCGTATAAATACAAAGTCGGGTTGCCCGAAGCCGCAAAACCGCCGCCGGTGCCGGTAAGATAAAGGCTGTTCGACAAGCTGTTTAAACTGTAAATATTGTTTCCGTTTGCGGTACCCGCATAAACCGGCGAAGAGATTAAGCGGTAACCCCTGATGCCCGAGATATAACGCTGAACATTTACATTCCCGGTTATCGACGTGCCTGAAACTATGGGTGCAATGGCAGCCGAGTTGGTGGCGTTTGACAGCAGCGTTAAATAAGCATCGGTCGAGGTTGGCGAAGTAGCATTATCGCCCGCAACCAGCGATGCGCTGCTGCTCATAGTCAATGTGCCGGTGGCGGCCACATAAAAATTACCGCTCATGGTTTTTACGCCGGCATTGCTAAAGTTAACCGTGTTAAAAATGGTGCCATAGGTTTGCGATGCCGTTCCGCCCGCCAAAGCCTGCGCTGTCGTTCCGTTGAAGTTAACAATCGTATTTGCCAGGGAAACATTATCTGCCGCATCATTAGCCAGCGAATTGGTGAAACTTCCCGCGATATTCAGGTTATTGGCACTCGTTCCGTTAGGCGTTTTTATACCGGTTCCCGAGAAACTTATACCCTGGTAGCTTACACCGTTTGTTAACCCGGTAACGGGCAGATCGGTATAAACAGTTTGATTGCCGCCGGAGTATCCAACAACGCCGGTACCGGTGAAAGAAAGGACGTTAGTGCCGGCAACAGATGAAAGCCCCGATAAGCCGGTGGCGTTTGCCCATTGCAATGTGCCCGCTGTAACGGAAATGGTGGAAGTAGCGCCCGATTGATTATTCGTTGAGATGATACCGGTAGCGCCGGTGCCGGTTAAACCGGTTACACCACCGCTAACGATAAACTTTGCGTTTCCCGCATGGGACACCTTGGTTGAGGTGAGGGCGATGTTGCCCGACAACTGCAAACTGGTTATTGTTGACTTAATTTGCTCGGTATAACCGCTTGCCAGCGTGCTGTTTGCGATTACATTTAAATTGACTGCCTGTATAGTGCCCGCACCTGATAAATAGGAAATATAACCCATAGTGGAATTAGCATCGCTTTGGACGGTAATATCGCCAACGACAACCAGGGTGCGGCCTGTATTTACGGTTATGCCGGAGGTTTGCCCGCCGACGTTACCAAATTGAACCGCCCCAACGGTTACCGTTGTCGCGCCTGTGGTCGATACGACCGGGGCATAAGTAAAGGTATTGTCGACGCCTATCTTAGCCGTGTTGCCGCTCCCCGGAATCGTGAGCGATGCCCAGTTGGTCGTAGTGTTCCAGTCGCCGCCGGGTGTGGCGCCCACCCAATCGTAAGATATGTAGCAACTGATGGTGAAAGTATTACTGGTTCCGGCCCCGCCACTGTTGTAAGCCGTTACTGTATAGCTGGTGGTAGGGAACACCGAAGTTGGCGTCCCGGTAATTTGCCCGGTGGTGCTGCTGAAACTTAAACCCGGGGGCAGCGGGCCGCTTAGGTAATAGCCGCCCGTTGGGTTATATTCCGTTACCGAGTTATTCCCGTTGTCCGACACATACACATCGCCTTTAGTATCAGCAATAATACCTTCTGGCGCATTCCATCCCCCTCCTATCGTATTCAGCGTAGTACCAGTTGAGCTGTATTGATAAACGTTACCATACACGGGGCTATCGTCAGCGGTATAAACATTTCCCGAGGCATCGATCGACAGCGCGGAAAAATTACCCAAAAAGTCTGTCTTAAAAGCTGATAAATAGGTCCCGGCCGAGCTATATTTAGTGATTGTGCTGCTAAATGTGCCGAAGCTGAAAGCATTTGAAACATAAATATTGCCCGAATTGTCGAGAGCAATACCCGTAGGTGCATTTATATTTGAAGTTATCGTTTTACTTATCGCGCCGGTACCCGCATTAACTTCAAGCACGTCATTCGCGCCGGTATTTGCAATATATAAATTTCCCGAACTATCTATAGCGATGGCTGATGCGCCGTTTAAGCCGGTAACCGAAAGGGTATTCACCAGCGTACCGCCCGAATTAAATTCGTATATCTTGTTTTTGGTGGCGTCAAGCACGTAGGCGTTGCCCGATGCATCAAAAACCATTCCTACGGGGTTGGTCAGCCCTGATCCGAATGTGCCGGTGCTGGCGCCGCTTGAATTGAATACATCGATAGTTCCGTTGTTATTAACCACATACAAATTGCCCGACGCATCGAAAGCCATGCCTTGCGGGCCGTTAAAGTTCGGTGTAACACTTAAATTTGTTCCGTTATTGAAAGCAGGCGCAATAACTGCCCCTCCGCCTGAGGTATTTGGCGACAGCGTTGAAATGGCTTCGTTTACAGGATATACGTTAGGCGTATTGTAAGCCAAAACCGGGGGATGGTCAATTACGGTAATGCTGCCGCTTACATACACAATGTTATAATTAGCTGCAACAAATGTACCGCCCGTTACCGCCGACGGGGTTACCTGGTTATTGTATGTACCGAGGGCAGCGCCCGCCGCGCCCGCTGCTCCGTATGTTATCGTTACAGTGCCCACCGTTTCGCCGTTTTGTTGTCCGGAATAGGTAAAGGCGGTTGACCCGGCGCCGCCCGTTAAAGTAGTGCCGATTGTTTTGGTTACGCTGTTGGCCGTAATAGTAAGCGTTGCCTGGCCCACCACGATATTGCCCTGGTTATAGTTTATAATGTAGTTGGCAGGATTAAAAGTGCCCCCCGACGCTGCCGAAATGGTGATTTGATTGGTATACGTACCTACGGGGTCTGTCGCTGCCGAACCTGTTCCGTATACAGCAGCTACCTGGCCTACGGTTTCCCCGTTTTGCTGGCCGCTGTAGGTAAAACCGGTGGTGATCGTCCCGCTGGTTAGCGTAGTGCCGTAGGTTTTATTGTTGGTGCTGGCTGTAATGGTAAGCGTTGCCTGGCCGATCACGATATTGCCCTGGTTGTAGAGTATCGTATAATTGGCCGCATTAAAGGTGCCACCGCCCGCTGCCGAAATGGTGATTTGATTGGTATAGGTACCAACAGCGGCATTTCCTGCCGCACCCGTTCCATAAGCGGCAGTTACGTGACCAACGGTTTCCCCGTTTTGCTGGCCGCTGTAAGTAAAGCCGGTGGTGATTGTTCCGCCTGTTAGCGTGGTCCCGTAGGTTTTATTGTTGGTGCTGGCCGTAATCGTTAACGTTGCCTTGCCCACTACGATGTTGCCCTGGTTATACAGTACAGTGTAATTGGCTGGATTAAATGTCCCCCCGCCGGCTGCCGAAATGGTAATTTGATTAGTATAGGTAGCAACAGCGGC
>Ga0206971_10352_pt1 | contig 12193 bp, 6 predicted proteins | sample Alteio_BWOrgHeat_85_FD_152917 | JGI IMG/M metagenome (GOLD analysis project Ga0206971, IMG submission 152917) | Enriched cells from forest soil in Barre Woods Harvard Forest LTER site, Petersham, Massachusetts, United States -... | ecosystem: Environmental > Terrestrial > Soil > Temperate forest >...
GGTGATTCGGTGAATTGGTGATCTCGAGTTTGGAGTAAGCGAAGGTGGTGTAGGAAAGGCCAAATCCGAAAGGGAAGAGAGGTTTGATGTTGTTGCTTTGAAACCAGCGATAGCCGACCTCAATGCCTTCGCTTGCAGTTCTTAAATTTTTGGGAATCCGGGCAGGCAGTTAGAAGCCACCTGCCCGGTTGAGCGGAACGTTAGAAGGTGAATTTTGCCGCCGCCTGCATAACTCGCGACGGATAAACGTTATCAGTTGAGTTGATCAAGCCAAAGCTGCTCGCGCTACTTGAGGCGCTTTGGTTTCCGAAAGCGAAGGTAGTGCGGTTAAAGGCGTTGTACATCTCCCAGCGGAACTGGAAGTTGTAACGCTCGGTGAATCGGAAGTTCTTGCTGAGATTCAAGTCCCAGGTGTTGACACCTGGGCCAAAGAGTCCAGTTGGATTTCTTCCCGAATCGCCAGTGCTGCCTTGCGGCGGCCCGCTTGTATCATAGTCAGCCAGGTTCATGTAACCGAGCAGGCCACCCGGAGCCCAATGGACGCTACCCGGATGGGTATGGGCTCGTTTTACGCCTGGAGCAAGCTGCGCCCAGTCGTGACCAGCCAGTTGCCATGTCGACGTGCAGCCGCAGTCAACCCGGAAAGGCAGACCGGAACGCGCCGAGTAGATGCCACCTACTTCCCACCCACCCAACACCAACCGGGTGGCATGATTCCAGCCCGCCATCGACGGTACTTCATAAACGAAGCTCACCACAAAAATTTGTGGCACGTCCATGTCGGAATTGCCCCTGTTACAACGCAAGCAACGAGGGTCATTCGCTCCTGATCCAGTTCCGTTCAATCCCAAACCAGGTTTTACTTCGTCGATCGTATGCGCATAGGTGTAATTCGCGGTGAATTGCAGACCGTGCGCGAATCGCTTTTCCAGTGTGAACTGGCCGGCATGATAGCTGGCAGTCGCATTGGAGAGCGCCTCGAACAGTCCCGGAGCGTAGTCCGCGAGGAGCGGGGCATTTGAGGTGACCGGTGCGCAGTAACTGGGATCGCTTGGAGCCACAGTTGTGTTGACCGGACCGCAAATCGGTTGACCCAGGTTTATGTTCTGACTATAGGGTTGGTGATCCGATTCGCTGCCCACATAAGCGGCCCTCGCCACCCAGTTGGCGCCAAATTGATGTTCCAAGCTGGCGTTCCAGGTATAGGTTCGCCCGGTGGTGTAATTCAGCGGGAAAACGGGTCCTAGATTGATCGGCAAGGTGAATGTTGCATCAGGCCCCGGGGAAGCGCCGGGATTGGAAAAGGCTCCTGGGAAAGGATCGACGCCACCAGTCGGGGTGTAGGTCGACCACGGATGGTCAAAGGGAATGATGGGATAAGTGTGCGCCGGTCCCGATCCCAATCCATCATTACTATTGGCGTGCTCGTCATACTGATTACTGAATGGCGCGAAATCCGATACGTGGTTGAAGCTGCCGTACTCCATCGGGCTGGCATACATTCCAAATGCCGCACGAACGGAAGTATTGGGCAACGCTTTAGGCTGCCATGCAATGCCAACCCGCGGATCAAAATACCGGTGATAATCGCTGGGTACGCCAGCGCTCGGAACCCCAGAGTCTCCGGGGAAGAGCATTCCCGGAGGCGCCAGCGGGTAACGCGTGCTTTGGCGGTTAGGGATGTAATAGGCCATGCGTCCGGAGGAGGCTACGGGGCCCATCCACGGCTCGTAGCGCAATCCCAACGAAACCGTCAGATTTGGTTTCACTTTGATCTGGTCAGCTACGTAGGGAGCGACCATGGTGGCGTGAATAATGTTGGATTCTCCACCACCCTGCTGGTATTCACTCAGATCACCCAACAGAAAGTCGGAGAAGCCGTGACCAGTGAATGCACCGTTATTGCCGCCACCAGCCCAAACGAGGGCTAGAGCTGTCCAGTCAGTGTTCTCGTACCAGTATTGTTTCAGGAAATCTACGCCGGCAACGATCAAATGCTTGCCTTTGGAAATGCTCAGGTTGTCGGAGAATCCACCAGTCCAGCGGTTGATTCCGTTGAAATTCTGCAAGTTGTAAGGCGGTGCTCCGGTGCTTTGATACCCTCCATTAATTTGCAGCAATTCAATCGAGCACGGTGTGGTGGTCGGATCGTGCACCGCGATGATTTCTGAATAGCAAAGACCTTTGCCGCCTTGTGACGCGTATTTCAAACCGCTGTTACTGCTGTCATACATACGCGAGTAGGTGCCAGTCAGGCTGTTTACGGTATGAGAGTTGATCGTCCAGGTCCAGGTGCCAGCGTAGCTTTGCCAGTGATTGATCCAGGATCGGTCGGTCTGCACTGCGTTGACGCCGCCCACCGGCGGCTGGTTGAAATAGTTTAAAAAGACGCGGCCGCTGATCCGGTTCTTTTCGTTCAGGTTGTAGTCGACGCGGCCCGTTTCCTCGTTGTAGTTGTTGATGTTGGAGTACGAAGTTCCCAGGATGCTCCCATATTGATTGACCGGAGTTAGCCCGGAATCGAAGGCATTCAGAAGCGCTACCGCACCTGGGCTAAACGTAGAGGGATCAATCCGATTGCCTGCATAGTACGGTGCCAAGCCGCCCTGGAGTTGATACAAGGGTACACCGCTGTCGCGATACCCTTGAATGTTGGCGTGGTAAATCTGATGATCAACATAGGGTATTTGCGGAGCGGTAGTTGGGTCGGCAGCTCTCGGATCAGGCCCCATGTGGGTGTCCTGGCAGATTCCGTTACCATCGAAGCCGTCTGTGCAATACGCCGAGAAATCGCCGTTCATCATCGCCGTCGTCGGGATAAAACCGGTCCCGGTCGTGACGCCCAGGCTCTGGCGCGTACCTTGATAGTTTCCGAAAAAGAATAGCTTGTCCTTAATAACAGGACCGCCTAACGATCCACCAAACTGGTTGCGATGAATCTTGTTGGTGGCATGCGTGAAATAATCCTTCGCGTTAAACCCGCCATTTCGGTAGTAGTCGAACGCATTGCCGTGCCAGTCGTTAGTTCCCGACTTGGTGACGATGCTGACCACGCCACCCGCCGCAAAGCCGTACCGCGGGTCGAAGTTGTTGTTCAGAACGGTGAATTCCTGAACCGCGTCTGGATTAGGAAAGGGCGCTGCCGCAAGGTAATAGTTGTCCAGGTTATAGGCGCCGTCCAGCATGTAATAGGTACTGCCGGTACGCCCACCGTTGGTGGAGGCGATTGTGTCTCCCGGATGCGTGGTATACGTTTGCGTACCACCATCGAAAACGTCATTAGTGGTCGCGTTCCCCATGAATAACGTGCCGGGGGTAAGGAAAACCAAGGAGGCGGGGTTGCGGCCATTGAGCGGCAACTCGGTAATGGCTCGTTCGTTGATGGTCTGGCCTAGCTCGGCGCTTTCTGTATGTACTAATTCGCCAGCTGCTTCGACCGTTACCTTCTCGCTTACCTTACCTGGCACCAGCGTGAACGCCACGCCCAAGTTTTGCTCGGCTACCAGCGTCAGATTTTCCTTTTGCTGGGCCCCGAAACCCTCCTTCTCAACCTTGATGGTGTAGTTGCCGGGCACGATCTGAATGATGCTGTACACCCCGGATCCATTGGTTGTCGCCGGAGTTGAAACTCCGGTCGCGGTGTTCGTCGCCGTGACCGTAGCTCCCTCCACCACCGCACCTTGCGAATCGGTGACTGTGCCGCCGATGTTAGCGCGTCCCGATTGGGCGAATACGCCCGGCGCGCTGAGCATCGCGAACAGCGCGGCCAAAGCCAACGCCCCCCTGAAGCGGTTCGCAAAAAATAGTGAAGAACACACCTCGCCATTGCTTCGTAAACCCATGTATGTGGTCCCTTCTGCGCCCAAGGGATTCCCCCCGGAGACGCGGTACTCCCCGATACGTACGCTTAGCCTTTTTGATTGGTCGCCGCCCCAAACGCGAGACCGTTGACGCACTGATACTCCTACTCAGGGACTCGTGTCAAGACAAAAGACGTTATGACGTTTATTTCTTCGAAACAACTCATCTGGAATCAGGCGCCAGGACGTGCCAGAACTTCCAGATTGTCTGGGAGGCAAACGCGCGAGGAGTAATTGGGCAGATGTATAGGTTGGAATTTCGGTCGAAAACTGTCCCGCCGGGATAATTTTGGTGGTGAATAGAGGGGTAACGGAAATATCGACGACGACAAAGCATCAAAATAAGTGCCTAATTAGTCATCTGGATGCACACATATCATCCTAACGTCGTACTACTTTGACAAAACATTACCATTCCGCAAGCCTTTAATTGCGTGATCGATAACGCGGCGATCTGAACGCCAAGTTGCACCGAGCAGCCATCTTCTTTACGCCCGAGTAACGTGGGGCCCGTTGTTAATTCGATCGTCGGTTAAACGAGCTAGCCCCCAAATACCGGCAAGTTGCCGTGTTCAGAATTTTGATTTCTTATGCCTTTAGTTTGCGCAGTATTTCCTGGCAGCGTTCAACTTGCTTTTGAACGCTCGCCGGAGGCATAGATTGAAATCCTTCGGGACTGAAGTTTCCTGGCTCTTTAATCCTGCTCCACGCGTGAAGACTCTCTTGGAAAAACGATTGAGCCTTTTGCCATTGTTGGATCTGCCCTTTGCGCGGTTGATTTTTTGTGGAAGCCATCGCCACTGCAGTGTTACCTAACCCGGTGTACGAATCGGCAACCACGTAAATCGCCTGGGCATTGAATTGATCCGAGGTGGCTTGTGGTGCGGCCAATTTCAGTCCCGATTGAAACGCGGCCGTCGCTTGATCTACATCGCCTAGCTGCAACAAGGCCGTTCCTACCTTGTCGTAAGTCGCACCAAGACATAGCAAGCTGTCGAGATTGCTGCGGTCTTCATGGTTCATGCGTTCGAAAATACTTAGGGATTGGCGGTAATAGCGCAGCGCTTCGTCATGCTTTCCTGCCCATGCCAGAGCCGCACCCATCATGACGCGAATGATTCCGCTCGTGTTGCGCATGTCGGCGGTGGAGCTGTCAGAGACAGTCTTATCCAGAATGGACAACCCGGTTTTTATTGACGACAAGCCATCAGCATGCTGTCCGAGCATCGACTCCGTTTCGCCTACGTTTGCGTAAGCCAAGGCAAACCCGAGAAGTGCATTCGTGTTGTCCGGATCAGACTTAACCACGAATTGATACAGGCTCAACTCCTTAAGATAGGTTTGGAGTGCGTTGTCGATTTCGCCGGAAGAAGCTTCCGCACCGCCTACCCTCGAGTCGGCTTCCGCTAGATCCACGATCGATGTTTGGTTTTGCGGATCATAGAGTGAGGTAAGAATTTCTGTTCCACGAAGGTACTGTTTTCCAGCTGCGCTTTGCTCCCCGAGTTGCAACAGTTGATCGCCGAAACGCAGGTAGGTCCCCGCCAGAAGCTGCCGCACTGCGGAGTCTTTGGGCTTTTGGGTTGCCAATTGATCACCAATTGTGCTTGCCTTCTGATACAAGGCAAGCGCGGCTGTTGTATTTCCCAGATTGGCGGAATTGAGGTTTCCCGCTTCAATTCCTGCCAGCGTTAGATCATCTTTGATCAAATATTCGAGCACCTGTGCATCCTTCGGGTGCAGCACTGAAAGCCGCTCCCCGATGGCTTGCGCTTTCTGCGCCTCCGTGACAGCCGAGGAAATATCCTGATTCACGGAGTGCATCTCCGCCAGGCGCCGGTAGACGATGGTGAGTTCGAGCGCGTTTGGCAGATCGTCAGGGTTCGAACGCAACAGTAGTTCGCGAATCGCCAAAGCTTTCTGGTAGCTGCGCAGAGCCCCGGCAGAGTCCCCCAAATTGGAGCGGAAGGGATACCCCTGAACATCCCCGACTTTTCTGTAGGCGCTCGCCAACTCACTCTGGAGCGAGGGATCGCCGCCGGATTCCTGCGCCAAACTGTCCAGATACTCCGACGCCCGTTCAATGATCAACTTTCTGGCGGGGGTAGCGCCCGGAAGGTTTTGGATGGAATCGTGCACTTCGAACATGAGTGAGTTAGCTAGTTTGCGTACATCGTTGAACCGCCTCTCCGCTCTGCGTTCATTGGTTTTTGCGATGCGGGCTTCGGTCAGTGTTGCTATCACTCCACCAACAATCGCAATGAAAAATAACAAGGCGACCGCAACTCCTGCTTTATGTCGCCGTGCAAATTTGTTGGTGCGATACCAGATAGAGTCGGGGGCAGCCGAAATCGGTAAGCCATCCAGATGACGGCGAATATCTTCGGCCAGTTGCTCCGCTGAGGCGTAGCGTCGTCCAGGCTCTTTTCGCAACGCCTTCAAAATTATGTTGTCGAGATCACCTCTAAGTTGCCGATGCTTCTTCTGCACGTCTTCTCGCTGAGTGCCTGTCACCCGTGCGGGCGTAGATTCAATTGAGTTCATGCTGGCAGCATGACCGTGCTGGGACGTGCAGGCTCCACTTCACAGATCAACCGTGCCAACTCGAGGGCGGTATGAGATTTGCCAGCATAAGGAGAACGGCCAGTGAGCAATCGGTAGAGGACAACCCCAAGGGAATATACGTCGGTAGCCGTCGTGATGCTGTCGCCGCGAATCTGCTCGGGACTGGCGTACTCCGGCGTCATCGGGCGGGCCATTGTGGTTTCCAGACCTACCGTGGAATCCAGCAGCTTCGCGATGCCGAAGTCGAGTAACTTCGGCGTCCCGTCCCGCGTCACCAGAATATTGCCTGGTTTGATGTCGCGATGAATTACCAACCGCTGATGGGCATACTGCACAGCGGCGCAAACCTGCTGAAACAATCGAAGGCGATCATCTACTCCCAACGAATGCTCATCGCAATACTGGTCAATGGGAATTCCGTCGATCAATTCCATCACAAGATACGGAATGCCTTCGTCGGTGCTCCCGCCATCGAGCAGGCGTGCAATATTGGGATGATCCAGACTCGCCAGAATCTGGCGCTCGTTGCGAAACCGTTCAACGATCGACTTCGAATCGTATCCGCCGCGCACCATCTTGATAGCAACTTCCTTTTCGTACTGGCCGTCGGCACGCACGGCGCGATACACCTCACCCATGCCACCTTCGCCGATCTCTTCCAAAATTTGATACGCGCCGATCCGTCTGCCAATGTTGGTCAATTTTGCTGGCAATTCGGATTTCACCAGCAGATTGATCGCGGGATCTTTAAGAAAGACACTGCCTGCCTTCTGATGAGAAGCCAGAAGTGATTCAACTTCGCTTCGAAGCTCAGCATCATTGGCGCATGCTTGATCGAGATACAACCTCTGCTCTGCTGTATTCAACTCGATCGCATGATCCAGAAGTTCGCGCACGTGCCGCCAGCGCTCCGGATTCATACAGTCGCGCTCCGGTCGAGTTCCCGGTAAAGCCACGCGCGGGCAGTAATCCAATCGCGCTTGACGGTAGAAGAGGAGATGCCCAATACCTCCGCAGTATCTGCAATCGAAAGCCCGGCAAAGAACTTGAGTTCCACCACTCGGCATTGCTGTGGGTCCATGGTATGGAGAGTTCTCAACGCATCGTCCAATGCCAAAATGTCGAAGTCTACCGGCTGAGGGCTTTCTTCGGCGTCATCCAGCGAAAGTTTGCAGACGTTGCCCCCCCGCTTCGAGGCCCCGTGACTTCGCGCGTAGTCCACCAGAATCTGGCGCATGATTTGCGCCGCTACCGCGAAAAAATGAGCTCGATTCTGCCATTGGGGGAGGTTTTGTTCGACCATCCGCACATAAGCTTCATTCACCAGAGCTGTACTTTGCAGAGTGTGGCCAGCGCGCTCAGCGTTTAAGTAATGCTGCGCAATACGGCGCAACTCCTTATAGACAAGCGGCATAAGCGAGTCGAGAGCTTGGCGATCTCCATCACGCCAACGCACCAATAACTCTGTAACCGGACTCGCCGGAGTAGCAGGATCCCGTTGCACAAAAATGCCCCATCGCGGCAGGAGATGCACGCGTTGGAGCGAAGATAGCGTGCCAACGGGGCCTAGTCAAGATTCCGAAAACTTAGGACTTAAGCTGTCTCCGGATTGTCCTGCATCCGGATCATGCTCGCTCAATCCGAAGGACAACACGCCAAACGCCTCGACTCAGTTCAACGCTCCCACCTCGGTCGCGATAACGCTAGTCACTGCAGAGGCAGTCATGCCTGTTTCTGTCGCGCAGTCAACTTCAACGCCAGTCGCCGGGCTATTAATGGTGAGTCCGACGATGGCCGTTTGTCCGGCGCTTGTCCCCGACGTAGACCCGACAGGGGTTGTTGCCTGGTTGTAGGTGATCGCCAGCCTGCACGAATATTGTTGTGATCCGATCGTATTCGACGCCGAGAAATTCTGTATCCCAACGGTGGCCATGAACACATAGTGTCCTTGCGGAAAGCCCAACTTTGCTACTGGCGTCCATTGCGTCCCGGTAAAGGGTGTCAGGCAATCGACGTTATACGCATGACTGGCGGCGACACTTGAAGGAGATGTGGGAATCGCGGGAATCGAATATGGATGGGAACAAGACAACGCATTAGCCTGCGCGGTCGCTGTTTGGAGGGTAGGCGCCGCGCTCGTTGCGATCGCGGCCACAGGGGTCGCTTTCATCGACGCAAGATTTGTTCCTGCCGTGGTCGGTGCACCACTTGATGCGGCGATATTCAGTGGCGCGCCCATCTGCGGACTATTTACGCCCGTTAATATTGCGCCGGGAGCCCCTTTGCTGAAATGCCACGAACAATTGGCCGTCCCCCCGCTTCCGGGAGGCTGCATCGGTCCGATTGCACTTGTGATCGGAATAGAACTGCTATCACTGACATCAGTCTTCGTCGGGTCAACCTGGATCTGTGGAAACTGCCATTCAAACTCTGTCGATGAGATTGCGACATCTGTTTCATTACCTTTTACAATAACCGCTTTAGCGCCCGTCACGGCCGCGTTGACCCGCAGTTGCGCGTGGTATGAGCCAATAATCAATTGATTAGCAGAATTCACCAATATTTTTAAAGGCGCACTTGTCGGAGAGACATTCGTTTGCCACGTCGCGGACATCTGCACTTGGGAAGTGCTGCTACTTAGGGTTCCCTGACCAGCCACACTCCATGTCGCAGGATAGACCATAGTGTTATTGGCGTCCGGCACGCCAGTGATCGTCCAGGTTTGAACTTCCTCGTGCGAGTAATTTTGCGCTTGGACCGTGAGCTGGCACTGCGCCTGGCCGGTCCAGTTGCTCTGAGCGAACACCAGACTGCACGAAGAAAACAGCAACATTAAGCAAATAAATTTCAAACAGGCGATGTGATACCTACTTTTCATATGACCTCCCAGCGTGAAGACTCATCAACTGCTCATGGATTTAGGGACAATCATGCATGCCCCAAAATAGCGCCACAGAAAACTGCCTAACTCTCTTAAGGCGAAATTTGGATCAGCAATTGGGTCAGCGAGGTGAAATTAATTTTGCCGTCTCGCTATCGGCATGGTGCATCCGCTTCAGAACAAGCGGCGACGAACCGACAAGAGACCGCACAGATTGCTCTTAATACGAATGGGTGAGTGGCGGGGAAAATGACTAGAAAAACTGCTTTCTTCCCTCACCTCGAAGTGATCGCGAGGATCGTCAATCGTGGAGGTCAACACGGTGGATGAGAGCCTCGAACCGGGGATCGTTGCGGAACTTATCCAGAAGCGGATCCAAAGCAATCCACGCCATCCGGCAACAACGCAGCCTCTGCGCCTCATACAGACTCTCCAGCGCAGGCTCAAGTTGGCCTAGACCTGCCAGGATGGTGCTTTTGAGATATGGCGAGACGTATCTTTGGGATGCATCGCTCTCCAATTGGCCGAGAACGTCAGTCGCCTCATCGCGCTTGCCGGCGAGAGCATAGGCGGTACCGAGTGCTCCGAGTACAAACGGCGTAGCCAGGGAAATCGCATTTGCTTGCTCCAGTTCACGAATGGCGTCGGGGAATCGCCCTTCCTGCAAATAGGCGAGACCCAGGAGGTAATGCGCCGGATAGAAGCCTGAATCGAGGTCGATGGCTTTCCGGCAACATTCGATTGCTCTCCCATAATCACGACGGTAGTAATACGGAAGACCGGCGACATAGTTGAGAGGCACGGACAGCGCGTCAAGTTCGAGCGCCTTATCCATTTCGAGGTGTGCCTCATCGAAGCGAGCCAGGCTGGAAAGGAACTCCGCATAAATCTGTCGAAGCCGGGGCACGTTGGGACTCAACTCTATCGCCAGTTTGAGTTCGCGCTCCGCTTGAGAGCGGTGCCCTTCATGCAACCATGCGACACTCCCCAGAACACCATGGGCGTCGGCTAAGGACTCGTCAATCGCGAGCGCCTTCGAAGCAGCTGATTTTGCTTTCGGAAAAGCATCCCCAGGCGGCAAGTATGTGTAATATCCAAGCGGGATATATGCATCTGCAATTGCAGCATAGGCTGCCGCATAAGCAGGGTCTCGTTCGATTGCCTCATTGAAGTGGCCAATCGCTTTCTTGATCGCCTGCTCTGTCCTTTTGTTCCAGAAGAAGCGGCCCTTCAGATACAACTGATACGCCTCGATATTCTCTGTATCCCGTTTCCCAGCTTGATTCTGACCGCTGGGCCTCAATTCGATCCGCAGCTTTTCGCAGATCTGATTAGCGATGTCCTCTTGCATCTCGAAAACTTCGGCCATCTTCCGCCGGTAGCGTTGTCCCCATATTTGATTGCGGCTGTCAACATCGATGAGTTCTACAGAGAGGATCAAATCGTCGCCGGTCTGTATCATCCTGCCGGTGACGACAGCTCGCACTTGCAACTCCTGGCCGACCTCGTACGGGTCTTTATCCAGCCTGCTGTAGCGAAAGACAGTGCCGCGGGGTATCACGCTCAATTCTCTAATTCGCGCCAGACGATAAATGATGCTTTCAGTTAAACCGTCGACCAGAAACTGCGACCCTGCGTCTCCGCTCGTATTCTCAAATGGCAGCACTGCCAGCGACTCTATGACTGTTGACGAATCCCGGCCTATACGAGCAATGAACCTGTACCCCCGGCGCGGTAATGTCTCAATGAATCGCGGATTTTCAGCGTCATCGCCCAGCGACGTTCGTATCTGGCGAATGGAGAAATTCAGCCCCTGTTCGAAATCCACATAAGTGTCCGCGCCCCAAAGCCGTTGTTGAATATCTTCTCTGGTCACTAATTGCCCGGCCCGCTGAACAAGCAGGATCAGAAGATTGGACGGCTGCGGTGCGAGCTTGACCCGCTGATTCGACCGGCGCAGCTCACCAGTGGCCAGATCGAACTGAAACGGTCCAAACCGAATTATTTCACTCGATGCCATCCGATCCTTGTCCTTCATCCCCTGCTTGTGAGCGCGATCTGCCAAAAATATACGAGCCGAACCATCATCCACTTTTGTTTAAACTCGTGTCTACCAGTCCTTCTGTCCTCTTAACCCCATTTCTTCCAATATCTTAGGGCAACCCAATAAAATCTAAGGATTTACTCATCCCTGCAAATTGATATTTCCGGCTTTGCCGGGCAGACTCCATGTCGGCAGCAAGGGAGAATGTGCGCCAACATCTCAGGAGGACAATTATGAAAGTTTTAGTGGTTGGAGCCACGGGTCTTGTGGGCAGCCAGGTTGCTCTAACACTTTCTTCACACGGCCACCAAACGCGGGTGCTCGTGCGCGGCGGCCACGCGCATCCTCGAGGATCGCAATTCGAAAGCAGAGTTGACGTCGTCGATGGGGACCTAACGCGCCCCGCAACTTTGGCAAGTGCCTGCACCGGAATCGAAGCGGTAGTTTGCACCGCGACCTCCATGCCGCAGTGTCACGATAATGGGTTGCTTCGTGTCGATCACGACGGAGTGTTGACTCTTATCGAGGCGGCGGAAAAAGCGGGAGCCAAGAAGTTTGTCTACACCTCTTACTCCGGAAATGTTCGTTACGATTCGCCACTCGAAACCGCCAAACGATCCTGCGAAAGCCTGCTTCTGAATAGTGCGATGTGGGCGGTAATTCTTCGTCCGTCGTACTTCATGGAGACATGGCTCTCGCCGGCGCTCGGCTTCGACCCTGCCACTTCAGTCGCTAGGATTTATGGCTCAGGGAAGGAAAGGATCAGTTACGTGTCGGCTCATGACGTCGCCAACTACGCCGTCGCTGCCGTCGAGAAAGAGATTTCTCTCGATCAGATCGTCG
>Ga0206971_10354_pt1 | contig 12026 bp, 5 predicted proteins | sample Alteio_BWOrgHeat_85_FD_152917 | JGI IMG/M metagenome (GOLD analysis project Ga0206971, IMG submission 152917) | Enriched cells from forest soil in Barre Woods Harvard Forest LTER site, Petersham, Massachusetts, United States -... | ecosystem: Environmental > Terrestrial > Soil > Temperate forest >...
TGGATCGGCAGATTGAGACGTGAAAGGCGCAATGCCAACCCCGAGAGCCTTTCCACTACCGCCGAAGGCCTGCAAACCAAGATACACTTCGGCTCCAAACACCGAACGACATGGCGAAAAACAAATGAAAAAAATGAAAAGCAAAAATCCAATCAACGTCATCCCCTGCGGCCACTGGCAGGGGATCCATCCAAACATCAGGCATGGATTCCCCGCTAACAACAGCGGGGAATGACGATTTTTAAAATTCACCATCAGAGAATTTATTCGGACAGGAGGTCGCGGGCGGATTTGGCGAGTTCGTTGCGCGGATATTCCTTTATAAGGCGCTTGAAAGCGTCCCGGGCATCCGATTTTCGTCCCGACTGCTGCAGAGCGAGACCTTTTTTATAAAGCGCTTTCGGGGCAAACTCGCTTTTCGGATAATTGACCAGTACTTTGTCGAACTCATGCGCGGCCTCGGCAAAGTTTTTGCGCGCGAATTCACACTCGCCGATATTAAACTGTGCCTGCGCCGACAGATCAACTTTGGGATACTGGCTAAGGAAGTTGCGGAATCCGACGATCGCCAGATCATATTTCCCAGCTTCGAGGTCGTTGTAGGCCAGCCGATAAAGATCGCCGGGCGCAGACGGACCCTGTCCGCCGTTCCCGGTCACCTGTCCACTTAGCACATTGAATCGCCGCTGAAGATCGGCCTGAAGGTCGTCGAGCTTTTGCGACAGCACACTCATGCGCTGCTGGCTGGATTCCAACTGGCTGTTCAGAGATTCCAGGCTGCCGCTCAAGTCCGACATTTTGGTGATTAGATCCGCCTGATTCTTGCGCAACTGCGTGACGCTGTCGTCCAGCTGCATCATGTCTTTCTGCGTGGCGAGCATGCAGCCGGAAAAGAAAAGGCAGAGGCAAGGAATTATCGCCGTCACCCCCGAATGTCTTTGTCGGGGGCCCATGGGCCGACGCCGTGGCAACGACCATGATGGGTTCCCCGCCAGAGACCGCGGGGAATGACGGAGGTTATTATTCACGGTTATTTCGTTTCCACTCCGCGAACCTTCGTCACGCCGCGGCGGTTTTTGCCCCAGCATTCATCGGTATGTTCGCTGCAGATCGGCTGTTCCTTCCCGTAAGAAATGGTCGCGATGTGTCCGCCGTCCATTCCAAGCGAGATGTAATATTGCCGGACGGCCGCGGCGCGTTTCTGGCCGAGTCCCAAGTTGTACTCGGTTGTTCCGCGCTCATCGCAATGACCTTCCACGAGCGCTTCCCAGTCGGAATGCTGTTTCAAGACTTCGTAATTTTTCGCCAAGGTATCGCGCGCGTCGGCACGCAGAGTCGCCTGATCCAAATCAAAATAAATCGTCCCGATTTCCGGCACTTCCTTATAATCTTTACCGCGCAGAGAAGGTTCCTCAACGGGCTTGGTCGTCTGCTCTTCCGGCGGTTTCACCGCCTCTTCTTTCTTAACCTGCTTTTTGGGCGGGCAGCCCGTCAGCGAAAGAGCCAAAACTCCGATTGCACTTAACTGCAGAACCTTCAAATTCATAGCGAACCTCCAACTAGAGTTGTTTTGGTCAGTTTACAAAATTTTTCCCCGCCTCAAGCGTGTCGGAGATTCTTAACCATGTTGTCATCTAAGAATCTGCTAAAATGATTTGCCTATGAACGAGATCATCTTCATTGTAGAGGAAGCGGCCGAAGGTGGATTTATCGCCAAAGCGGTTGGGACATCCATTATTACGGAAGCCGATGATTGGGCGACGCTTCAAAATCAGGTCCGCGATGCTGTGCGTTGTCATTTTGATGCCGCAAACGCGCCCAAAATTATTCGTCTACATTTCATTCGCGAAGAGACTATCGCCGCATAGATTTCCGGCATGAAAATACCTCGGGATCTGTCCGGGCCGGATTTGGTAAAAGCACTCCGCTCCCTGGGCTATCAGGTCACGAGGCAATCAGGCAGCCATATGCGGCTGACGACACAAGCTCATGGCGAGCATCACATTACGATCCCAAATCATTCTCACCTAAAAATTGGAACCCTTTCTGCCATCCTCAGCGAAGTAGCAGCTCATTGCGAACTCACTCGCGAAGAGATCTTCAAGAAACTTTTTTAAACTGTTTTTCTAATTCAAAAAATCCAAAAGTTGCTCCAATAGATCCTTTTTTGATAGCCTCCAGGCTGCCCGGCAACATTGGAGGTCAATTTATGTCAATTTCCCAATCTTTAGACGATAAAAATACGGTTTATTTTAAGATGTGTTTTACACTTCTCCTTCGAAGCATGACAGATGTCGTCTGTTTCGTGGCGATTTAACATGAAATTAACACTCCCGTCACGTCACCGTAACATTCAAACCGCATACTAACCACGTGATGAAAACCACAGGGAGGGACATCCTGAAAGGCCAGAGAGAAGCGAGCTGGAAAGCGCTTCGCTCCTTCGTTTTTGACCGTGCCCTTCTTCTTCCGATCCTCTTGTTCGGCGCTACCCAAATGGCGCATTCGATCACAGTAAATTCGGTTCAGGCAAATACCCCCAGAGGATTAATTTCTATGGCAGCAGATGGCCCCACTTACACCTTTGCCGCCACAGCGAGTGCTCCGCAGACGATAACTTTTAGTGTTTCCGATCCGGAAGGCGCTGTTTTTCAGGTTTGGTGGGAGGGACATTCAGTCAGTGCTACCTTTAGCCAAACTGTAACAAATGCGACAATTTCGCTCCCTCCATTTGGACTAAACGGTAATTCTTTACAAATTTTCTCGCCTCCTCCAGGCACCGCTGGATCACAGCAAATTTGGGGATCTAACGGAGCCGTCGTCAATGTAATCGATCCGAATCCTGGATTTTCCGAATCTCCCAATCCTCCAACCCAGTGGCACAACTACGAAACTGGATCTGGTCAATACCAAATTACGTGGGTTAATGGGCTTATCGGAAGAGCCAACTGGGTTAACGGCCCGAGCGATCCAGGGATTGGCGGGACTTGCGGCGATACGGACCCTAATTCACAGATGGGGTCAGGACCGACTTTCCCCATCAATGACAACCAAGTTTGGCAAGGAATGGATTCTAACGACGGTGCTGATAAATGGCTGGAATTTTGCATTACCGACATATATGGGTCCACAGCTTTTAATTATGTTTCAGGAGTAACAAGCAAACATTTTCTGGGGGACAGCGCCGCACCCACTCTCACATCTCAGACTCCCAGCGCTGGTATCTGGTCGAAACCACAAAGCGTGACTTTACAAATAGCAGATCAGCCAACCGGGTCAGGATTGCTTCCCATTAATAACAGTAAATACCAATGGAATGGTGGCGGTCTTCAGACTCTTCCAGTTTCAGGTTCAAATGGAAGTTTTACCGCGACTATTCCGGCTCCATTGACCGATGGTGATTTTACGCTATCCCTTTCGGCCGTTGACCAAGCAGGTAATGTTATGGGGGGCGGCAACCAGAATTTAGGCACCTATAAGTTTGATTCACACCCGCCATCCATTTGCGTTTTTGCCTGGGATTTTAGCAGCCCCTCAGGAAACGATTGCGATAGTTGTCGCCCTGGCGCCCAGTGTAGAGGCACGATGGGTTCTGGGAATCTTCTTGGGGCAACCTTTAACATGCCTATTGGTGTGAATGTCTATGCACACGACTATCCATTGGGAGGGGCGACTTGCCCAGATCCAAGTGGCACGGACTTCTCCGGAATGACCGGTGGTAGTGCTGGTCTGACGAGTGTACAGATTTCCGTTAATGGCACAGCCCAGACCGGAACGACCGCTTCTTTTACGAGCGGCAGCCCGGGAGGATCGGGATGTTTCTTGACAAGCACTTTTGCGGGAGCTGGAGCTCCTTATCCAAATGGGTTAAACGTCCCAGGAACCAATCAGTACGTCGTCACAGCAAACGCCTCTGATGCTGCCGGAAATACATCCACACTCTCTAGCTTCCCCATTAATGTACATGTTTCCAATTACAAGCCAGGAGCATTCGACACAGTCAATACAAAGGTCATTGATGACACTCATATTCAATATGCTTTCGGGGCTGCCCAGAATGCGCCATCCACCTATAAGATCGTCAGCGTTGCAAATCCAACGACGGTGTATCAATCCGGCAATAGCACTACTTTGACGGCATTATTTCCGAATGCAAATTTCCCGGCTTACGTCTTTGCGCAGGGTTGTGATTCCACTGGAACATGCTTCCCATCAACGGCCGATACAACCACACCAAATTTCACCTCCGGCCCTTCGGGTCCTCTCTACACCTTTGCTGTGGCGCCCACGTTGAATACTCCGCAGCCTGCCGATTTAACGCCATCCGGATCTGTCATAACCTGGAAAGCCACTTGGAATGCTAACTCTAACCCGACATACACACCGTACGAAATTTTCTATCAAGCAGGGACTGGGAGCCCAACACCTTCAGGTTGTCTTTCGGCAAGCGGAGGGACGAGCTCCACGCTCAGCAACCTCCAACCAAATACTTCCTATACAGCCTGGATTGTCGCGTTTAATGGAATTGACACAACGAATTGTACGGGTGTACAAGCCCCAGCAAATCCTATTCCATCCGGCAGTAAAATAACCTTTACGACTCCAGCTCTTCCGCCCGCCAACGGGCCATCCGGATTCACCGCTTTAAGCAACACGTCGATACAAGTGACTTATACGGAGCCCGCAGGGACTTATTTCGTTAAGCTCGTGGATGTTAACGGCGCTGTTGCGGGAATATCCAGTGATGGCACGATTACGGGTGGATCCGGATCTTCGAATGGAACCATTAATAATTTAAACCATGGAACTTCCTATACGGCTTATATGTGCACGCATTCCAATGCCGTGGCAGACGGTACGAATTGGCCGGACAGCGCTTGCAATTCCACAGCATCTAAAACAGTATGGACAAAATTTGACGGCGCTTCAGCAGTACTTGTTCAGTCCAAAGCGACGCCCACCTCATTTCATTTAACGATCACATCGCCGCAGAAGCCGGTCTGTGCGCTGGTTAGTTACAGCGGATCTTCTGCTTCCAGCCCATTCAATGTGGCGACCCCAGGTCAAACCATGGATGTCGACGTAACACCCGCAGTACAGAACTCTCAATATACTGTGGCTTCCATAACGGTGGGCGGCGGCACGTGTCAATCAGGTAACGACTCTTCGGCCACAACGAATTCTGTCTCTATAACAGCATACACCTTGCCGCAAGCGCCTTCGATCACGAGCCTGACGCCGCAATCTCCGAATGCGTCCGTGCAGGTCAATTTCCAGCCGCAGGGGACGCCTCCGAGCGGACAAACTTATTACATCAAAGTGATGGACAAAAGTGGGGGCACTTTATTTAACTTCCCGAACGGTTCTGATACGTCCAACACATCCGTCTTAGTGAACAGCGGATTGCAGAGCGGAACATCTTATGAATTTGCCGCTTGCACCCATTCCATTGATCCGAGCGTGCCGGATTCTAACTATGCGGCCTGCTCCAATCCGCAAACTCAATCCACTAAATTTGCAGCCCCGACCCTGAACGTCATTCAGGCGCAAGCCAATGGAAAGCCGGCATCCTTCCATGCCGTGATATCGATCGGCAATCAATCACCCAACTGTGCCTCCATTGCCTATACTCCGCTGGGAGGTTCACAGCAAGCGGATAATCCTGCGGTAACGGCAACGTCGATCACGGATGATGTTCAGGGGACTTTCGTGACACCGGACACTGAATTCACAAACTTGACAGCGACCATCGGTGCGGGGAATTGTACCAGCACCGATCAGACCGCCGCCACATCAAGCCCCGCATTCGCCAAAACCTATACGCCACCGGCGCCGCCTTCGCCGAGCGGGCCTACCATGACGGGAAATGGGACCAACAGCATTACCGCTCAATACAATTTAGATCCGAGCAATCCACAAACGACCAAAAGCGAACTGGAGTGGGCCGTGGCTCCGGCGAATGGTGACTGCTCGACCGTCACAACATTTACCGCAACGACTCCGAAGGCTCAATCGGCCGCCACAGGCGACACTATCTTGGGTCTGAACATCGGGACGAGCTATTGCGTCCGGACGGTAACTGTCAGCAGTTTCTTGCCTGGCTTGCCTACGACGGGCTTGGATCAAGCGTCCCCTGCGGTCTTAATGGCGACGCAATTTAATAAACCCGGGCCCGTCCTGCAAAACAACGTTCAGGGCCCCGCAACCCCAGGGACCTTCGGTGTCATCATTCCACTCAATGGAAATATTTCCCCTCAATTTGCGGAACTTGATTTCTCCCCCACCGGGAGCGCGACGACGTACCATGTGATGTTGACCTTGGCCACAAATTGCACTCCCGATACTTCCGGCAATTTGGATTGTTCAGTCCCCGTCGGAACTGCGATTCCGACCTTGCCGACACCGTTCTCCAATACAGGATTTACTAATCTGATTGCTCGATTTACAACGTCAGCCTCCTACGATGTCAACGATAAGGACCCTTTCAGCAACCCGGATCCAGCTCAAACCGCGTGGACGACTCCGGCTCCCACTCTGCCGCCCACGCCTCGCGTGGCAACACCGAAGACGATGAGCGCCGATTTCAATTTTGCGAACAACCCGCCATCGACCCAATATTTCCTGCAGGCCGATCTTCTTAGCGGCAACTTTACGGCACCGGTAGGCCAATCTCCGGCCGTCAATCAAGGTCCCAATGCGGGGCTGGCCAACGCGATCGTCACAGTACCGCAGAGTGGGCAAAGCTACAACATTCGCATCTTAGTGAAGAGCGGCTTTGGCGCCGTCCTCGATACGGCCACTGTCGCCGTGCAAACTGGCACTCAATTTTCCCAGCCGGCGGCGAGCGTGGACCCGAACTTGACCAATGTTTCGGATTCCGTTTTTTCGTTGATCGTTGTTCCATTCTCCGGCGACGCGGCGGTTCCGCCGCCTTTTGTGGAAGTCGCGGCGGATTACGATGAAGGCACGGGAGCCGGTGTGCAGACTTCGACCACCTCCGCTTTGTGCACGGTATCCAGCGGGCTCTCCAGCTGCTCCAATACAAACTTTGATTCGACCGCTAAGCAGCTCCAAGTCAGCGTTCCGATCCCAGCGCCTCAACCCTCCAATTTGCAGTATTCAAGAATCCAAGTGCGTGTCGGTGCCAGCGCGAATGACGCCGATCCCAGCTGGAGCGGATGGACCACAATTGCCGGACAAAAAGCTTACACCCGACCCACAGCTATCGCGCCGACCTTCCAGGGTGAAACATCCGGGACGATCACGGAAAATGTCACCTATCCGCCATTCAATTATGTGAAGACGGCTTACGAGCTGCAGGCTTCAAACGACCCCGCAAATTTTGATCCGACAACGAACTCGCAAGTGCGGCTAAAGAGCTTTACGTCCCCGTCCACACAGGCGCAAGTGACGGGACTCACCGGCGGCCTAAGCTACTATATGCGCGTCCGAGCCATCAGCGTGTCCGGCAACACCGCGCTGGACGCGTTCAGCACCCCTCTGGATGGCCCGCATACCACCGATATTGCTCCCGGCACGCAAACGTTCATCGGAATCAGCTCGGCCACCGTGCAGTGGACGGTTCCAAATCTCTCGGATGCGCTGCAGCTGGAGGCCATCGCTAACGTGATGGATGGATCAGGTAATTCCGCGGGGACGCCGCAGCCCATTGTGAGCCAAACGTCGCCCGTGCAGCTGACGGTCATTAATCTGCAGACCGCCAATACCACTTATACATTCACGCTGGAAAAGCAGACGACGGCGAGTGGCACCACCTGGATTCCATACAGTGGAAGTACAACAACCGTTTTCGTGCACGCCGCGCCGCCGCCGCAGCCGTCGATGACTTTCAGCGGCAATGCAGCCAGCCTTGTTCTGAATGTCACAGCCGTGCCAGATGCGAATAATGCTGCCGATAGTCTCTACGGCATTAAAGTGAGCACGAATCCCAGCGATCCGCGCATGTGGAAATATCTTCAGGGCGATGGGACGATGACAACCAAAGCCAACTATCAGCTACTGTCGCAATGGACGCCGACCACCTCGTTGGTCAATAACCCCTTTATTCCTGTTGGAACGACATATACCGTTGAGACCGTCGTCGTTGATAAGGCGAGCGGCGGCGCCGAAATCGCCTCGCCGGTTCGGGTATTAAGCGCTCCGGGCGCCGGTGTGACGCCCACCATTTTGACTTCCTTCGGCGTGTCATGGGACGATTTCCAATTTGGAGCGCCGACCGACGGTCCGTTCCTAGCGACTTTCAGCACCGACATCAATTCAAGTCTTGTGGCGCCTTTGGTGACTTTGACCCCAGTGAATGATCCATCGGCGGTCGTCACGGTGACCTTGAGCAAATACGATCCGCTCACTCAAACGGCGAGCTTTGTTCCGACCAAGCCTCTCACGCCCGCGACGCTCTATCAGATGACGATCGCACCGGGAGTGCCGGACTCCTTGAATTTGAGCTTCTCGACACAAATCTCGACGAAACAGTTCGTTAGTGCGCTGAACCCGAGCGTGCCGGCCACAGTCTATTCTCTCAATGACACGAACCAGAGCAACTCCCTAACCATCGGACAAAACATTTTTAGCCCGGATTCCTTCGCGGTCCTGCGCACCGCTTTCATCCAGCCGGCGGCCACGGCCGATGCGAACAGCCTCAATAACGCCATTGGCTCCAGCCTTAATTTGGTAGTTCTGAAGAAAGTGGAAGTTCTCCTTTATAACAACACGAACGGGACGGCGGTGCTGGGCACGGCGGCGGCGCCAGTGTCACTAACCCTCTCCGGCAATGCGACGGGCGGCGCGGGAGCCCTATCGTCTGGCGGGTCGCAAGTGGATATGACCACGCTGACGATTTATCAATATATCGCCGGTAAGGGATTGGTTCCCGTTTCTGGTTCCGTCAATAACGGCAATGGCTCGGCCACCGCGCAGATAACCAACTCCGGCGTCTACTTCTTGGCCGGCAATGGCTCGACAGATTTGTCGGGAGCCCTGGTCTATCCCGTGCCCTTCCGGCCGTCACAGGGGCATACCACGATCAAATTTGACAAGCTCGCCAACGACTCCACGATCAAGGTTTACACGATCATGGGTGAAGAAGTTGTGCGGCTGCATAACGACAATGGCGAATCGGTCCTGCAATGGAACGTCAAGAATATGGATGGCGACAACGTCGCGTCAGGCGTCTACATCTACCAGATTAAGAACAACTACAGCGAAAAGCGTGGAAAGTTGATCATCATCCGATGATTACTATACGACGACAGAGTGAAGGAGTGAAGGAGCGAGCGAGCGAACGAAAGAACGCCCGATGGATCGCCTTGTTCTTCCCTTCCTTCGCTCTTTCACTCCTTCTCTCGCTCACTCCTGCACGCGCCGCCAGCCCCGGAACGACGACCGGCGAACTTTTGAAGATTCCCGTGGGCGCGCGCGCGGTCGGCATGGGCGAAGCCAACACGGCCGGCGCGGATGATGTCTCGGCTTTGGAATGGAATCCGGCGGGACTTTCCTATGCGCAGCAGAAAGAAGCCTCCTTCATGCATTCCTCGCTGATCGAGGGCGTGCATTACGAGCACTTGGCTTTCATGTCCCCAGGCGAAAACTATTCTTACGGAGCCTCGATGGGTTACCTCGGGTATGGAGACATCACAGGCTACGGTGATGCGGTCGCCGGCGGCACACCTACCCCTTTGGGCAATCAAACCGCTTACTCTTATGTGATTAACGGCGGCGCTTCGGCCATGCTTTACGATCGGCTTTCCATCGGAATGACCGGGATGATCTTACGGCAGGACCTGGCGGGGCAGTCTGCCGGAACCTTTGCGGCCAATTTAGGAACCATGTATGGACTTGCGGCGCATCCGCTCGATGCCGACTACCGATTTGGTCTTTCGGTCCTGAATCTCGGGCCCGGTCTGAAATTTGATTCGGAACGGGATCCGCTGCCGCGCCAGATCAAAATGGGCGCTTCCGTGATGCACATCAAAGAGCTGCCGCTCAACCTGAATGCCGATTTCAGCATCCCGAACGATAATTCGAAGTATTTGTCGATCGGTGGAGAATATTGGTTCCGCGAATTGATCGCGCTGCGGCTCGGCTACGCTGGGGCCAACAATCAAGGACAGGGGCTGCGCCTTGGCATGGGCTTGAAGCTGCGTGAATTCCTTTTTGACTACGCTTACGGCAGCTTCGGTGATTTTGGCGCCACGCACCGCATCGAACTGTCGATGAAATGGGGAGAGAAGACGCACCTCATGAACCGCGAGCAGCGCGCGATCTTGAAGGAAGCCAAGCGCGACGGAGACAATGGCGACTACATCCAACAGATCCTGGCGATGAACGATTTGCTGGAGAAAGATCCGACCAATGACAAAGTCTTAAAGAGCATGATTACGGCGCATGAGCATATGCTGCAGAGCGAACTCAAAGATGCCGTGGCGGAAAGCGATGAGAAGAAGGATATCCCGTCGCCGGAAGAATTTGCGCTTCAAGATTTGGTCCCTGGCCAACAAGCTGTGGCACAGGCTGCCCCGGGTGGGTTTGATCCGAAAGATCCGCTGGGCTTAAATAACTTGCCGGATGCGTCATCGGGCGGAGAGATCATCACCCCGGCCGTGTCGCCTTCCCCGGCGGTTGTCCCTTCGCCTTCCGCTTTGCCCTCTGTCGATACCCGCTCGGATGCCGCGCCGGCTCCTGCAGCGGAGGCTCCCGCCGCACCCGCCAGCGACGGCGTCCTTCTGAACCCCGCCGACATCTACGGCGGCAACTAATTCAATAACGGTTTCAAATATCGGCCCGTGTGTGACGCCGCGCTGGCGGCTACTGTTTCGGGCGTGCCTTCCACAACAATCCGGCCGCCGCCGTCGCCGCCTTCCGGACCCAGATCAATAATCCAATCCGCGGTTTTGATCACGTCGAGGTTATGTTCAATGATGAGGACCGTATTGCCGGTTTCCACGAGGCGATGCAAGGATTCCAGAAGTTTATGGACGTCAGCAAAATGCAGGCCGGTTGTCGGCTCATCCAGAATATAAAGAGTCCGTCCCGTCGCCCGCCGACCGAGTTCCGTCGCCAATTTCACGCGCTGTGCTTCTCCCCCCGATAAAGTTGTCGAGGATTGCCCTAGCGCGATATATCCCAATCCCACTTCCGTCAGCGTTCCCAGCATGCGAGACAAGGCCGGAATGTTCTCAAAAAACTTCAATCCCTCTTCGACCGGCATATCCAGCACATCCGAGATCGTCTTACCCTTATAGCGCACTTGAAGAGTTTCTTCATTAAAGCGCTTGCCCTGACAGACTTCGCATTTGACATAGACATCCGGCAGAAACTGCATCGAGATCTTGAGAGTCCCGTCCCCTTCGCAATTTTCGCAGCGGCCGCCCTTCACGTTGAAAGAGAACCGGCCCGGCTTGTATCCGCGGCGCTTGGCTTCCGGCAGTTGCGAGAAAAGATCTCGAATGACCGCATAGGAACCCGTGTAGGTGGCCGGGTTGGACCGTGGCGTGCGTCCGATCGGAGACTGGTCGACCACGATCACTTTGTCCAGATGCTCCAACCCCTTGATCGATTTGAATTTTCCGGGAGGATCCTTGGATTGGTACAGCTTCTGAGCCAGCGCCTTATAGAGAATTTCATGGACGAACGTGGACTTTCCCGATCCCGAAACCCCTGTAATCGCCACAAAGCACCCCAGAGGAATCCGCACATCGACATTCTTAAGATTGAACTGCGCCGCCCCCGTGACTTCCAGCCAGCGCTCAGCTTTCTCATCTCCACTCGTCCCCGATGTGCGGCGGGTGGCGGGGACGGGGACCATCACTTCGCCTTTCAGGTATCGGCCGGTCAGCGACTTTGGCGCGTCCAGAATGTCTTTCAGCGTACCTTCCGCGACGATCTGGCCGCCGTGCGCGCCGGCTCCGGGTCCGAGATCCACGATCCAATCTGCGGAGCGGATCGTTTCTTCATCGTGCTCGACCACGATCAATGTATTGCCGAGATCTCGCAGCCGCTTCAATGTA
>Ga0206971_10021_pt1 | contig 11967 bp, 11 predicted proteins | sample Alteio_BWOrgHeat_85_FD_152917 | JGI IMG/M metagenome (GOLD analysis project Ga0206971, IMG submission 152917) | Enriched cells from forest soil in Barre Woods Harvard Forest LTER site, Petersham, Massachusetts, United States -... | ecosystem: Environmental > Terrestrial > Soil > Temperate forest >...
TCGCGTCCTACCTCGGCATCGAGCCGGAAACACTAAGCCGGCTGCGCGGCAATAACTAAATGATCGAGATCACAAAATGACCCGCAAATCCAAAAATTAAAAAGCTGAAAACCATGAAAAACTCCAAAGGAATCCTTCGCTTAGTTAAAGAAAAAATTAAAAACGCGAAGAAATATATTTTTTTACTGATCGTCATCCTTTCCGCAGCGATCAGCTGCCGCAAAGAAAATGACCAAACCATCCGACCGGTCACGACCAAAACCGATTCATTAACCCTGTCCGAAGTACAGCACTGGTATAATAGCCAAAGCCTCAACGCAAACCTTCAAACCCAAAGCACTGCCAGGTCGTTCAACCTCCATCAACTGAACTTTGACTGGAACAAAGCGGGCAGCATCCGCGATAAAAAGCACAACTGGTGGACTGTTGCCATCGACGGCCAGCCGACCTTTAAAGGCGCGAAACAAGGTTACCGCAAACTGGCCTTTGTCAAAGATAGTACCGGCACGATACAGGCGCGCATCCTGGAGATCATACCTGATGTGGCCTATATTCACCTGCACCACGGCGCCGATACGAAAAGCTTTACCGGGCGCGTCTTTATTTTTGACGGGCAATATAACCTATTGGGCGGCGAGGTTTATCATGACGGCAAACAGGTCGGGCAGGTCAAACCCAAAGCCACGACGTCAACCGGTTTAGCCGCAACTGCTGCGGCGCCAAACCCGAAAGTACGGGTGGATGAACTGGCGATATCGGCCAGTTGTGACTGGTATGATGACAGTTATATTGACGGTGACGGGGTATTTACCGTATACTCTGAATACGATTGTACTTATAGCATTTATGACGATGGGTTTTATCCCGGCGGGGGAGGTGGCGGCGGAGGCACGCCATCGGGTGACCCGCTGGGTGGTGGCGGCGGCGGCGGGGGCGATGAAGGCACCGCGCCCGCCCCGGTTGATCTGCCCGGCCAACTTAATGCAGCGATCGATCCCAAAGCCTATATGAATTGTTTTGGCAGTTTGCCCGACATTGGCGCAAAGGAAACCATTACCGTTTATGTGGTTGAGCCGCAACCTGGATTACCGTTCAATATCGGCGTCAACTCGGTGGGTCATACCGCTATCGGCCTTACCAAAACCTATAACGGGCAAACCATTACACAAACGGTCGGCTTTTACCCGACCAGCAGTAAACTGGCCGCGACGGGAACTTCCGCAAAGGTGGCGGACAACAGCCAGTTAAATTATACGGTCAGCATTACTTATAACGTTTTACCATTTGAGTTCAATGCGATCGCGAATTACATCGCCAATCCGCCGGCTACGTATAACCTGTACACGAATAACTGTACCAATTTCGTTTATAATGCATGTACCGCCGGTGGTATCACCCTGCCTGACCCGAACGGCAACCTGGGCATGTTCCAGACCGGGATGTGCCCTGCGGCGCTGGGCAGTTCGATCAGCGACGTAGCATCAGTGGCGAATGTCAATACGAATGGCGGTCAAACCGGACAGTCGCATGGGCCTTGTAATTAAATTACTGTAAAATGAAGAAGACGAAAAGAAAATATGGAAAATGGATCGTGATCGCCGCGGTTGCCGTGGTGCTGATCTCCAACTTTACGGTGGTCTCTTACCTTGGCCGGGAGGCGTATAGTTACCGGAATTATGATAATACCTTCAGCCTGGCCGAAGAAGATGGCGGCAGGGCCGATTTTTTAACGATCAAAAGCCGGTATGCTATTTTTTTGAAGGCACATCCGCAGGAAGCCAAGGCAGACAGCAAATTGTACCGCACGTTCACCATTAAACCCTGGCGATTCTGGCAATGGAGCGATTTTGTGTTTTGCCCGGAGCGTTTTAGGCTGCCATACAAAGCAACCCCCTGATCGTAAAATAACCAAGGGGCGTTCGGCCCCTTGGTTGTAATTTGATTACGTTGAATAAAGAACAGCCGCCCGGACCTTCCGGGCAAACAAAGTTCCCCAACGAATCACTACTATGTTTAGACTTTCAGGTCGTTTTACTGGTACTTTTAAGTACCTGCTGCCGGTAGGCCAGGGGCCGCATTCCCGCGCGTTTATAAAAGAAGCGGTTAAAATGTGACGGGTCGCCGAAACCAAGTTCATAGGCGATGGTTTTAATAGGCAAGTCAGTGCTGCGTAATAAGGCTTCCGCTTCCTGGTAAAGCCTGTCCATGACCAGTTCTTCGACCAATTTGCCGGTTACCGCCCGCGCGCGGGCGTTCAGCCGCCTGGGGCTAAAGCCCAGCCGGGCCGCGTACCAGGCCGTCCGGCGTTCGGTTTTATAGTGGTTTTCGATCAGCATCAGTAGTTTTTGAATATCGGCGGTCCTAAAATGGGGGTGCCGCCTGCGGTAAGCATCGGCTAAATGCAGCAACAGGCCTATCATCAGTTGCTGGAACAGGCGCTGGAAGCGCCCGTCCTGATCCAAACTATGTAGGAGCCGGTGCAGGATACTGACCGGCAGCAGTTCATCCGGCTCCAGGTCGATAAAAGGTAGGGCACCTGGCTGGAAGATAGGTAAATGGGTATCCTCCGGGTAACGCGCCCATAGCCGCTGCAACAGTTCACGATCAAAAGAAAGCTGGCTGACCGTTGACAGGTCGCCGGTATAGGTCCATTCCTGCCCGGGATGCAGGAAAAATAAACGAAAGGGAACAACCGAATGATCACCGATTCCGGTGCGCAGGGTTCCCCAGCCGGCTGTTGTCCATAGCAATTGATAGGTAGGTTTCATGCGGTTTCGGGTAGGCAAAGCACACGGAACACAGCATTGCTACCCTTTGAACGGCCATCCGAAGACATAACAAGCTGTGCCCGCGTGGCTTGCGCAGGTTTTCACTTGTTTCCTGTCTTCGTGGAATTGGCCGTTCGTCCGGAGGAAACCCAAGAAATAGATCAGGGCCGTATAACGGCCTTTATATTCAATTCATTAATAGCTCTTTTCAAAAAGCGCCGCCAAACAAGCGGAGCCGATGCATTTATTTCTTTTCATTTATTTTCAGGACCAGCCAAATGACAAAAGCCACAAAAAATAAAAGGGCGATCTCATAAGGATGTTCAAGTATTTTCATAGGTTTTAGCTTTTGTTGAAAACGCTCCCCCCACTCCTGGAGAGGAACGCTTCTCATAATCAACTATTAAGTCTCTTACTAACTGATTTATTTATAAAGAACATACGAGTATCTTGACAGGCCAGGGCCCATTATTTTTCATTTAAAAATGGCCCCGGTTAACCAGGCCGGGGGCCATTTATACAACTAACTAACATTGCTTCATGCAAAAGCTTCTTTTATTATCACCCTTTCATCATTGGCCGGTAATCGGTCAGTTTAATGTCAGGGCTTAGATAGTTTTCTTTAATGGGTTCGACCTTAAACAGATCGGTGCTGACGTACTTTTTAGAGCTATCAGGAAACATGGTAATTACTGGTTGCGCCGTTTTACTTTCCAACTGTACTTTGATCGCACCCAGTAAATTAGCACCCGATGAAATACCGACGCCCAACCCTAAATCCTTTCCTAATTTTTGCGCCATCAGGATAGCATCCCCATCATTAACCTGTATCACCTTATCCAGCCTTTCCAAATCCAGTATAGCCGGTATAAATTCATCGGATATACCTTGTATGCGATGCGAACCAATTTTATAGCCCGTAGAAAGTGTCGGGCTTTCGGCAGGCTCCAGAGGATGTATTTTAATATCCGGGAAGATCTTCCGTAAACATTTACCCACCCCCATGATCGTCCCGCCGGTACCAACGCCGGCAATAAATGCGTAAGGGTTCTTCATTTCTGACAACAGCAATTGCTGGTAGATCTCCCTGCCGGTCGTTTTTTCATGCGCTTCGGCATTGTAGGCGTTCTCAAACTGCCGCGGCAGGAATATATTGTCATGGCTGCTGAACTTTTCCGTCATTTCGATACTGCCGGAAAAGCCGCCCTGTTCCCTGCTCACCAGGAACATGTCCGCGCCGAGGCTGCTGATGATTTCTTTCCGTTCATTACTTAGCCAGTCCGGCATCAGGATCTGTACTTTATGACCCAGGGCTTTGCCGATAGCGGCAAATGCGATACCGGTATTGCCGGAAGTGGCCTCCAGGATCGTATCTTCCGGTTTGATATCTCCCTGTTCGTAGGCTTTCTGCAAAATATACAGCGCCATACGGTCTTTGATACTGCCGGTCAGGCCGTTATAATATTCACATTTGACCAGGATGGTTTGTTCCTTGCCGCCTTTATACCTATAGGAAACTTCGATCATGGGGGTATTGCCCACCATTTGCCAAAGGCTATTGATCTTATCTTTTATTTTAGTCGTTAAGGCTATCATTTCTGTTTCCATCATTTGTTATTCCGCGTAAATCAGTCGTTTAGCATAATATTTTTCACAGGCCGCATAGCCCTGTTTTTCGTAAAGCCGCCTCCTGTCGGTGGCCATCGTATGGCAATGCAACTGGATACGGTCACATTTACGCGCCCAGGCCAGTTTCGTCACCTGCTGTTCCAATGCTTTGGTGACAAAGAGGTTACGGTCGGAAAACTCGGCTACCATATCGCTGATAAAAACGGTTTCGCCGGTAAATGCCGTTCGCGGCAGGAAGTGGAACACGACATAGCCTAAGACCCGGTTATTGGTTTCATAAACATAGACCTCGTAACAGGGATCGCCCGCCATTTTGTCCAATTGCCGCTCCAAAAGGGATAGCTCGGCCTGTACGCCGAATTGTGAAATTAAACAGCGGATGGCGGAGGCATCTTGTTTCGTGGCTGGTCTTATCGTATTTGTTAACATTTGTCGCGCTTTAAAGAAAGGAGCCGGCCTCATCTTTACCGGCTACCTTTCTATCAACTTATTAATTATGGAAAATAAGTGTCTTTGATTTTTTCATTAATCATTTAACCGGGATGCTAAAACTGATCACCTCTGGGGCAAGGCACTGTTTATCGTTACAGCACATGAATTTTACAGAGCCCTTTACTATAGTTTTCCCTGTATTCAGTTTTATCTTTTGCTGGAAAATGGCCGAGTGCTCGAAGTACAATACATTCATTTTAAAGGCATCTTCATATTTGGTTATTGGCCTTGGTTCGGTGATATTGCCCGCCAATTCGTAGTCTGTGGGTTTGCTGAAAGCAAAGCTGGTTTTGATCGGGCCGCCGTCATGCTGAACAGTTGAGTAAATATGCCAGGGCGATTCAATATCCGCCTTAATCAGGACAATCGCTTCAGTTTTGTTTAACCTTTTGGCAGCATAACTCCAGTGTACCGGATGATAAACCTGTGCTTTGGTTAAAAAGGCCGTAGCGGTAAAAAACAATAAGAGTAATGCCTTTTTCATACAGTTTTAAAAATTCTTTACTAATTGCAAGCCTAAAGCATTTGCTCCTGTACCGCCGACCGCGCCTTTTAATACAAGGGTTATATTCTGGAACCGGGGCATGGAGGCGGCAGTGGTATAAGCCTGGCTGCCTAATAAGGCGTTGGTAGTTGCGTCCCTTAACTGAAATGTATAGGATGTGATCTTGTAAGTTGCCGGGTAGTTTTTAAAATCACTAACACTTTTGTAGGCTACTCCTGCAATTTCATTAGTGGTTGTGCTGGTCGATAGCGTCATATTGATCGGACCGCTGTTATAGGACAAATTGACAATCCGGACACTAAAGGTGCTGTCCTGGTGTACTTTGAAACTTTCGGGATATAGCACCGCATCTACCGCACCCACCTGGCCTGCCAGGTACAAGGAATAATAAGTTCCGGCAGGCGCGTTAATCGGCGTATTATACACCGGGTGGAGGGTATCGGCTGTAGCCAGGATGGTAACCGGGGTTGCACTGCCTGCGGGTATGGTATAAGCATTATTTGATCCATAGGCCACTGAAAGCACGGTACCGGAAAAAACATTTGTCTTGTTGGTAAAGTTGGCTTTGATAGTGGTCGAGCCAACGGTGGCATTGATGATATTCAGCGAGGCCAGTGGCGTGGTCTGAACGTCGTTTTTGGTACAGGCTGCGATAAAGGCTGAACCTGCCAATAATAAATAAAATATGCGTTTCATGTTATTAGGGTTTTAATGATTAATTTTTATTGCTTATTGTTTACTATAAGTTGCTTTGCTCTCCCATACTTCACCGTTGACCATGTTCTCGTCTTTGCGGTCAAGAATCAGCTGACCATTTACAACAGACCAGGTATCGGTGGTCTTGTGATCGATTTTACTCGTATCAGCGGCATTATATAAGATCGAGGCCTCCGAATAGCTATTACCGTCTTTTTTTAGGGTGATCACTTTTTTTCGCTTGGAAGCTGTGATGACCTCAAGCGGCTTGCCATCAAGGCTGACAATTTCGGCAACTTTATAGTCTTGTCCATCGGGGCCCGCTGTGACCTTTTCAAAAGATAAATTATTACCAGCGGCCGTGATTTTTACACTTTTAGGAGACCCGTTAATATAAAGTTTACCCGAAATACTTTCCTGCTCCTGGAAGGACCAGGTTCCCACAAGTTCACTTTGTGCAAAAGCTGTCAGGCTTATGGAGATTGCGAAGAGGGTAGTGAAGATTCTTTTCATGTGTGTTTTTTTATTGAATGGTTAAATTGACTTTTTGTAATCCTGCGCATTTGCGAAAATTACTTGAAGCAGAAATATTGGAACAATTATTTTTTTCATATCTGAAAGTTTCCCCCGAAGGGGCACAGGAACTGGTTTGCTTGGTTTTTCAAAAACTATTTTCCATATCATGGTTTTCCGTTAGGGTCAAGCGCCAGCCCGTCGTCTATTCCTTTTAATTTGGCTGGAATTCCTTGCGTCATCCAAACCGGTGCTGGTGCTCCTTTTAAATAATGGTCAAAAAATTGGGTCATGCGGATGGTATAATCAACTGCATCTTTGCCGTCCACACCATGCGTACCATTGTCATATTCCAGCATCCATACTTTTTTTTGCAATCGGCGAAGCCCCATATAAAACTCAATACCGTGCCGCCAGGAGGATGCTGGATCTGCTTTGTTATGCATGATAAGTAATGGGGTTGTCACTTGGTCCGCTCTGAATAACGGGGAGTTTTCAATATACAAATCCGGTCGCTGCCACAATGTGGCGCCTATGCGAAGTTGGCTGCTTTCGTATGCAGCCATTGCAGCTATATTTTCTTTGCCTGGAGGCCCTCTCAATGCATCATAGTCTCCAACAAAATCACTTAGCCCCGCACCAACAGATGCGCCAGCGAATAGGTGGGTATGGGTTACCAAGTAATTCGTTTCAAAGCCACCAAAACTATGGCCCTGGAGCCCCATCCTTTTTTTATCGACAAATGGGAGCTTAGATAGATATTGCGCCGCCGACACAACAGAGTTAACTACGCCTTTACCCGGGTGTCCCGCCGTATAGTAAATGTCGGGACAAAACACCAAGTAGCCGTGGCTTACAAACCAGGGTATATTCATACTAGATCCGGTAAAATCAGGCTCCAACCAATCATAAACCATAAACGATAGCCTTTCGTAGTAATAAAAGATCACAGGGTATTTTTTATGCGGATCAAAGTTTTCCGGTTTATACAAAATTCCCTTGCTCGGTGTACCATCCAGTTGTTTCCAATTAATTAGTTCGGTGGTATACCAGTTATATGCTTTGTGTGGCGCCAGACTGGTCAAGGCTTTATATGTCTTAAAATCTTTTGTAATATAGTAATTAGGAGCTTCCACTGCTGACTGACGGCTCACCATCCAAGTATCGGTGTCACGTGCTTTCAAGGGCCTAAGGCCACAATTAATGGGCGTTTCGCCCCTTAGGTTAAAGGAAGGGTGCTCATATGTATAGGGCCCCATTGTCAATTCTTTGGGGTACCCCTTAACACCCAACCGCTTCCTGTAAAACCCATTGTATTTGTTGTCAGTATTGAACGCAACCAACAGCAAGTCGGCATTTGCTGGGACACCTTTCACGAGTGCATCATCACCCAATACTCTGAACTTAATGTGTCGGTTCAGGGCATAACTATTTGTAATATTCTCCGGCATCTTTTTGCCCGCCAGGTCCAGTTGCCAGATATCATAGTTGCAATCATATACCAGTATCGCCGAACCGTCGTCCAGCCAAGCCGCTATGCCGGCTTGCCGTAAATAGGTTCCAGGTAAATGTCCTTTGTCGACCTCGTACCTATCCGTAGCTGCCAATGATATGTGTATATTTTTGGATATATTTAGTATCCTGCCGGTCTGCAACTCATAGCTGTAATATTGATGATCCCGTGTATCACCATAAACGAAGTAACGACCCCTTGGTGAAAAAGTAAAATAATCCATATCCCATGTTGGTAACCTTTTACGGCTGCCGTCGATTAGCGACACCATCCAGGCAGTTCTTTCAGAATAAGAGGGCCACCAGTAGTCATGTATGGAAGAATGGTTATGCACCAAAATAAAATCGCCCTCAACTGGTAGCATAGCACTTTCATCGCCCTGTTCAAGCCTAATCACCTTGTTACTTCCTACCGTTATTGCGGCTTTGTATACTGCATCTGATTTTTCCAGTAATTGTACCGACTGCAGTACTGAATCCCGGTAACTCCATACATTGACTTGTGCCTCGCCAAGTCTAGCCCTGCGAATATCTACAGACGGCTGCAGCCTGATAATAATATGTTTTCCATTGTTACTGAATGATGGCGGAACGCCGGTGATAAATAAACCTTTATCGACACCTTGGGCCTGGTCATCCGCCATTTGCACGGCTTTATCCATACTTGCTTTGTAATACCAAAGGCTGTTGCCTGAAGCGCTTTTTATGATGAACGCCAGTTGGGAGCCGTTCGCATCAAATGTATACCCGCTTACCGAACCCGTATTATCGGACCACACAACTTTGCTGTCACCGGCACCCTCCAGGCTTATCCAGCTCAATTCGTTTGTCGATACAGTCCCTTCCTTCGTCGTCCTTTTTAAGAGTAATACTTTACCGCTGTTATCAAAAGAATAATCGGTAACCAGATCAAAAGTTTGTTGTTTATTATTAATAAGATCCCGTAATACCAATATCTTCTCAGGGCCTTTCAACAAGTAGGCCAGCCACCGTCCTCTGTCTGACTTCGGTTGTTTGAAATTACTAACTCCGGTCACGAATGCAGGCTGGTCCCCACCTAAAGACTGAAAGAACAAACTGTCTTTTTTGCTGAAAATAAACTGCTTACCGTCACCGGAGAAAAAATTACCTGTAAGTTCGGCGTTGTCAAACGCTTTTTTCCAGTGCCCTTCATCCGCCGACTGGACCACAACAGTCCTACTGCTGCGATCCGCTTTCAGCACGGAATAGGCAACATAATTGCCGTCCGGGCTAATAAGGGGGTAATATAAGAAAGGCATTTTCCCAATTACACTTGTGTCCAGTGGTGATTTGGAAATTTTTACCTGGGCGGAAGTTTTGCTGCATAACAGGAGCAGCAATAATAATTTTGAAATATTTTTTATTAAACTTTTCATTTTATGGTTTTCCATTAGGATCAAGTGCTAGACCATCATCTATTCCTTTTAATTTAGCAGGAATGCCGCGTGTCATCCAAACCGGCGCAGGTGCTCCTTTTAAATAATGTTCAAAGAACTGGGTCATGCGGAGGTTATAGTCCACGGCATCCTGTCCACCGACGCCGTGTGTACCCTTGTCATATTCCAGCATCCATACCTTTTTTTGCAGGCGGCGGAGGCCCATGTAAAATTCTATGCCATGCCGCCAAGATACCGCGGCATCCCCTTTGTTATGCATCATGAGCAGCGGGGTTGTCACTTCATTAGCTTTAAATATAGGTGAGTTTTCGATGTACAGGTCCGGGCGCTGCCATAGCGTAGCACCGATCCGGTTCTGGGAACTTTCGTACATAGGCATCGCAGCATAATCTTCTTTTCCGGGCGTTCCTCTCAGCTCTCCAAAACCACCGACGAAATCGCTCGGCCCACAACCTTCCGAAGCGGCAGCAAACATATGTGTATGGGTAATCAGGTAATTGGTTTCGAATCCGCCGAAACTGACGCCTTCTAAACCCATTCTTTTTCTGTCTACAAAATGTAATTGTGAAACATAACGGGCCGCGGAAACAACCGAATTTATAGCGCTTTGTCCGGTATGCCCCGCCTTATAATAAATATCGGGGCAGAATACAAGGTAACCATGGCTCACAAACCAGGGAATATTCATGCCGGTTTTAAATTCGGGCATCAACCAATCATAAACTGTAAACGTTAGTTTTTCATAATAATGAAATATGATTGGATATTTTTTTTGCGGGTCGAAATTCTCCGGTTTATATAGAATACCCTGGTCTGGTGTTCCATCTAGCTGCTTCCAGTGGACAAGTTCGGTCGTGTACCAATTGTATTCCTTGTGCGGTGCTAGGTTCGTCTGCGCTGTAAAATTTTTAAAATCCTTCGTTGTATAGTAATTAGGTGCCTCGGTCGCGGATTGGCGATAGACCAGCCAGGTGTCTGTATTATGCGCTTTCAACGGTTCAAGTCCACTATTCATCGGCGCTTCATTCCTCATTTGTTGAAAGGAAGCATGACGGTAGTTATAAGGCCCCATAGTTAGTTTTCCAGGGTTGCCTTTTACACCCAACTGTTTGCGGTAAAAACCGTTGTATTTATTTATATTATTAAAAGCAAGCAGTAGCAGTCTGGATTTTGCCGGTATGCCTTTTACTTGTTCTTTTTCATCCAACATTATTCTGAATATGATATGCCGGCTTTTGGCATAGCTATTCGTAATATTCTCTGGCTGCTTTTTACATGCCGGGTCAAGTTGCCAGATATCATAGTTTTTGTCATATACCAGTATCGCGGACCCATCGTCCAGCCATGCCGCTGTGCCTGCTAGCAACATATTAGCGCCAGATAATCGCCCTTTGTCGACCTCGTACCTATCCTGCGCCTGTAGTGGCACGGGTACTTGTGCAGATATCTTCAACAACCTCCCCGTTGATAACTTATAACTATAATATTGCTGATTGCGCATATCACCATACACGAAGTAGTGACCTCCGGGTGAAAATGATTGGCAATCAATTGAACTGCTCGGTAAGGGCAATTGCCTGCGGTTACCGTCTTCTAACGATACAATCCAAACAGTTCCGTTTGGATAAGAAGGCCACCAGTAATTACTAATTGAACTAGCGGTATGGAGCTCAACATAATCTCCATATCCGGGTAGCAAATCCGCGCTTTCATTATCCTGTTCAAGCCTAATCACCTTATTACTTCCTACCGTTATTGCGGCTTTGTATATGGCATCTGACCTTTCCTTCAGTTGTGCCGACTGTAGTACTGAATCCCGGTAACTCCAGATATTTACCTGTGCCCCACCGGTTTTGGCTTTGCGGGTATCCGGCTGCGGCTGCAGCCTGAAAATAATATGCCGGCCATTGGTACTGAAAGATGGCGGCCCATCGGTGATAAATAAACCTTTATCGACACCTTGGGCCTGGTCATCCGCCATTTGCACGGCTTTATCCATACTTGCTTTGTAATACCAAAGGCTGTTGCCTGAAGCGCTTTTTATGATGAACGCCAGTTGGGAGCCGTTCGCATCAAATGTATACCCGCTTACCGAACCCGTATTATCGGACCACACAACTTTGCTGTCACCGGCACCCTCCAGGCTTATCCAGCTCAATTCGTTTGTCGATACAGTCCCTTCCTTCGTCGTCCTTTTTAAGAGTAATACTTTACCGCTGTTATCAAAAGAATAATCGGTAACCAGATCAAAAGTTTGTTGTTTATTATTAATAAGATCCCGTAATACCAATATCTTCTCAGGGCCTTTCAACAAGTAGGCCAGCCACCGTCCTCTGTCTGACTTCGGTTGTTTGAAATTACTAACTCCGGTCACGAATGCAGGCTGGTCCCCACCTAAAGACTGAAAGAACAAACTGTCTTTTTTGCTGAAAAT
>Ga0206971_10323_pt3 | contig 11915 bp, 9 predicted proteins | sample Alteio_BWOrgHeat_85_FD_152917 | JGI IMG/M metagenome (GOLD analysis project Ga0206971, IMG submission 152917) | Enriched cells from forest soil in Barre Woods Harvard Forest LTER site, Petersham, Massachusetts, United States -... | ecosystem: Environmental > Terrestrial > Soil > Temperate forest >...
TGAGGCCGACCTCGCGGGACGTGGTGCTCATGGATGCAATCACGCTACCAAGAACGGGTATGGCTATCTCGTAACGATTCTGCTCACCTTTGCTATCGGGAAGCCCAACAAGAACTTCCTTGGCAGGTGCCTCTGTATTCCATCTACCTTCGATGGCCGCAAATTTTGCGGGCTGGTACTCATGTACGTAATCACCGGTGAGGTGGCCAACAAACATCTGGATCGGGAGTAGCACTGACCCCAAGCACAGGCCCATGCGTAGCATTAAAAGCGCTTCTTCGGCGTGTAAGTTGCGCAAGCGATACCAGGCGCCGGTGGCCGCCACGCAGAACGCACTGGTGATGTAGCCGGCCAAGAGTGCATGTGGAAAGCGGACCCACACCACCGAATTGAACAGGATGCGTGACCAAGAGATGGGGCGGTACACGCCGTCGACAAACGCGTAACCCGAAGGCACCTGCATCCAGCTGTTATTGACCATGATCCAGAATGCGGAAAGCATGGTGCCAAGTGCCACCATGGACACGGCAAACAAGTAGAGGCCTGGCTTGACTCTCTCGCGTCCGAAGATAAGGACGCCAAAGAAGGACGCCTCCAACGCGAAAGCCATGAACGATTCGTAGGAGAGCAGGGGGCCTTGTATCGGACCGGACATGCGGGAAAGCTCACTCCAGTTCGTACCGAACTCGAAGGCCATGACAATGCCCGACACCACGCCGAGGCCGAATGCGATCGCGAATATCTTCAACCAGAAGTCAAATAGCCGGCGGTAGACCGGCTTACCTGTAACGACGCTCAGCGTCTCTAAGAGCACCAGCCAGCCGGCCAGGCCAATGGTGAAGCTTGGGAAGATGATGTGGAACGAGATAGTGAACGCAAATTGCAATCGCGAGAGCAGCACGGCGGTCATGTTCATGGTGTTCTCTCCGGCCTGGCAGCCGTTGTTGAAACGGCTTCTCCGGATCGCTGGTCGGGGGGATACTCATCAATGATCCGGGAACTTCGTTGACCCGTGAGGTAGCTCCAAAGCCACTGCGTGAAAACACGCATACGATTCTGGAGCTGGGGCAGAAACAGGACGTGGAGTGCTGCCCATATCCACCACACCAGTGCGCCACTGGATCGGAGGGAACCACGTTCGATGATGGCAAAGTTCTTTCCGACCACGGCCATGTTTCCACGGTCGTGGTAACGAAAGGGATGTGTCAGAGGCTCCCCAACGATTTGAGCGGCGATGCTTTGACCCGCATACGCACCCTGTTGTAGCGCAGCCTGTGCGACGCCTGGAACGGGCTTTCCATCTTGCATAAATACAGCGGCATCCCCGACGACGTAGACGTTGGGGTACCGTTCCAGGTTCAGCGTTGGCTCCACCAAAATTCGCCCGGCGCGGTCGGCTTTGCTCTCCAAAGAGGCAAGGATGGATGCACCTTGCACACCAGCTGTCCAGAGGACAGTTGAGCTTTCCAGCCGGCCGCCGGGTAGGGTAACTCCGTTCGCATCAACGGACTGAACGATCGTATCGGTGCGTACCTCCACGCCCAGTTTCTCGAGCTGTGCCTTTGCGCGCTCGGATAAGGATGGATGAAACGAACCCAGTACCCGTGGGGCACCTTCAAGCAACACGATTTTTGTTTCGGAGGGATCGATGCGCGAAAAGCTCTTCTTCAGTGTGATCCTGGCCATCTGTGCGATAGAGGCGGCCAGTTCGACCCCGGTGGGTCCGGCACCGACCAAGACAAAGGTCAGAGCTCGGGCACGGGCGACAGGATCGGTGCATTGTTCGGCAAACTCGTAAGCGGAGAGAAGCTTTGAGCGAATAGCCTCGGCATCGGCAATGGATTTAAGGCCTGGGGCGAACGGCGCAAATTCGTCGTGCCCGAAATAGGTTGGATGCACGCCGGCCGCCACCACCAAATAGTCAAAACGCAAAGTGCGATCTGGCAGATTACTAGCGCTGAGCGTGAGTGCTTCATTGCTGAGGTCGACATTGGTCACCTCCGCCATCCAAACGGTAAGGTTCGGGCAGCGCTGACGAAGGTGCCTAATGGGGGCCGCTATTTCGGCAGGCGAGAGAACCGCGGCGGCCACCTGGTACAGAAGGGGTTGGAAAATGTGATGGTTGCGTCGGTCAATGAGGATGACCTCTGCGTCGACCCCCCTGAGCGCTAGGGCGGCCGATGAGCCCGCGAAGCCGCCCCCAAGAATTACAACACGGGGGCGGCTAGGGAAAGTTCCAACTTCGGATATTGCAGAGCGTTCGCTGTTCACCAGAAAACCACCATGCTTCGGCACAAGGGTAGATGGGGATATGTGGGGATCTGCGGTTGTCAGCTATTGCGACGGAGCAAGAGAAGACCTTGCAACACCTCATCGCGTTCGGCCTCCAGCTGCGCGACCGAGCGCTTGCCTGCCTCGGCGAGTACACCCTCGGTGATCGTCTTGCGCAGCTCCGGGGTGATGCTCGGGTTGCCCAGGTCCTGCCACCAAGCAGTCATGGGTCCGGTGAACTGGTCGAAGAAGTGGTCGATACCGCCTTCGCCGCCTGCCATGTGGAAGAGGAGCGTTGGCCCCATGATGCCCCAGCGGAGGCCGGGACCCCAGCAGACTGCGGCATCAGCGTCGGCTACGCTGATTACCCCCTCGGAGATCAGATAGACAATCTCGCGCCACAGTGCGGCCTGCAAGCGATTGGCCACGTGGCCTCGCACTTCCTTGTTGATGCGAATCGTGCGCTTGCCGATAGACGTATAGAATGCTTCGGCTCGCTCAATCGTTTCTTGGGACGTGGCAGCGCCGCCGACGATCTCAACCAACGGCATCAGGTGCGGCGGGTTGAAAGGGTGACCCAACACGCAACGTTCGGGGTGCAGTCGACAGGCCGTCTGGATGCTGCTCATCGTCAGGCCGGACGAGCTGGATGCGATGATGACGTTAGCCGGCAACAACTCATCGAGGTGCTGGTAAAGCGTCGTTTTGAAATCGAGTCGCTCCGGCCCGTTCTCTTGAACCAGGTCGACACCAGCCACGGCCTGCTCAAGGTTGGTGGTAAAGGTAAGTCGCGACCGAGATGCGCCGGGGGCAAGGCCAAGCTGCTCGAGAGCCGGCCAGGCTTCGTCAATATACTTCCTGAGGCGCTCTTCGGCTCCAGGGGCGACGTCGGTCGCCATCACATCCAGCCCATTGGCTAGGAACAAGGCGGCCCAGCTCGCCCCGATAACGCCCGTGCCGATGATCGCAACGCGTTTGATGGGAGTGCTCATGATTGGAGTCCTAGATGAGGTTCAAACAAAGGCCGAGAAGCCCGTGATGGCCTTGCCGACGATGAGCGAGTTCATTTCGCGAGTGCCTTCATACGAATAGAGGGCCTCTGCATCGGCGACAAAACGCGCGACGTTGTAGTCCAGCAAGATGCCGTTACCACCGAACAATTCACGCGCCCAGCCCACCGTCTCGCGCATGCGAACGGTGCAGAACGCCTTGGCGAGCGACGCGTGCTGGTCGGTGAGTTTTCCCTGGTCCTGCAAAACGGCGAGGCGGCTGACCATGGATAGGGAGGCGGTAATGTTGCCGAGCATCCTGGACAGAAGATCCTGGATCAGCTGGAAGGAGCCAATGGGCTTGCCGAACTGCTCGCGCGTCTTGGCGTAGGCGAGTGCGTTCTCGTAGGCACCCATGCTGCAGCCGACCGCTTCCCAGGCAACATACTGGCGAGTCAAGCGCAAAACGCGAGCGGTGTCCCGGAACGATGAATCCGCTTGGAGGCGATTCTCCTCGGGAACGCGGCAGTCCTTCATCGTGATTTGACCGTTCTGAACCACGCGAAGAGCGATCTTGTGCTGCATCTTTTCGACAGAGAAGCCGGGCGTCGACTTGTTTTCGACGATGAACCCTTTGACTTGGTTATCCGCCACATCACGCGCCCAGATGATTGAGATGTCGCACCACGGTGAGTTGCCGATCCAGCGCTTCTGACCGTTGAGGACCCATGTGTCGCCTTCACGTTTCGCGGTGGTGGTCAGCCCACCGCCCGTGCCAGAGCCCACGAGGGGCTCGGTAAGGCCAAAACAACCGACCTTCTCCAGCCTGGCCATCGGCGGGAGCCATTTCTTCTTCTGTTCTTCCGAGCCCCCCAGATAGATCGAGCCCATCGCGAGGCCGCTATGCACGCCATAGAACGTGGCCATCGATGGGTCGATTCGTGCGATTTCCATGGCGATGATGCCGTCGAGCAAGGTGCTCCCGCCCGCGCAGCCATAGCCTTCATAGCCGACGCCCTGGATATTCAGTTTCTTGAACTCAGGGAGAAGTTCAAAAGGAAAGGAGTCCTCGGCCCAAAACTTGTTGATGACAGGGGCGACCTTGCCTTCCATGAACGCCCGGACCTTTTGAACGACGGCCTTCTCGTCGTCAGAAAGGAGGTCGGAAATCATGTAGAAGTCACTGGCCAGCGGCGGCAGGATGGAGCTCTTCTCAGAGGTAGTCATGGCATGCTCGATTCGTGAGGGGTTAGCGGGATGCGAAATAGTCGTGTACGACTTCGCCTTCGCCGAGAGAGAGGTCCGTCCACATATGCACCGCCGATAGGACTTCGAGAATGGGGAGGTCGGTCACCCGTGCCAGACAGTGCGGATGCAGCTCCAGCGATGCCGGGCCAGTCCATGCACCGCGGACAACGACATCACTGACCTTGTACCTGACCAACTCGCACACGCGGGTCGTGCCGTCCACGTGAGGAATGACCTTCAGGAGATAGCCCGGCGTGTCGAAGGACGCGAGCGCTTTGTCGAGGTCCATCGCATTGTGTTTGTAAGTCATGGTGGCCGTAGCGACACGAACGCCGTTGTAATCAAGCGTGCCAACCAAGGTGTCCTGAATCACTTTTAGGGAGGGCTGGGCCATCAGCTTGGGGAATCCGAGGATCTCACGCCCCGACACGGTCCCCGGGAGATTGTCCAGGTACATCGCGTGGGTGTAGTTACCGGGTTGACCGTTGTAGGTGACTGGGATGACCTGTCCCGATTCGGTGTACGAACCCAGGCCTGAGGAGTCCGGCATACTGATGAATTCGTACTTGACGATAGGCTCGGCGGGAACCAGAGGTGCTGGAACGACGCGTGCGATAGCGGCGGGATCAGTTCGATATGTGATGATCACGAACTCGCGATTGCAGAAGCGGTACGGCGGCTTCGGGGATGCCTGACTGGTGAGCGGCATGGCATACGCAGACTTGATGATGTCTTCTTCTTTCATACGAACTCCAGAACTAGAAGTAAACAAAGTTGAATCGGGCGATGTGCGACGACTACCCTTCAGGTGGCAACCGCTGATCCCAGGATCAGCGCTGCGACCTCGGCACCGCTGAAACCCAGCTCGTGCAAGATCTCGGCACTGTGCTGGCCAAGCGCGGGCGCCGGGCGCGGCTTCACCTTGGGGACATCGGCCAATTGGATCGGGCTGTTAACCGTAAACTTCGCCTTCACCGCCGGGTCGTCGATGGGCGTAAGGATGCCGTTGGCCAGCATCTGAGGGTCATTGATGATTTCCTCAGCGATCTGGACGACGCCAAAAATCACTCGGCCGTCATCGAGCGTTCTTTTCCAGAACGCTAGCGGCTTGCCCGCAAAGATGGGGTCCAAGATTTCGACCAGGTCGGCAGCGTGGGCGATGCGCGATTTTCCATCGGCGAAGCGCGGATCCTGCAGCAGATCTTGGAGGCCCATCGTTTTGATAAAGCCGCCCCAATCCTTCTCTTGGGCTGCAACAAGAAGAATCCATCGACCGTCTGACGTTCGATAGGGATTTAGGAGGGCATTCGGCGGGTTTTTTCGGTTGTGTTGGCTGTAGAACTTCGCGCCGTTCAGGCCGCCTTCGATCCAGGCAGCCGCTGCCCATGCGCCCTCGGCGATCAGCGAAGTTGTTACATGGCTTCCCTTACCGGTTTTCTCGCGACGGTAGAGGCCGGTGACAATGGCCGAATAGAGTGTGCTAGCGGTTGCGTGATCGCCGATGCCAGGAATCGGGAGAGTCGGAGGGCTGCCTTCATCGTGCGTCACCTGCATAAGGCCGGTGCGCGCCCAATATGCAGTAATGTCAAAACCTGGCTTGTCCGCTTCGGGTCCCAGGGAGCCATAGCCGGTGATGTCGGCATAGACGAGGCGTGGGTTGAGAGGAGCGATCTGCTCGTAGCTCAGGCCTAGGCCAACTTTCACTTTGGGTGGAAAGTTGGTGACCAATACGTCCGCCCATTTCACCAGTCGCTCGAGAATGGCGGCGGCCTCAGGGTGTTTGAGATCCAGCGCGATACTTCGCTTGTTGCGATTGGTAAGCTGCCAAGCGTAGTTGTGCTCGCAAATAGGATTCGGTGGCGTGGCGTAGAAGTGGCGGTAGGGGTCACCACCTGTCGGCGGTTCAACCTTGATCACGGTCGCCCCGAAATCTGACAGGATGGTAGTTGCCGCAGGGCCTGCGATGTAGCTGGCTAGGTCAACAACCTTCAGTCCAGAAAAGACGCTCTCATTATCAGACATGCTTGCGCTCCAAGATCTTGGAAAAACGAGGTCCGACGCTTTGACGCGATTGTTACGGACCCTTTTTATGCGAGAACGCGAGCAACTGATATCGTGAAAGTGGATAACGTTGTTGTGCGCTTTCACATCACGTCTCTAGAGGCGTGATTGCTCCCTGGGGTGGAGTAGAGCGAAACGAACGAATCGCTGTCAGCCGTTACGGTTGTACCGTGAGCTGCGTTCGGACGGCACCACCAGGGATTGCGCGGCGCCACAGCCGCTGCGCAGCCTTTCCAACCATGGGCCGCGTTACTGGTCGCTCCGAACTGGCGGGTCCAGCGAGCGCACCAAATCCTTCCAGGCCATCTTTTCGTGGATACCGCTCGCGGGGGTTCGATGACCGCCGCTTTGCCTCAGGTCATCGAGCGAATCAACTCTCCGCTCTAGTGCGCGCTCGCTGCCTCCGTCACGAAGGCAGCGACCTTGTGTTGTTTCACAGGCGCACTAGCTAAAACGCCAATTTTTCGGCATGTTTCTCTTTGATATATCACTGACGGAGATGAATCATGGCGTGCATTGATGACAGGAGGATGCAGTGGATCAGTTTTCGCTCGTGCGATACGTATTGCGCGGTTTGGGGCTGTGCGTCTTGGCCATGGTTCTCGCATCGTGCAGCGCGTCGCCCTCTCGCAACATCTTCGGTTCCTACTTTCCGTCCTGGATGGTCTGCACACTGATTGCGATTGTGTGCACGGTGGGACTCCGTTGGGGCTTCGTCAGGACTGGTATCGATAGTGACATCCGGTCGCCCGTCCTGGTCTACCTCTGCGTCCTACTTAGCTTCACGCTAGGGATTTGGCTTCTTTGGCTGGCCTGACGATGGACGACATGCGAGATCACCACCTACGTGGAAGGATCGTGACCGGCATCTCACTGGTGGTGACGCTTGTGCTTTTGCTTGCCGTCATCATTGCGTTGGACAAGCGACCGAGAACTCACGATGCCCATCTGTTCGCCTTCACCGCGGGCATCGCGCCGGAGGTCAGCGGCCGAATCATCGAGGTCAACGTCACCAACGGCAATCGCGTTGAGCAGGGCGACATCCTTTTTCGTGTCGATCCGAAACCGTTTGAATTGCGACTTCGACAGGCCCAGTCACAGGTGGCATCTCTTCGCGCCCAGATAGGCCTCACCACAAGGCAAGTTGCCTCACAAACATCCGGTGCAGCTGTTGCCAGCACACAAGTAACGCGTACGCGTGAACAGCTCCGCTTGGCTCGTTCCACGTTGGCCAGACTTGAACCACTGCTTGGCCATGGCTATGTGACGGAACAGCAAGTCGACGATGCCCGTAGCAGCGAACGAACGGCCGAGGCTGCGCTGGTCGCCTCAATGCAGCAAGCAGCGCAGGCGCGGGAGGCTATCGGGGACACCGTCAGTCTGATCGAGCAGCTGCGTGGCGCTGAAGCTGCTGAAGCCATCGCAGCGCGAGATCTCAGGGAATCCGCGGTTGTCGCGCCGTTCGACGGGGTAGTTACCGGCCTTCAGTTCTCCCGCGGAACATTTGCCGCTGCAGGACACCCGCTCTTTACGATGATCAATGATAGAGAGTGGTACGCCATTGCGGATTTCCGCGAAACCGACCTACGCAACCTGCGGCCTGGTCAGCCGGTCACCGTCTGGGTAATGGGGCATGACAGCCGCCGATTGCACGGACGTGTTGAGAGCATCGGCGTTGGCGTTCAGCCAGAAGACCAGCAAGGCCCAGGGCTACCCATGGTCGGGCGTACGCTGAACTGGGTCGTGGTTGCCCAACGCTTTCCTGTGTGGGTCCATCTGGATAGTGCGCCCGATGACATCGCTAGAATTGGAGCGACCGCCTCGGTCAAGGTCGAACGATGAGCCGGCGCGACGAAACGATGGTAGAGCGGGGCCCCTTTGCGCGCTTTCTGATCGACGAGTTGAAGTCACGACCAGGGCGGGTCGCTGCATGTATCCGCATCACGGCTAGCTGCGTGGTGGTCGTCGTTCTTGGGATGACATTTCAGATCCCGTTACCGGCGTACATGGCTTACATCGTACTTTTGGTGAGCCGTGAGGAGCTGGTGTCAACCCTGATCATCAGCGTGGCCGGCTTGGCGGCGGCCACGCTGGCAGTATCGCTGACGCTCCTGCTTTACATCGTCGATGCAGGCGAGCCTGCATTGCGGCTTCCCGCCATAGCGCTCTCCTGCTTTATGGCGATGTATCTGGTACGGACCTGCACCTTGGGGCCTATCGCTTTGTTGGCAGGATTCATCCTTGTCTTGTCTCAATCGCTCATCGACGACTTTCGCACGACGGAGTCCCTGGTTCGATTCGTGCTCTGGTTGTGGGTGGTGGTGTCGCTTCCTGCCGTTCTGACGGCTGTAATGAATATGGGGTTTGGGGCGCGGCCACAACACTTGGCGACCGACCGACTGGGCACCCTTCTTGACGAAATGGCGGACGGTATCGATGGGCGACGGTCAGCAGACTTCTGGCGTGCTCAGGCAACCGTACTGGAGATACGTGAGTTGTGGGGAAAGGCGCAAAAGGTCGACGCGTCGCTAAGGGGAAAAAGCCCCATCGATGAACATGCGTTGGACGGGGTAAGTCGCTTAGCCGCCCTGGTCTGCATACTTCCATCTTCGACGGAAGGGGATTTACGTGCGCTGCTGGCGGGGTCGCTCAGGCACTGCAAGCCGGTGTTGATGGGGCGGAGCCAACGTCCTACGCCATTGTTGCGCGTGCCACCTGGAGTGATCGCGGCCGCGGCCCCCGATGTAGCGAGGGTCGCTATGGCCATGGAGCACATCATCACCGACTTGGCTGGGCGTGCCTGGGAGCGTGAAAGGGCGAAGCCCACTGACGAGCCCAAGAAGCCGTCGTTGTTTGTCGCGGATGCATTCACCAATCGTGCTTATGCACGATTTGCCCTGAAGACCACGATCGCCGTGATGCTCTGCTATGTGACCTATACGCTTCTTGATTGGCCGGGTATCCGGACCGCCGTCACCACCTGCTTCTTCGTTGCCCTGGGCAGTTCTGGGGAGACGTTGCACAAGCTGAGCCTTCGCCTTTCGGGGGCTCTAATCGGCGGTCTGGTGGCCGGGCTATGCCTTGTCTTTGTTGTCCCATCCATGACGGATATCGGACAGCTTAGTGTCTTGGTCACGGTGGTGTCGGCGATATGCGCCTGGGTCGCGACCAGTAGTGATCGCTTGTCCTATGCGGGAATGCAAATGGCTTTTGCGTTCTTCCTCGGCATCTTTCAAGGCTATGGGCCACCGACGGACCTCACCGAACTAAGGGACCGAGTGGTCGGAGTTCTCCTTGGCAACGTGGCGATGGCGGTGGTCTTCACCACGCTTTGGCCGGTGAGCGCGATGGATCTGGCACGTGCATCCCTCGGCAAGCTGTTCGAGAAGTTGGCGTTGGGCTTAAGGTCTCCGGGTCCAGCAAGCCCTTCATTCTCGGGAATGGCGGAGAACCTCATCAGGACGAGGAATCTCGTAGGGCTATCGATGTTTGACCGTCCCTTGGCCCCAGAGAGAGCACGTCCAGCATTGATCCGAGGGGACTTGATCAATCAAGTGGCCCGCATGACAGCCGTGGCTGCCATCTTGAGTGATCCGGAGGAGAGAACTGCAACGGCGTGGCCGACCGACGAGAAGGCCGCGCTTATGGAATGGCTCCATGGGGTCGGGCGAGGCCTATCGGCCCACGGCCCGATTCCCGCGTTTCCTGGCGCGGCGACCGACCAGGAAACGGTGACGCAGGATGGCACGAAAAGAACATGGACGATGACCTGGCTGAATAGAGAGTGTGAGCATGTCGCGTCGCTGCTCTAAAGATCACCTATATGGCAGGCCTGTTCTGACATGGCTGCTCTGCTTGCTTGCTGTGTGTCCTATCTCGGCTATCTCTCAAAGCACGTCGGCCGATCTTCGGTTGTCTGCAGCAACGCAAGAGAATCCCGACCACGCGACTGCAACGCCTGTAGGGAATGCAGACAGCGGTCCTGCAGAGAGCCAAGAGGCCCGGGATTGCGAGAGTGATGCGAGCGTCGTGTCGCCAGGCTACCACCTGGCTGAGCTGATTGACCTAGCGCAGTGTTTGAATCCACAAGCTCGAGCGGCCCATGAGCGATGGGTTCAAGCCAAGTCTGCTGTCGGATTGGCCAAAGCAACTTACTGGCCACAAGTGTCGCTACAGGCCACTGGTGGCTTCCAGCGAACACCGCTTCCTATTCCGGCCAGTTTGGTCCCGGCCGGCTACTTCACCTCGAACACACGCGAGTTCATTCCCGCGTTGTCTGCGAAGTGGTTGTTGTTTGACTTCGGTCGTCGATCGAGTACGAGGGCGGCAGCAGAAGCCAAGTCCGATGAAACATACGCTGGCCTGTCTGGAGTTGAACAGAAAATTGTCTTCGGCGTAGTGAAAACCTACTACCGTCTAATTGCGTCGCGTGGAAAGCATCGTGCAGCTCAGGAAGCGCTGAATGCCGCTCAGATCGAAAAGAATGCGGCCGTAGGGCAGCAGCAGCACGGACGGGCGACCGTTGTTTTTGTCGCGCAAACGAATCGCGCTCTGGCACAAGCACAGCTCAACATGGTGAAGACTGAGGGCGAGGTGGACTCGGCCTACGCGAGTCTCCTGGCGGCTGTGGGGTTGCCACCGACCCGGCGGGTCGCGGTCGCCGATATGCCGCCCGGCTTCTCGCCTATGCTTCCCGATAGGCCACTCTCATCCTACATCGACGACGCGCTGACTAGTCGCCCTGACGCTCGGGCTGCCGCAGCGGAGGTTAGCGCGGCCGCATGGGAAGAGAAGGCGGCCAAAGCGGAGTATCGACCTACGATCAGCATGTCAGCGCAATACTTTCAGAATATCGGCTCGTTGAGCAGCGACGGAAGCCCCTATGTATCGGTGAACAAGTCGGGCGGGGCCGTGTTCGTGAACTTTGACTTACCCCTGTTTGACGGAGGGCTCCGTCGGAGTCAGGTGCATATAGCGAGCTCAAAGGTGGCGGAGGCGCAGGATAGGCTCGATGAAGTTAAACATGGAATTGAGCATGATGTCGTCGATGCCTACAACGCCGTAAAGACGAGTTCCGCTGAGTACGGTGACACCATTGCTCTGCGAGATGCGTCGAAAGTGGCTTTCGAAGCGGCATTGGATGCATACAGACATGGTGTAGGGACATATCCTGAGCTGGAAAGTTCGCGCGCGTCCTGGGTTATGGCGCAGGCGTCCGTTGAGGACGCCACCTCTGATTGTGAAACTGCACGAGCAGCGTTGGCGCTGGCGATTGGTCATGAATTGCCACTTCGCCAGTAAGACCGGATTCGCCTTTTCGGCGGATCCCACGAACAGTAGGAGTGC
>Ga0206971_10321_pt2 | contig 11900 bp, 9 predicted proteins | sample Alteio_BWOrgHeat_85_FD_152917 | JGI IMG/M metagenome (GOLD analysis project Ga0206971, IMG submission 152917) | Enriched cells from forest soil in Barre Woods Harvard Forest LTER site, Petersham, Massachusetts, United States -... | ecosystem: Environmental > Terrestrial > Soil > Temperate forest >...
GGAAACTACCGTTGATAAAATTTCTGATACATTGAGCAACTCTGGCCGTCACGTATCTATGGACGCGCCGTTTGTGCAGGGTGAAGAAAATACGCTATTAGACGTACTGGAAAATTCAGAACCAAATACCGATTCTATATTAATTAACGAATCATTGTCTGAAGAGATCAAACGTTCACTTTCAACATTAACCGAGCGTGAGCGCGAGATCATTGTATTGTTTTTTGGCTTAGGCACCAACCATCCCCTTTCGTTAGAGGAGATCGGCGAAAAATTTAACCTTACCCGTGAGCGTGTAAGGCAGATAAAAGACAAAGCGCTGCAACGTTTGCGGCATACCAGCAGGAGTAAAATTCTGAAATCATATTTAGGGTAACCTACTTAAAGCCTTCCTATCGGGAGGCTTTTTTGTTATTTACAATTTTTAGCGAACTAAATCGAGCTTAAAGATCTGATACAACAATAATCCGCTATTTAATCTGTTTGATTAATTGTCACAATTATTAGTTGAAACGTTTAGGTATCCTTTCACTCCAATTTTATAAACTGCTGTTGCTTTATAATATAGCTTTCAGCATACTTGTAACCGGTATTTTTATTATTGATGGGGTTCATGCAAACACAGTAAGCCTATTGTTTGCTAAAGTAATGGGGTTTCTATGTGCGGTTGGCTTGCATAATTACTCTTCTAAAAACAGTTATTTCTATTTCCGCAACGCGGGATATAGTATACGGCGGATATTCCTCAGTGCTTTTACCATTGACATAATAATTTTTTTGTTATTAGTTACCTTATTGCCATTAATACTGCATTATGCTCACATTAAAGGTTGATAGCGTACAACTGGCATTTAATGGCCGGAAGATATTGCGGGATGTTTATCTTCATTGCACACAGGGCGAAGTTATTGGCTTATTGGGCCGCAACGGCAGCGGTAAGTCATCGCTTTTAAAAATCATATTTGGTACGCTTACCCCCTCTTATAAATATGTAAGTATTGACGATATATTTATCTGCAAGGGCTACCATAAAAACAGGATAGCTTATTTGCCGCAGCATAATTATTTACCTAACGGCATCCGGATAATGGAATTGGCTAAAATACTAATTGATCAAAAATTTTGGAACATATTTTCAAACCTATCCATTTATAAAGATCATTTTCATAAAAAACCCGAACAACTTTCGGGAGGCGAATTGAGGCAACTCGAAATGTTAATGATACTGTACAGCAAATCTGATTTTATTTTGCTTGATGAGCCTTTTACACATGTAACCCCCGTACAGGCAGATTATTTTAAAGAAATTATAAAAACAGTATCAAAAACAAAAGGGATAATTGTAACCGACCATCAATACAATAATGTTTTGGATGTAAGCGATAAGATCGTACTTTTAAATGACGGTTACACAAAACACATTAAGCACGTTGATGAATTAATTACTTACCATTACCTTAGTGGTTTAAATTAAATGAGTATGACTATCCCTATTTACCAGGCCGACGCTTTTACCTCCAAACTTTTTGGTGGTAACCCGGCTGCCATTTGTCCGCTTACCGAATGGCTGCCCGATGAGGTAATGCAAAAAATAGCCGTGGAGAATAATTTAGCCGAAACCGCCTTTTTTGTAAAAACAGGTAAAGGTTATTTACTCCGTTGGTTCACTCCCGAATATGAAATTGACCTTTGCGGCCATGCCACACTGGCTTCGGCGCATATCCTGTTTACCGAATTGGGTTATACGGGCGATATTATCCATTTCGAAACGGTAAAGGCTGGGGTACTGACCGTACAACGAGATGGTGATAAATATACCATGGATTTCCCTTCAAGGCCGCCTATACCTATTGAAGAACCAAACGGCCTGGTGGCAGCTTTGGGCGGCACAAAGCCCGTCTCCATTTTAAGGTCGAGAGATTTTTTTGTGGTTTATAAATCCGAATCAGAGATTCGGGATCTGGCGCCCGATTTTTTCGCCTTATCAAAAATGGACACCATAGGCACAGTGGTTACTGCGCCCGGCAAGGATGTTGATTTTGTATCGCGGTTTTTCGCGCCCGGGGCGGGCATTCCGGAGGATCCGGTAACCGGATCAGCGCATTGTAACCTTATACCCTATTGGGCGAAAAAATTAGGAAAAAACAAACTACACGCTTACCAAATATCGGCGCGCAAAGGCGAACTATGGTGCGAATTAAAAGGCGACCGCGTTTTAATGAGCGGTAATGCGGTTACTTATTTGAAGGGAGAAATATTTGTCAAGGTATAAGTTCAAAGCGAAAAGCTTTTTGCTTTGGTCTTTCAGCTTTAAGCAAAATAACCTATCATAAAATCATTTTTTATTCCTAATTTGAAACCTTGAATTATATAGGGCTATAAAGATTAATGCAGCTTACACAATTAGAAATTAAAGGGTTTAAAAGCTTTGGCGATAAGGTCACCATTAATTTTGATGAGGGCGTTACCGCTATTGTGGGCCCTAACGGCTGCGGAAAATCAAACGTGGTAGATGCGATACGCTGGGTGTTAGGCGAGCAAAGCACCCGGATGCTGCGGTCCGAAAAGATGGATAATGTTATATTCAACGGGACCAAAAGCCGCAAGCCCGCTAACCTGGCCGAGGTTTCACTAACGTTCGACAATACCAAAAACATTCTGCCTACCGATTATTCGCAGGTTACCTTAACCCGCAAACTGTACCGAAGCGGCGATAGCGAATACCGGTTGAACGATGTGCAATGCCGGTTAAAAGACATTACCGATCTTTTCCTGGATACTGGCATTGGTTCCGACTCGTACGCGATAATTGAATTGCGGATGATCGAAGAGATCATTGCCAACAAAGAAGGCTCGCGCCGCAACTTGTTTGAAGAAGCTTCGGGCATATCAAAATATAAACTCCGCAAAAAGCAGACTTTCAGTAAGTTAAAAGATACAGAAGCCGACCTGGAACGTGTGGAGGATCTGTTGTTCGAGATACAGAAAAACCTGAAAATGCTCGAGAACCAGGCAAAAAAAACCGAGCGCTATTATCGTATTAAGGAAGATTATAAAGCGCTTAGCATTAAACTGGCATCGTTCAGAATAGCTGCTTTCGGCAGTTCATTAAGCAACATTGAGCAGTTGGAGCTTAAACAGCGTGAAGAAAAATCGGGCATTGTAACAGAAATGGACAGCCTGGAGGCCGGTTTGCAGCAGCAAAAGCTGGATAGTATTACCAAAGAAAAAAACCTTTCCTTTCAGCAAAAAGCTACCAATGATTTTGTAGGAAAAATACGCGCTTATGAAAGCGAAAAAAAGATAAAAAATGAACAATTAAAATTTCAGCAGGATAAAGAAACGAGGTTAACCGAAGAACTGGAACGCGATCGTGGTCAGCTTAACCATGTGCTGTATAACATTAAACGCCTTACCGAAGAAAAAACACAGGAAGAAGAAAACTTACAAACTATAGCTGCAAAAGTAAATGAGTTGAAATTGGCGGTTGATGAATTACGGTTACAACAAACCACGGCCCGTAATGAGTTGAATGAGTTGAATACGCTTAATAATGAGCTTCAAAACCAGGCTTATAAGGCCGAAAAGGATATTGACATATTGCGTATACAGGAACAGGCGCTTGAGCAGGAAAGCCAGCGCAATGTGGAAGACGCTGCCAATAAAGAAGTGGAGCTTTCGCATTTTAACCAGGTTGTTGCCGAATTGCAGTATCGAACAGAAACCCTGGAAAACGAATATAGGTTTGAAGTTGACTTCGAAAGCAAGCTCCAGGAACAGATAGCGGCTATTAAGGGTGAGGCAGATATAGTTAAAGAAAAAATTATAACCGAAAGCCGCAAGCTCGACGCGAAACAAAACGAATATAACCTCACAAAAAGTTTGGTAGATAACCTGGAAGGTTTTCCCGAATCTATCCGGTTTTTAAAAACTAATACAGAATGGGCCAAAAACGCCCCTTTATTTAGTGATGTTTTGTTTTGCCGCGAACAATACCGGGTAGCTATTGAAAACTACCTGGAACCACTAATGAACCACTATGTGGTTGAAACTTATGATGAAGCGGTAAAGGCCATTAACCTGTTGAGCAATTCATCACGCGGAAGGGCGCAGTTTTTTATTTTAAGCAATTATGCCGACGAAGTTGAAGCACTGCCTTTCAGGGAGGAGCCGGGCGCGGCCCGCATACCCGCTTTAAATGTAATAGAGGTTGAAAAAAAATATCAACCATTATGTAATCATCTGCTTAGAAATGTTTACCTGGTTAACGATGAAGCCGAATTAAATAATTCTGCCCTAACAGGCGGTTTAATTTTGATAGCCCAAAGCGGCAAGTTCAATAAAACAAAATATACCATGGCGGGCGGTTCGGTAGGTTTGTTTGAGGGTAAAAGAATTGGCCGCGCAAAGAACCTTGAAAATTTAGCCAAAGAGATAAAAACGCTTGATGTTGATCTGTTCGAACTTAAAACACGGTCGAATGAATTACAGGCGAAAGCTGTTGCGTTAAAAGCTTCGGGTAAAGCTGCTGAACTTAATCAACAACAGGCCGAACTTAACCGTTTAAATACCGAGTTGATAACTGTTAAAACCCGGCAGGAACAATACGAAACATTTATTGAGAATAGTCTTAACCGTAAGGGCGATATAGCCGAAAAAATAAGTGGCATTAAGGATGAAATGCTTACGCTGCAACCCCTGCTTGCTGAATTGAAAGCGCAAAAACAAATTCAAAGCGACCTGTTGGTTGACAGGCAAACCGCATTTAATGAGTTGAATGAGTTGGTATCGGCACAATCAAACACCTATAACCAGGAAAATATCCGCTTTCATCAGCAACAAAACAAGGTTTCGGGTTTAACCAAAGACCTGGAGTACCGGTTTACCCAACAGGAAAGCCTGGAAAGCCATATCAAACAAAACAGTGATGAACTGGAAAAGGTAAAAACGGCCATCCAGGAAAATTTGCAGCAGGCTGATTCGTCGGATGACAGTTTACTGGAAATGTACAGCCAGAAAGAGGAATTGGAAAAAGCCACGCTGGAAGCCGAACAGGAATATTATACTTTACGCGGTAAAATAACTGAAACTGAAGATGCTATAACAGCGTTAAGGCGTAAAAAAGACCACGCAGAAGTTATTGAAAATGAATTAAAAGATGAACGCAATAACCTGCGTATAGAGCTGAACGCTTTAAAAGAGCGCCTCTCGGTTGAGTTTAATGTCGATATACACGATTTGCCTGAAAATGAAATAGTCACGGAGAATGAACATGACCTGCGTGAAAAAACCGATAAATTAAAAAATCAACTGGATGATTTTGGCGCCATAAACCCGATGGCTGTTAAGGCTTATAACGAGATGAATGAACGCTATGAGTTTATTCAAAAACAGAAAAAGGACCTCGGCGAAGCCAAAGCATCATTACTGGCTACCATACAGGAAATTGACGATACGGCAAAAGAAAAGTTTATGCTGGCATTTACTTCGGTGCGTGAAAATTTTATAAAGGTTTTCCGTTCATTATTCAACGAGGAAGATTCATGCGATTTGATATTGACTGATCCGCAAAATCCGTTGGAATCGGATATTGATATTATTGCTAAGCCAAAAGGAAAGCGGCCATTATCTATCAACCAGCTTTCGGGCGGCGAAAAAACGTTGACTGCAACCGCCATACTGTTCTCGCTTTACCTGTTAAAGCCCGCGCCCTTCTGTATTTTTGATGAGGTTGACGCCCCGCTGGATGATACCAATATTGATAAATTCAACAAAATTATCCGTGAATTTTCGGAGGATTCACAATTTATTATCGTGTCGCATAATAAACGAACCATTGCCAGCACCGATGTAATTTATGGGGTAACCATGGTTGAACAGGGCATATCGCGCGTTGTGCCGGTAGATATCAGGGAATTAGCTGATTAATTAATGTGCAAATGCGTGGATATGCAGATGTGCAGATGAATAAGCTTCTTAATAATACATTCAAACATCATTTGCACATCCGCACATTTGCACATTTGCACATTATCGCAGTTTCAACTTCTTATTAAGCACCATCCCATTAAATTGATGCTGAATTAACTGTATAGCGGCTGCATTTGATTGCTCAATTGAAAATGTTTTTACCTTGGTAGATAAACCTTGTATTTGTGGGGTTGGTACACTATAAGTACCTGTTTTAACATAATTTAAGGCGTGTGCCAGCAGTCCCTCGGTAGGGTCGCCAAAATCTTTGGTAACATCGTCATAATCAGTTATGCCCGGATAAGCAGTCGTTCCGGGTGACATACCGGTATAATATCCCCCCTGCCCGTTCGCATTTTTTGTTTCAAATTCAGGAACGTATAATTGATATTTATTAATATCGATATCAAAAAAACCCACGGGTTTGCCATAAGTGGTGGTACCTATAAACTGAACATTTAACTGGGGCCTTAAATTATTAATAGTTAACTCACTTGCCGATGCTGTTGCGCCCGTTACAATAAAAAATATACGGTTAATATTTAACGTCCCCTGCTTTTTGAATAATACCGCATTAGCTGCTACTGAATAATTAAATTGCGCATAATTGTAAAGCTGGTTAGTGGTTGGATCGCGACGCACCTGGTTTGCCAATAAAACTTCTCTGCCATTGGTCAATATATCATTAAAATAGGAGTTGTACATTACCGTGCCGGTCCCTGCCGGAGGAACGATCAAGTTATCCAAATATTCGGCAGTAGCTGTATAGCCGCCGCCGTTATACCGCAAGTCAACTACAAGGTCGGTAACGCTCTGTGTTGTAAAATAGTTAAACGCGGCATCAAGTTTAGCATTGGCATTAGAAGTAAACGAGTTAAATACAATATAACCCACTATGTGCCCGTTACCCTCATCAAAGGTTTTATAAGTTAAAACCGGGTTTACGGTGTAGCTTGTTGTATTCAAATTTACATTCATAGTGGTGCCATCAAACTTTTGCAGGGTCATGGCTATGGTGCTGCTGTTTGCATAAGCGTTAATAACAAATTGTGTATGCGGCCCCGTGGGGCCATCATAGGCGAAGCTGGAATTACCGTTTATAACAGTGATCTTATATCCTCTCTTCACGCCGGCAAGGTCAGCAGGCGAACCAGGATAAACATATTTGATCCGCAGGTCATTAACATCATTGTATAAAGGAGCAAATCCAAAATCGCCGTTTGTGCCGCCTAACTGTGTTGATACCTGCCCCTGGTCAATAAATGAGTATTTGGCCTCGCCCGGCGATGGTGCATAATATTCATAAGGGTTTCCGGTAGCCGGGTTGATCTTATATTGAGAAATAGCATCAACCTCGCTTGTTAAAGCAATAACGTCTGTGGCTCCGGTAAATGAGCGGGGATTAAATGTGGCATAATCCGGCAAGCCGTCATACCAGTAATAAGCTTCTTTTGAATATAGAAATACCGAATCGCGTATCAGGTCGAGTGTTGAACCGGTTTTAGACGGGCCAATGGTATTGTCGTTTTTTTTGTCCTTTTTACATGATGTTATAAAGCTAAAAGCAAGTATAACAAGTAAGTAGATCGCTTTTCTCATATTGATAGAGATATTTATTATTATCAAAGCTATAAAAATTCATTAACATCAACATAGTCAATTCCGCAGGCTTCGGCGCAAAGTATATCAATATCGGAATTTCCTATCATCACTATATCCTTTCTTTTTAAATTATGATCTTTTATTAATAAATCAAGAACATCAGGTTCGGGTTTGGGCAATATTTCTTCGGCAAAATAGCAGGTTAAATACTGTTCAAAGCCATGCCAATCTATTTGTTTAATTTTATTTAACTGTTGCGCCGGGTTACCATTGGTTACTATGAATAGTTTTTTTCGGTCAACAATAATTTCCTGCATTAGCTCCAACATATTTTGGTAGACTAATAACTTTAAAGGAAGTTTAGCAGTAAGTAATAAATGGATGAAATTAACACGATACTTTTCATCTATATTAAATTCTTCTTTTACGCGGTCAAAAACTACATTATTTCCTTCTGCAACGTACGTAGCTACCATTAAATCGGTTATTAGTTTTGCATCTAATAATTCTGTATATTCTATAAAGCTTGCGAACAGATAATAAACCTGGTATAAATAATCTTTCTCCGGGTAAATAACATTATCCAATTCAAATACAAACGCGTTTTTACTTTCGTCAATATCGCTATACTTCATTATATGTTAGCTGTATATCAATGCCATATTCGCTAAATAACCGGCGCGCTTCTAATAAAAACTTTGCTTCATTTTTGTCTAATACGTAAACAATATCAATTGCGTTGTCCAGGCAGCAAGTCAGCATTTCGTGTGCATAAGCCTCTGATTCGGGGTTGGGCAAAACAATCATTTTACCCGGTTCGAGCATAAAAGCAGGAAGTTCATTATAGTCCCCTAAAATAACATTATCCGTATTTAACTCGTTTTTAAGCCGGTAAGCCTGTGCAGAATTGGCCGAGGTTATTAAAATACCCACTGTTTTATGTAACAATTAAACTATTGACCATACATTAAACCATCAACCATAAAAAGCTTTCGGTCCGAAATATTGGCCAGTTCCCTGTTGTGCGTAACTATTACAAAAGTTTGTTTAAACTTCTTACGCAATGTTATAAAAAGCTCATGCAGGTCGCGGGCGTTTGCCGAATCAAGGTTGCCCGACGGTTCGTCGGCAAATATCAGCGCCGGTTTATTAATTAGCGCACGTGCCACGGCTACCCTTTGCTGTTCACCGCCCGATAACGCGTTTGGTTTATGATGAAGCCGCTCACCTAAACCCAGCAACTCTAAAAGTTCAGTGGCTCTTTTTTCCGCTTCATCTTTAGAAACCCCGGCTATAAATGCCGGGATACAAACATTTTCCAATGCGTCAAACTCAGCCAGTAAGTGATGAAATTGAAAAATAAAACCAATTTCCTTGTTTCTGAATATGCTTAAATTTTTATTGCTTAGTTTATTCAGTTCGATATTATTGATAAATAATTGACCCGAATCAGGCTTATCCAGGGTACCTAAAATATTAAGCAATGTACTTTTACCGGCGCCCGAGGCCCCAACTATAGTTACTATTTCGCCTTTTTTTACTTCAAAATCAACTCCTTTTAATATTTGAAGCTGGCCGTATGATTTATGAATAGCTGTTGCTTTGAGCATGGCCAAAAATAGCGATTATTAATATTTGTTTTGCTTTTTAAAGGTATTAATGAGCTCGCTGCGCTTTGGTTAGTGATTAGAGATTGGTGATTTTGATACAAAAACAGTAGATTTACCGCAAAATCTCCAACAAAAAATGAATATTCACGAATACCAGGGTAAATCCATATTAAAAAGTTTTGGTGTAAGGGTACAGGAAGGCATAGTTGCCGATACCGCTGACCAGGCCGTTGAAGCCGCTAAAAAATTAAAAGAAGATTATAATTCAAGTTGGGTGGTTATAAAAGCCCAGATACATGCTGGTGGCCGCGGGAAAGGCGGCGGTGTAAAACTCGCTAAAAATTTAGATGAGGTTAAACAAAAAGCGACGGATATATTGGGCATGCAATTAATCACACCGCAAACCGGAGCCGAAGGTAAACTGGTACGTAAAGTATTGGTTGCGCAGGATGTGTATTACCCGGGTGAAACCGAAACCAAAGAATTTTATATAAGTGTACTGCTTGATCGTGCAAAAGGGCGCAATATAATTATGTACTCAACCGAAGGTGGTATGGATATAGAAGAAGTTGCCGAACATACACCCCATTTAATATTTAAAGAAGAAATTGATCCTAAAGTTGGCTTGCAGGGTTTTCAAACCCGGAAAATAGCATTTAACCTGGGCCTGTCGGGCGATGCTTTTAAAGAGATGACCAAATTTATAGCTTCGTTATACAAAGCCTATGATGCTACCGACTCATCCATGTTCGAGATCAACCCGGTATTAAAAACATCGGATAATAAAATACTGGCCGTTGATGCTAAAGTAAATTTGGACGATAACGCTTTATTCCGCCACCCGGATTATGCCGCCATGCGCGATACTAACGAAGAAGACCCTACCGAAGTTGAAGCAGCAAAATCAAACCTTAACTATGTAAAGCTCGACGGTAACGTGGGCTGTATGGTTAACGGCGCGGGTTTAGCCATGGCCACAATGGATATTATAAAACTGGCCGGCGGCGAACCTGCAAACTTTTTAGATGTTGGCGGAACCGCTAACGCGCAAACGGTTAAAGCCGGTTTTAATATTATATTAAGCGACCCTAACGTTAAAGCTATTCTTATTAATATTTTTGGCGGTATTGTGCGTTGCGACCGTGTGGCACAAGGGGTAATTGACGCTTATAAAGAAATTGGTAATATCCCTGTCCCAATTATTGTTCGTTTACAAGGCACTAACGCTAAAGAAGCAAAAGAGCTGATAGATAATTCAGGCTTGAAGGTTTATTCGGCTATTTTGTTGAAAGAAGCCGCTGATATCGTGAAGAAAGTATTGACTAAATAGCTGTTAACTAATTATTGATTAGGAATTTATAGAGGGGCTTTGCCCCTTTTTTGTTTTGATCGTACTTATGTATGAACGGAACCCGGATCATTTTAAAAGCAGGTCGCAGTACCAAAACCCTGCTATTTTAGGGGTTGCAGCCGAAATACAGCTATCGTTAATATCTTTGGGTGCTTCGTATTCTTTAAATATCTTCTCCCCTGTTTGATAATCAATAGCTTTTGAAAATATAGGCCCCTTAAACGTGAAGGTATGAAACTCGCCATTCTCACCGCAAACATCAACACCTTCGGGCAGGCTATCAATTAGTTCGGCGTTTATCTCCTTCCCTGCTATATTTTCCAGGTCTGCACGGGCACATGAAATTACGGTACCGAACCCTAATGATAAAAATTCATTGATCAACTCCTTGGTATCCCGCTTCCACAATGGATATATTCCTACCATACCTATTTCGGCCAGGCGGGCGTCGCGGTAATTTTTAAGGTCCTCCAAAAATATATCCCCGAAAATAGAATGGGTTATCCCTTCATTTCTAAAATGCGTTAAATGTTCGCGCATTACTCTATCATATTCTTCCATACCAGGCATTTCGGGCAAACGTATTTGATACAAGGGTATGCCTATGTTTTCAGCCTGTTTAATTAAGAGTTCTGTACGTACACCGTGCATAGATATTCTGTCCACAGAATCGTTAATGGTGGTTACTAAATATTTTATATTTAATCCGGGGTCTTGCAGGCAATGGTATAAGGCCAGCGCGCTATCCTTACCGCCGCTCCAGTTGAATATGCAGGTTTTCATACTTTTAATGAGTGATTGAGCGAATTAGTGAATGATGGAATGTTTAACTTACCCATTATTATTTAATAACTTATTTACCAATTCCGGCACGCCAACCGTTGCCTTAGCTTCAATTTTTATCATGTTGCTAACCCGGTCAACATCAGGTATGTTAGGATCGATCACATACTTGGGTACATTATCCGGCACATAATTGATCAGCCCGGCAGCAGGGTATACCGCTAATGACGAGCCTACTAAAATAAATAGTTCGGCATTGGCACATATACGTAATGCCGGTTCTATCATCGGTACATCTTCGCCAAACCAAACTACATGTGCCCGCAACTGTGAGCCCAGTTCGCAAAGTTCGCCCATTTTAAGCTCCCACCCATCAATAGGGTAAGTTAATGCCGGGTTTTTACTGGATTGCGACCGGGTAATAATGCCATGCAGATGCACCACATTGGTTGACCCTGCCCGTTCATGCAAATCGTCAATATTTTGGGTGATGATGGTTACTTCATATTTCTCTTCAAGCGCCGCCAAAGCATAATGCGCGGCATTTGGTTTGGCCTCGATGGCGGCCTTACGGCGCATATTAT